>Ga0213876_10000326_pt1 | contig 41743 bp, 42 predicted proteins | sample BarmaccomBMRX_R9_FD_160113 | JGI IMG/M metagenome (GOLD analysis project Ga0213876, IMG submission 160113) | Root-associated microbial communities from Barbacenia macrantha in rupestrian grasslands, the National Park of Serra do Cipo, Brazil - RX_R9 | ecosystem: Host-associated > Plants > Roots...
CGCGGTCTGGGCGGACGGAGCGAGACAGTCGAGACGCGTGAGCTGGCGTCGGACGAATCGGTGCTCGACCTCTACACGTCTTCGGTTGACGAACACGAGGCGCAGGGGGCGGGCGGCGCGGGCTTCCGGGTCATGTCCGGCGGCTTCGACTACTCCTGCCTCGGCGCGGGCAAAAAGCTCGTCGCCGCCGAGAACTTCGACGCGCTCGTCTTGATGCTGCGCGAGCGCGCGCCTTGGGCCGTGCTCGACGAAGAGTACGCGCGGCTGCGCCCGCTGCTCTCGGACGTGTGGCCTTCCGCCGAGCACACGGAGTCGCTCGGGCTCCGGCGCGCGCGCGCGGGGCGCTTAAGCACGGAGGCCGTAACGACCGTGAGCAACGAGACACAGTTCACGCGCTACGCGCGGCTGCGCCACCTGCTGGTGCTGCGCGCGCGGGCCGAAAACTCATGAAACACTACGACGGGGAGAGGCGCGGGCAGCAAGGCCGCCGCGCCGAAGAGCGCGAGCGCCGGGCCAAAGGCCGCGGCGAGGCGCCGGGCGAGCGCGTGGCGCGCGCCTTCTCGGGCGAGGAGCGGCGCGAGCGCACGCCCCGCGGCGCCCAGGGAGAGCGCCCGACCTTCACGCGCCCGAACGAGCCGCGCGAGCCCGCACGGCACGCGGACGCGGCCGACGACGGCGCGCACGTCTTCGGCGTGCAGCCCGTGCTCGAAGCCCTGCGCGCGGGCGCGCGGCCCATCGAGCGCCTGACGCTGGCCGAGGGCGCGCACGAGTCGAGGCTGCGTGAGATTCTTGAGATCGCGCGCTACGCCGACATTCCCGTCCGGCGCGTGCCGCGCGCCGAGCTGGAACGCGTCGCCGCGGGCGCGAACCATCAGGGCATCGTCGCGACCGTCGCCGCGGCGCACTACACGCACGCGGACGAGCTGCTCGACGCGCTCGCGGCGCGGGTCGGGACGCAAGACCCGCCGCTCGCGGTCGTCCTCGACGGCGTCGAAGACCCGCGCAACCTCGGCGCCGTCATCCGTACCGTGGAGTGCGCGGGCGCGCACGGCGTCTTCGTCCCCGAGCGGCGCGCGGCGGGCCTGACCGAGACGGTGGCGAAGGCCGCGGCCGGCGCCCTCGAATACGTTCCGGTCGCGCGCGCCGCCAACGTCGTGCGGCTGCTCGAAGAGTTGAAGGGGCGCGGCGTCTGGACGGTCGGCACCGCGGCCGAGGCCGACACCTCTTACACGGACTGGGACTGGACGCAGCCCTGCGCCCTTCTGCTCGGCGGCGAGGGCGAGGGGCTCCGCCGGCTCGTGCGCGAGCGCTGCGACGTGCTCGTCAGCATCCCCCTGCGCGGCCGCATCGAATCGCTGAACGTCTCGGTCGCCGCCGGCGTAGTGCTCTACGAAGCCGTCCGCCAGCGATTGGCGAAAAGACAGGTGATGAATGATGAACGATGAGTGATGAATATCTCAACGTAGCAATATTCATCACTCATCACTCATCGTTCATCACTTCTTCAGGAGGTTTACGCAGATGTACTGCCCGAAATGCGCGACGCAGAACGCGGACGACGCGAGATTCTGCCGGGGCTGCGGTACGGACATCAGCCTCGTGCCGCAGGCCGTGACGGGCGCGCTCGCCGAACGTCTGGCCGCGGTCGAAGAGACGCGCGACGGCCGTCGCCGCCGCCGCAAGGGCGAAAGGCCGCCGAGCATCGAGAGAGCCTTCAGCAAAATCTTCATGGGCCTCGCCTTCGTCCTGATCGCCTTCGCCATCGTCACGCAGATGCCGGGCGGTTTCACGTGGGGGTTCTGGTTGTTACTGCCGGCCGCGGCGATGCTCTCCAAGGGGGTCGGCATGTATATGCGCGTTCAGGAAGAGAGGAAAAGGCTCACGCCCCCCGCCCACAGCCCGACCTATACGGCCGTCCCGCCGCCCCGCCCCGCGAGCGTTCTGCCGCCGCGCGACACGGGCGAGATGATCCCGCCGCCCAGCGTCACCGAAGCCACCACGCGCCACCTCGGCGTCCCCGCCGAGCGCGAACGGGGCGAGGGCTGAGCGCGCCCGCCGCGGTGTGTTAGTCTTCAAGCGTCATGCAAAGTTTTGAGGAGAGCGGCGGCGGGCGCGTCTGCGTCCCCGTCTGCGTGAGGAGTGCGGCCGAGCTGCGCCCTTCAGTCGAGCGCGCCGCCGAGGTGGGCGACATCGTCGAGCTGCGCCTCGACTGCCTCGAAGCCGTTGAACTGGACGCCGCGCGCGCGCAGCTCGGCGAACTTCTCACGCAGACGGGCCGCCCGTTCCTCATCACCTACCGCCCGAAGGCGCAGGGCGGCGGCGTTGACGTGACACTGGACGAGCGCGCCGCCTTCTGGCGCGAAGCGCCGACGTGGCTGCGCGGGCGGGCTCTTGTTGACCTTGAGTTAGACCTGCTTGAGTCTCCGCACGCGGAGTCCCTGGGCGCGCTCTTCGAGAGCTTCACGGTCATCTGCTCACACCACGACTTCCGAGAGACGCCCGCCGACCTCGAACAGATTTACGAACGGATGGGACGCACGCGCGCGCACGTCTCGAAGCTTGCGACGCGCGCGAACTCGATTACCGACAGCATCACTCTCATGCGGCTGCTCGAACGCGGGCGGCGCGAGGGGCGCGCCGTGATTGCCGTCTCGATGGGCGCTGCCGGCGTGCTGACGCGCGTGCTCGCGCCGGCCTTCGGCGCGTTCCTCACCTACGGCTCGCTCGACGCCGGGCAGGCGACCGCGCCCGGGCAGATCGACGCGCGCGACCTGCGCGACCTCTACCGCGTCCGCGAGCTGAGCGAGAAGACTACGGTCACGGGAATCGTCGGCTCGCCCGTCGGCCACTCGCTCTCGCCGTACATGCACAACAGGGGTTTCGCTGCGCTCGGGCTCGACGCGGTCTATCTCCTGTTTGAAGTTGAGGACTTGCCGGAGTTCGTCAGGCGGATGGTTGACCCGCGCACGCGCGAGCTGCGCTGGAACCTGCGCGGGTTGAGCGTCACCGCGCCGCACAAGCAGGTCGTCATCCCGCACCTCGATTCGGTCGCGCCCGACGCCGCGCGCATCGGCGCGGTCAACACTCTGGTCATCTCGGAGGGGCGCGGGCTCGAAGGCTTCAACACCGACGCGGAGGCTTCGGTCGTGCCGCTGGCCGGGTTGGTCGAGCTGCGCGGGGCGCGTGTCGCGGTGCTCGGAGCGGGCGGCGCCGCGCGCGCGCTGCTGTGGGCGCTCGGCGGGCGCGGTGCTCAGGCCACAGTCTTCGCGCGCGACGAAGAACGCGGCCAAGCAGTCGCGGAGGAGTTCGGCGCAGACTTCGCGCGGCTCGAAGGCGCGAGCTTCGAAGGCTTCGACGTGGTGGCGAACACAACGCCGCTCGGCACTCGCGGCACTAAAGAGACGGGGACGGCGGCCACCGAGTCGCAACTGCGCGGGGCGCGCGTCGCTTATGACATGGTTTACAACCCGGCCGAGACGCGCTTCCTGCGCGAGGCGCGCGCCGCCGGCTGCGAGACTGTCGGCGGCCTGGGGATGCTCGTCGCGCAGGCCGAGGAGCAGTTCCGCCTCTGGACTGGCCGCCTGCCGCCGCCCGGCGTCATGCAGGCCGCGGCGGAGAAGAAGTTGTTCGGGAATGAAAGCTGAAGAATCTTAATTTCAAATTTGAGATTTGAGATTTCAAATTCGTGATGGAACGTTACAGCAGGCAGATTCTGTTCGAGGGCATCGGCGAGGAGGGGCAGCGGCGTCTGCGCGAGGCGCGGGCGCTCGTCGTCGGGTGCGGCGCGCTGGGCTCGGCGCAGGTCGAGATGCTGGCGCGCGCGGGCGTGGGAAGCTTGCGGGTTGTTGACCGGGACTTCGTCGAGGAGTCGAACCTACAGCGGCAGACAATGTTCACGGAGCGCGACGCGCGCGAGCGGACGCCGAAGGCCGTCGCGGCTGCGCGACGCGTCGCGGAGATTAACTCCGAGGTCGCGTGCGAGGCGGAGGTCGCGGACGTGAGCCGTTCGAACGTCGAGCGGCTGTTGGAAGGCTGCGACGTGGTGCTGGACGGCACCGACAACTTCGCGACGCGCTTTCTCATCAACGACGCGTGCGTCAAACACGGCGTCGCTTGGGTCTACGGCGCGGCCGTGGGGAGCTACGGCGTGACGCTGACCGTCAGGCCGGGGACGACGCCCTGCCTGCGCTGCGTCTTCCCCGAAGTGCCCGCGGCGGGCACCGCGCCGACGTGCGACACGGCGGGCGTCATCATGCCCATCATCAACGTCGTCGCCGCGGTTCAGGTCGCGGAGGCTTTGAAGCTTCTGACGGGCAGGGTCGAGAGTCTGCACGGGCGCCTCATGCAGTTCGACGTGTGGCGCAACGAGTGGCGGCAGATCGGCGCGGGCGGACGTGCGCCGGACTGCCCCGCGTGCGGGCTCGGACGGTTCGAGACTCTGGAGGCGGAGGCGGGCGATTTGACGACCGTGCTCTGCGGGCGCGACGCCGTGCAGGTCTCCCCGCAGGGGGCGACGACGCTCGACCTCGACGCGCTGGCGGCGCGGCTGAGCGGCGCGGGCGAGGTGAAGGCCAACGAGTACCTCGTCCGCCTGCGCGCGGGCGCGTACGAGCTGACCGTCTTCCGCGACGCGCGCGCCATCGTGCGCGGGACGGACGACCCGGCCACGGCGCGCACGGTCTACGCGCGCTACGTCGGGACGTGAGGCGCGCGGTTTGTCGTCGGTCGTGGTTCCGTGCGCGCGGCTTTCGGGTTATGATTCATGAAGGCGGGCGTGAACGAACGCCGCCCCGACATTGAAAGCAAACCTTCATACTTGATGACAAACAGACGCATGCCCCTTCGTACTCTTCGACTCCTTCTCCTCTCAACCGCAATCGTCATCCTCGGCGTCGTGAAGACGCGGGCCGGCGGCCCCGTCGTGTGGGAGACCGACTCGCGCGCGCAGCTCATGTCCGGCGAGTCGCACGGCGTCTCCGTCACGGACACCGGCGCGCTGATGCTCGCGCCGAAGTTCACGCAGGTCTTCGACACGGAGCAGGCTTACGTCTGGTCGAGCGCGGCCGACGCTTCGGGGAACGTCTACCTCGGGACGGGGCACGACGGGCGCATCTTCCGCGTGGGCGCGGACGGGCGCGGCGCGCTGCTTTACGACGCGGCCGAGCTGGACGTGACGGCACTCGTGGTCGGGCGCGACGGCGCGCTCTACGCCGGCACCTCGCCCGACGGCAAGGTCTACCGCATCACTTCCGACGGCAAGGCCGAGGTCTACTTCGACCCGCCGGACAAGTACATCTGGTCGCTGGCGCTTCTGCCCGACGGCGCGCTCGCCGTCGGCACGGGCGACACGGGCAAGCTCTACCGCGTGAGCGCGGCCGGCGCGAAGCCCGAGACGGCGCTCCTCATCGACACTAACGAGACGCACATCATCTCGCTCACGGTGGACGGGCAGGGGAACCTGCTCGCCGGCACCGACCCGGGCGGGCTCGTGCTGCGCGTCTCGCCGCAGGGCAAGGCGTTCGCGCTCTTCGACTCGCCGCTGCGCGAGGTGCACGCGCTCTCGCTCGCCGCCGACGGCTCGCTCTACGCGCTGGCGCTGAGCGACGCGGCGACGAGCCCGCGCGCCGCCGCGACGACGAGCACCACGACCGTGAGCAGTTCCACGTCCGGCGGCACCGTGACCGGCACCGTCACGACCGACGACGGCGCCGCGCAGGCCGTCGCGCTCGCCGCGCAGCAGCAGGCGGCCGCGCGCAGCCGCAACGAGTTGAACGGCGCGCGCAGCGCCGTCTTCCGCATCGCCCCGGACGGCGGCTCGGACGTGTTGTGGAGTTCGCAGACGGTGACGGCCTTCTCGGTCGCGGCCGCGCCGCGCGGCGGCGGCGTGCTCGTCGGCACGAGCGACAAGGGGCGCATCTACTCCGTGACCGACGACGGGCGCGACACTTTGCTTCTCCAGTCGAGCGAGGATCAAATCTCCTCGTTCGTCGTCCGCGGCTCGGACGTGTTCGCGGCCTCTTCGAACCAGGGCAAGCTCTTCCGCCTCGGCGCCGAGCAGTCGGCCGAAGGGACTTACGAGTCGCCCGTGCGCGACGCGAAGTTCGTCGCCTCCTGGGGGCGGGTCTGGTGGCGCGGGCGCGGGCAGGTCGAGTTGCAGACGCGCACGGGCAACACGGAGCGGCCCGACATGACCTGGAGCGACTGGAGCGCGCCGTACCGCGACCCCTCGGGCGCGGGCGTGACCAGCCCGCGCGCGCGCTTCATACAGTGGCGCGCCGTGCTGCGGCCCGCGGGCGGGACTGACCCGCGCATCGAGTACGTTAACCTTTCCTACCTGCCGCGTAACGTCGCGCCCGAGGTCTTGCAGATTCAGGTGCTCCCCGTCGGCATCGCCTTGCAGTCGGCCGTGCAGGTGCAGGTCGATCCGAACATCGAGGCGTCGGGGCTCGACCCCTCGCTCATCGGGCCGCAGGTGCAGATCCCGCCGCGCCGCACGTTCCTGCGCGGCGCCGTCTCCTTGCAGTGGCAGGCCGAAGACCGCAACGGCGACCAGCTGCTCTACAGCGTCTACTACCGCTCGGTCGGCGAGACGACGTTCCACCTGTTGAAAGAGAACCTGCGCGACAACTTCTTCTCGGTGGACGGCGCGGCGCTCGGCGACGGCAGCTACGTCTTCAAGGTCGTCGCCTCGGACGCGCCCGAGAACTCCCTGGGCCAGGCTTTGACGGGCGAGCGCGTCAGCGAGCCGGTGGACGTGGACTCGACGCCTCCGGTCGTGCGCGCCGAGGGGCAGCCGCAGGTGGGCGCCGACGGGCGGGCGCGCGTCCGCTTCACGGTCGATGACGGCTCGGGGCGCGTGCGGCGCGCGGACGTTTCGGTCGATAGCGGCGAGTGGCGCACAGTCTTCCCCGAGGACGGCATCGCCGACGGCCCGCGCGAGTCCTACGCGCTCGAACTGCCCCTGGAAGGCGCGGGCGAGCACACAATCTCACTGCGCGCCATCGACGGCAGTGGCAACGTGAGCAGCGCCAGAATCGTCGTAAGACGTTGAGAGTGTGCGCCCCGTGCACAAAACCGGACGCCGCCGCGACTCGCACTGAGGCGTACACGATACGGTGCGAGCCCCGACCATACGGTGCGACCCGCGGAAAACTCACGCCGTAAAAGGCTTTATAGCCGGGGGCGGCCGCCGTGGCACTGACCTTGCAAACTTGAGTCGGCGAGACTCGCACGTCTCTCCTTCTCCCTCCCGTGCGCGAACGGAACGAGGAGGAAAAGGCAGGAACCATGAAGTTGTTAAAGAAGTTCAGCATCGCGTTCATCGCTTCGAGCGTGCTCGCCGTCAGCGCGATAGCGGTCGAGCCGCAGAAGGGGAACGAGAAGCCGCCGCCGCCGCCCAAGGAGAGGGGCGAGGTGCCCCGCCCGCCGAAGGAGTCGCCGCCCCCCCGCGACAACAATAACAACGGCAACAAGGGCAACAACGATGGCAAGCACGGGGGAAGGCCGTAAGATTTGATCCGGGTGGCGTCGCCCGGTTCCCTTCAAGGGGCACGCGACTCAGGGACAGGCGGGCCGCCTGCGCAGGGCGCAGGGGCCGGAGACAGCAGGCGCGCCGGAGGAGGCGTTGAAGAATCCCCCTCACGGCGCGCCTATTTTTTTACGAGGGGGTTTAAGGCAGTGAAGTTCAAAATCTTCAGGGTCGGACTTGTAGCTTTGATTTTGTGCGGCGCGCTCTTCGCGTCGCCCGACGTGTCGGCGCAGTGGCGGCGCAGAGCCTATACGCCGGCGCCCCAGCCCGCGCCGCAGAGGGGCGTGGATTCGCGCCTCATGGCGATGGCCCAGCAGTATTCGGGCGACCGCTTCCAGTTCGAGGCGCAGACGCCGCGCGGCGTGCGCGTCTACGCGGTGAGCCGCCCGCGGCCCGAGGCGCTGCGCGCCATCGACAGCGGCCTCACGGAGCTGTTCGCCATCGCGGCCCGCCACGGCTACCGGCAGGAGTTGAACTACTCGGACTACACGGTCTTCATCGGCCGCGCCGACCGCGACCGCGACTCGGCAGGCGCCTACTCGCCCGACATCGCCATCGGCGCGGCGCAGTACGCGGGGAGCGTCTACGACAAGGGCGGGTACGTCTACGCCGCCGGGATGGTGCTCTCGATGGAGCCGGCCGCGTTCCTCGTCGCCGAGCACGAACGCGACTTCCAGCGCATCGCCAACGTCGCGCGCTACGAGGGCGAGCACATCATCCTCTACCACAACGACCGCCGCCTCTTTCAGCAGACCTACGACCACAGCCGCGGCGGCGGGCACCCGATCCTTCAGTAGGCAGTAGGCAGATGGCAGTAGGCAGTTAAGATCGGAAGCGTCTTCACGTATCATCCGGAACAACTCGGGAGCGGCGAGAGTTTCAACTCGCCGCTCCCGATTACTTTAACAACTGTGTGTACCTGCGAACTGTCTACTGCCTACTGCCTACTGATTAATTTTCCAGACCAAGCGCCGCCACTCTTCGTCCAAGTGTGTGTCGTCAAACTCTCCTCGGACGGCTAAAACAATTTGGAAGAGGAGGACTAGGAGATGAGGAAGTTTGTGTCAACGGTCTTCGCGCTCGCGCTGTTGGGCGCGGCGGCGGTCTCAGCGGAGGCGCACGGCCACTGCGGCACGCGCACGCCGGGCATCAACCGGCGCCAGGAACGTCAGCAGCAGCGCATCGGCCAGGGCGTCCGCTCGGGCGAGCTGACGGGGCGTGAGACCCTGCGGCTGGAGCGGAACGCGCGCGAGATTCGACAGGACGAGCGCGAGGCGAAGTCTGACGGCGAGGTCACCAGGCGCGAGCGCGCCGGCCTCGAACGCGAGCTGAACCACGAGAGCCGCCTGATCTACCGCGACAAGCACAACGAGAAGGAAAGGAACTAACAGGGCGGTAGTCAGTAGACAGTTAAAAAACTTCGGCGGGCGTTACGGATTAAAAACCCGACGCCCGCCGAACCTGTTTTAAGCTGCTGACTACTGTCTACTCATTCATTTCATCGTGCTCGCGGTGAGGACGACGACGACGTTCTTGTCGGCGATGCTGGTGGTGCCGGCGACGACGCGCTCGCCCTCGCGCAGCGAGACGGGGTTGCGGAAGCCGACAGACTCGTAGACCAGTTTCTCGGCGCCGAGCCAGAGCGGCACCTTCAGGTTCATGACGAAGTCTTCGATCTGCACGCGCGCCTGGCCGGGCGCGCCGTCGAGCGTGACGCCCTGCATGACGTAGTCGTAGTAGACCGGGCTCTTGTTGGCCGGCGTGTCGTTTGGCATCTTGATGTCGGCGACGCCCTTGTTGGTGTTCGCGCCGCGCCCCTCCTTGCTGCGCACGATCTGCGAGCCGATGAGGTTGAAGTTCTTGTTGCCGAGCGTGGACTGGAGTTGCCGCACGGCGTCGGAGAGTTCCGCGGGGTAGCGGGCCGGGGCCGCCTCGTCGTTCGAGCCGATGAGGAAGTAGACGCGGAACTCGACCGCCGGGCGCGCGGGCTCGGGCGTGTCGAGGCGGCGGATGGCCTCCTCGATGACGGCGATGTTCTCGGGGAAGTCGCGCACCGAGATGGTGCGGAACTCCGGGTTGGCCGAGACGGTCGCGCCGCGGAAGCCGCTCGTCAGCGGCAGGAGCACGCGGACGAGACTCAAAGGGTCGCGGTTCTTCACGTCGAAGACGCGGTTCTGAAACATCTTCTGCGTGACGAAGTTGTCCTCCGGCTTCGGCGCCTCCGTCTGCGCGAGCGCCGCCGGCGCGGCGAGGACGAGGAGGGCGAGGGCCAGGAGCGTTCTCTTTCCGGGTTGGTGCATAGTCTCTCCTTCTGCTGCGGGGGCTGGTCTCAAGCGACCGACGCTCGCCTGCCTTACACGCGGGCGGTGCGGAAAGGTTGCAGAAGAATTTTTGTACGTGAAAATGGTTGGACGCGGTCGGGGCGGCGCACGTACAATGCCCGCGCCGGCCGCCCCGTCCCCGCGGCGCAGCCGACCACCCATCCATACTTGAAAGGAATTGAAGACACGATGTCGAAAGAGCGTTTGATGCGAGGAGTCGTGTGCGCGGCTCTCACCCTCGCCGCGTCGTTCGGGCTGTGGGGGCGCGCCGCGCGCACCTCGGCGCAGGGGCCGTCGCAGGGGGACAAGCCCGTCGAGCAGACGCGCAAGAACATCCAGGTCTTGAAGGGGCTGCCCGAGTCGCAACTCTTCGCCGAGATGAACTTCATCTCGGCCTCGCTCGGCGTGCAGTGCGGCTTCTGCCACGTCAGCCAGGGCAAGGACGCGCAGGGGCGCACCAACTGGGTCTGGGAGAGCGACGACAAGGAGGAGAAGAAGACCGCGCGCGACATGATGCGGATGGTCTTGTCGGTCAACGGCGGCAACTTCGGCCTGAGCCGCGGCGAGGTGACCTGCTACACCTGCCACCGCGGCCAGACGCACCCGCAGGGGATGCCCGCGCTCCCGCTCGCCGCCTCGGCCCACGAGCCGCCCCCGCCCGGCGCGACGCCCACGCCCGGCGCCGACGCCCACGCCGAAGGCGCCGCGCGCGCCGCGCAGCCGACCGTGCAGCAGGTCTTCGACAAGTACGTCGCGGCCGTCGGCGCGCCCGCGGCGCGTGACAAGTTCCAGACGGTCGTCATCAAGGGCACGGCCACGGCCTCGCAGGGGCGCACGCAGAACTTCGAGGTCACGCTGAAGGGGAATGACAAGGGACTGCTCTCCGTCGAGGGGCCGCAGGGCGGCGCGATGCGCAGGGCCGTCAGCGGCACGACCGGCTGGATGTCCGGCCCGCGCGGCGCGCGCGCCTTCAGCCCGAGCGAACTCGCGGATGCGCGGCGCGGCCTCGACTATTTCAACGTCGTTAAGTTCGCGCCCGCGCCGACGATGCGCGTGGCCGGCCGCAGGAAGGTGGGCGACCGCGACGCCATCGTCGTCGTTGACCGCCCGTCCGAGAACGTCCAGCGCCGCTACTTCTTCGACGCCGAGACGGGGCTCCTCCTGCGCGTCGTGACGCTGACCGACGCCATCCTCAACCAGATTCCCGAGCAGGTGGACTTCGAAGACTACCGCGACGTGGACGGCGTCAAGCTGCCCTTCGTCGTCCGCGTCTCGGCCATCGACACCTTCAACAGCCACACGCATACCCTCACCGATGTCAAACACGGTGTCCCCGTCGAAGACAAGCTCTTCGACCTGCCGCCGGCCCCGCCCGCGCCGGCCGCGACGCCGAAGCAGTAGGGTATAGAGTGATGAGCGATGAGTGATGCATGATGAATAAGGAGCACGCCGTCTCTTCTTCATCATGCATCACTCATCGCTCATCACTTCCTTTTCTATGCGACGCATCGATCTCACGAAGGCGCAGGCCGCGCGGTCGTCCACGATCAGGGACATCAACCGGCAGTTCGTCCTCAACTACATCCGCGACCGCGAGCCCATCTCGCGCGCCGAGATCGCGCGCTCGACCGAGTTGCAACGCTCGACCGTCTCGACCATCGTCGAGGAGCTGAAGGACGAGGGGCTCATCGAGGAGATCGGCGCGGGCGCTTCGACCGGCGGCCGGCGGCCGACGCTCTTGAGGCTGCGCGCGGCGGGCGCGACCGCCATCGGCATCGACATCACGCCCTCGGCGACCACCATCGCCGCGAGCGACCTCGTCGGCCGCGTCGTCGCGCGCGAGCGCTTCGAGAATAGCCCGCGCCCCGAAGAGCTGGCCGCGCACGTTATCGAGCGCCTGCGCGACATCGCCGGCCGTCAACACCAGGGCGCCATCGCCGGCGTCGGCGTGAGCCTGCCGGGGCTCGTGGACACGGGGACGGGGCGCGCCATCTACATCCCCTTCTTCCGCTGGCGCGACTGGCCCATCGCCGAGGAGATCGGGCGGGCGACCGGGCTCAAGGCTTTCGTGGACAACGACGCCAACGCCGCGGCGCTCGCGGAGCTTTGGTTCGGGCGGCCCGAGGTGAGCGGGGCGCGCGACTTCATCCTCGCGCTCATCGCCGAGGGCATCGGCACCGGCATCGTCTTCGACGGACAGATTTATCGCGGCGAGCGCGGGGCGGCGGGCGAGTTCGGCCACATGATCGTCGGGCAGGGCGCGCCCGTCGCCTGCTCGTGCGGCAACCGCGACTGCTGGGAGGCGTTCGCCTCGGAGCGCGCGGCCGTCGCGCGCTACGCCGCCAACTCGGGCAAGGGCGCGCACGCCCCTTTCGGCGAGGTCGTCGAGCGCGCGCTCGGCGGCGAGCAGGCGGCCATCGACGCGCTGACCGAGACGGCGCACTACCTCGGCATCGGCATCTCGAACCTCATCGTAGGGCTCTCGCCCGAGACGGTGGTCGTCGGCGGCCAGATCACGCGCGCCTGGCCCATCATCGCGCCCTCGCTCGAAGAGACCATCCAGCGCAGCATACGCCGCGGCCTCCCCTCCGCCCGCATCGTCGCCTCGACCCTGAGCGAGCCGACGCTCATGGGCTCGCTCAGCCTCGTCCTGGCGAGCAAGTTCGGGCTGGCGGAAGCTTGAAAGCAGTAGGCAGTTGAAGACACTGCTGTCGGGAATTCCGATTTAAACCTTCAACGTCCGCGACGCGGAGCGACTGCCTACTGCCTACTGATTCCTTATGCAGACGGCAGGCGTTGTCATCATCGGCGGCGGAGTCATCGGCGCGAGCGTGGCGTACCACCTGGCGGCGCGGGGCGTGCGCGACGTGCTGGTGCTGGAGCGCGGGGCGCGGCCGGGCGAGGGGAGCACGGGGCGCGCGACGGGCGGCTTCCGCGCGCAGTTCGGCACGCGGGTTAACGTTCGGCTCTCGCTGCTGTCGCGCGAGAAGCTTTTGCGGTTTGAGGAGGAGACGGGCGTCGATCCGGGCTTCCGGCAGGCCGGGTACCTCTTCGTCGTGGGGAATGAAGGGGAGTTGCAAGAGCTTGTCTCGGCGCAGGCGGTGCAGCGCGAGTGCGGGCTCTCCGAGGCGCGCGTGGTCGGCGTCGAAGAGGCCGCGCGGCTGAACCCCGCGTTGAATCTCGAAGGCGTGGCGGGCGGGGTCTACAGCCCTTCGGACGGCTTCATACGGCCTTTGGAAATCCTGCGCGGCTACACGTCGGCGGCGGCGCGTCTGGGCGCGCGCTTCCTCTACGGCGTCGCGGTCGAAGGCGCGCGGGCGGGCGTGGGAGGGAAAACGGGGACGTTGTTGACGACCGCGGGCGAAGTCTCGGCGGGCGCGTTCGTCAACGCGGCGGGCGCGTGGGCGGGCGAGGTCGGGCGCCTCGTCGGGGCGGAAGTTCCCGTCACGCCGCTGCGCAGGCAGGTCGCAATCACGCGCCCCTTCGACCAACTGCCCGAAGCCATGCCGATGACCATCTACGCCGGCGACGGCTTTCACCTGCGCGTGCGCGAAGGGCGCGTGCTGTTGCTCTGGCCGGACGTGCCGCGCGTGGCAGACCCCTTCGAGACGGGCGTGGATGAAGGGTGGTTGAAGACCGTCGTGTCGAAAGCGCACGCGCGCGTACCCTGCCTGCGCGGGGCCGAGATAGACCGCGCGGCCTGCTGGGCCGGGCTCTACGAGATGTCGCCCGACCGCCACGCCATCCTCGGCCGCGCCGAAGGCTTCGAAGACCTCTACCTCGCCGACGGCTCCTCCGGCCACGGCGTCATGCACGCCCCCGCCCTCGGCCAGCTCCTCGCCGAAATCATCCTCGACGGCCGTGCACACGCCTTAGACGCTCACGCCCTCCGCCCCTCCCGCTTCGCCGAAGGCGAGCCGAACGCCGGCCCGTCGCTTCTCTGAGGGGTGCTGCAAAAAAAGTTCTTGAGGCGGGTGCAGAGGTGTGATATAAGCCGCCTCAACCAGGGCGGGTGCTGAACGTATCCGCCTACGCGTTGCTGGGGTGAGGACAGTGACGCGGCCTCACGACCCCTTGAGATCGTGAGAAGAGGGGCGGCGGTTTGGACATCCAGACCGCCGCCCTTTTAATTTTCTCCTCAAACCGCTCCGGCCTGCCCTAGCGGCCCGCGCCCTCGACCTTCGAGCGGAGCCCCTCGGCCAGCGCCATCCTCCGCCGCAGCATCTCTTTGTAGTCGAGCGTGTCGGTGTGGTGCAGCTCGTGGAGCATCTCCGACCGCTTCGCCTCAAGGAGTTCGAGCAGGTAGTCCCTCTCCTCTTCCGTGATGTCGAGCGTCAACTCAATTCCCCTCCGCAACCCTTGATGAACTAGCGCCCCTCATTTTACGCCCTTGCCCTCGGCGAGCGTGAGTGTCTTCCGCCCGGCATCACCCGCCGCCCCGAGCAATTCGATTTTCATGAGAAGCGTTGTGTCGGCGGTTGGGTGCATGCCGTTTTTGGGTGCGGCGAGGATGGTTTATTCGGCGTGGTAAATCTTAGCCGCCGTAATCAGGACTGCCTCTTCCTCTAGCGCGGCATCAACGGCGGCCTTGAGCTTTTCGGCATATGCCGAGACGACCTCGAAGTGTTCTTCAAACGCATACGGCGTGTCTGTGTAAATGAGGTTGATTCGGTCCTGAATCTGCGAGCCAGCCTGCGAGAGGTAGCTGCCGTCAAGCCCGCGGATGATCGTGCAGCCGCCGAAGGTGTAGGTGAATTCTTCCGCCAACTCGTTCAGCAAGGTCTGGTAAGCGGCGCGCGGCAGGTCAGGCAGGTACACTTCAACCCTTGCTCTTTCGGATAGCGGCAACGAGGCGCTCCTTTCGCTTATCAAACTCCTGCGTCCGCTTTAGCGACTCTTTGGCCGAGAGCTTGACCCTCGGTGGGCGCTCGATCTTAAGTTCTTTCAAATCCCTCAACCTTTTCGCCATTACTGCCTCCTTGAGTACCTATCTCGACCGATATTTTAACACTACGTCGCCGATTAAAGACTAGCGCCCAACATATCTTAGACGTACTGCAAGCGGCCAGAGATTACGCCTGTGCGGGCGTGTGGGAGAAGTTGGGGCGGCGGGTTGGGCCGCCCCGGTGGGGGTGTGTCAGCTTTGGGCGGGCGGAGGGGGTTGGTTGTTGTTGTCGTCGTCGCCCGCGCCGTGACGACGGCCGGCCTTCTCGACGTGCGAGACAGTCTCCCAGAGGGCGAGTTTCGTGGGGTCGTTGGCGTAGACGTTGCTCACGATGACGCCTAGCTCGCGCACGATGCGCAGCGCGTCATCAATCTGGCTGTCGAGTTCCGTCGTGGCTTCACTCTGCTTGTTTAAAAGACGCGGCCGCTCTTTGATGGCCTCGTCGAAGGCTTGTGCCGCCACTGCGAGGTCGTTGATGAAGTCTGCGCCTAAGGCCCGCTTGATTAAATCCGCCTTGATGGGGAAGGCGTCGTTCCCATACGTGCGCGCCAGCGTGATAAGCCCCTGGTCGTTGACGTTGCGCGCCGGGAGGAACTTATTTTCGAGGCCGGGGAGTCCCGTGACGCGCACCGTCCTCCTGATGGCCTCCAACTGCCTCTCCAACTCTGCGCGCGTGGCATCGACTTTGGTGGAATTCTCGCGCAGGGCGCTCTGTGCCCTCGACTGTTCGTAGGATGCCGACCTGATCCGCTCGACGGCCAGACCGAGTTTGTCGAACGAGTCCGCCCCGGGCGCGTCATCGGCCCCCGCCAGGGGGAATTCCGGCCGGCTCTCACAGACGCGGATACACATCTCCATCCGTTTCGTTTCGAGTGTTTTCATGGAGAACTCCTTTCCAATGGAAGGTGCGAGGGGTTGAGGTTTTGAGGCTGGAGGGTGGCGGCTCCTCCCGTCCCTTTGAAGGTGCGACCCGAAACCTTGTCAGTTGAGGCCGCCAATTATATTCAATTCGGCCTATTCTGCAAGAGTTTTTGTAAGGGGGGCGCGCTGGGGCGCGGGGGAAGGCGTCTGTTACGCTGCGCGAGGCGTCTGTACCGCTGCGCGAGCCATGTTTTTCATTGCGCGAGGCGTCTGTTTCTTTGCGCGAGGCGTCTCTACGACTGCGCGAGGCGTCTGTACGACTGCGCGAGGCATCTCTACGGCTGCGCGAGGCTCCTGATTCATTGCGCGAGGCATCTGTACGGTTGCGCGAGGCGTCTGTTTCATTGCGCGAGGCGTCTGTTTTCCTGCGCGAGCTATCTTTTTTGCTGCGCGAGCCATCTTTTCCGATGCGGGAGGCCCCTGTTTCCCTGGGGAAAGCGGTTTGCGGGGCGCGGGAGCGAGAATTTGGCGCGCTTTCGCGGCTTTGTCCCCCTACTTCAAGCCCTTGCCTTCGGTGAGTGTAAGCGTCTTGTCCACCGCCGGCACGTCGAAGGTCTCGGCGGAGCCGTCGGGCCAGCGGACTTCGAGCTTGTCAACTTTGGCCGCCGCGCCGAGGCCGAAGTAGAGGCAGGGGTCGTTCTGGGAGGCGAAGCTGCCGCCGCTAATCACGTCTCCGCGCTGGCGCATCTTGCCCGTCGTCACGAAAACGACCGCGCCGGTCGCGTCGCGCGGGCTCTTCTTCGCGGGGTCGCCGACGAGGCGGAGCCGCAGCCAGTGGTTCTTCGTCTCCGTCACGTTGCGGAGCAGCGCCGGGTAGGTGTCGATGTTGCTGACGACGAGGTCGAGGCGGCCGTCCCCGTCGAAGTCTGCGACGGCGAGGCCGCGGCTCGGCCAGGCTTCGGCGAGCCCCGAGCCGGGGGCTGCGCCGACGCGCTGGAACTGGCGCGCGCCGCGCTCGGCCTGTCTGGCATCGGGGTGCGGGTTGTTGCGGAAGAGCAGGAGCTGTTGGGCGTAGGAGGTGCCCCACTGCTGGCTGTCCACGGCCGGGTAGACGTGGCCGTTGGCGACGACCACGTCCTTCCAGCCGTCGGCGTCGTAGTCTAAGAACGCTGTGCCCCAGCCGAGGAAGGGGATCGTCGGCTCGCCGAGGCCCGCCTGGAAGGTCACGTCGGTGAAGTTGCCCTCGCCGTCGTTGTGGTAGAGCGTGTTCGAGTCGTCGGAGAAGTTCGTGATGTGGAAATCGAGGCGGCCGTCGTTGTCGTAGTCGCCGACGGCGAGCCCCATCCCCGCCTGCTCGCGCCCGTTCTCGTTCAAGGCCATGCCCGAAGGGTAGCCGACCTCCTCGAACGTGCCGTTGCCCTTGTTGATGTAGAGCTGTTTCGGCGTCGAGTCGTTGACGACGACGAGGTCGAGCAAATTGTCGTCGTCCGCGTGTACCCACGCCGAGGTGAAGCCGTAGTAGCGCTGCGGGTCGTTGACTCCCGCCTTCTCGCTCACGTCCTCGAAGGTGCCGTCCGCCTTCTGGTGGTAGAGCGTGTCGGTGTCGCCCTTCAGGCCGCGCGGGCCGCACATGACGGTGACGCCGCGGAACTGGCAGAAGTTCTGCCCGATCTGTCCGGGCTTGGCCGCGTCCGAAGGCGACGGCGGCAGGTTCTCAAGGTCGAGCGCGACGTAGCCGGGGACGAAGAGGTCGAGCCGCCCGTCGTTGTCGTAATCGCCGAAGCTCGCGCCCGTTGACCAGCCCTTGCGCGCGACGCCCAGCTTCGGCGCCACGTCGGTGAACGTCCCGTTGCCGTTGTTGTGGTAGAGGCGCGACGTGCCGAAGTTGCCGACGAACATGTCCGCGTAGCCGTCGTTGTCGTAGTCGCCGACGGCCACGCCCATGCCCCAGCGGTCGTTCGAGACGCCGGCCTTCTCCGTCACGTCTTCGAACTTCCAGTTGCCGAGGTTGTGGAAGAGCGCGGCGCGCGGCGCCTTCTCCTTGCCCTGCTCGGCGGCGATGGTCGAGCCGTTGAGGATGTAGATGTCGGGCAGGCCGTCGTTGTCGTAGTCGAAGACGGCGACGCCGCCCGAGACGCACTCGACGATGTAGTCCTTCTGCTTCGTCCCGGTCGTGTTCTTGAACTGCGCGAGGGCCGTGCGCGCCGTCACGTCCTCGAAGACGACGGGCGCCTTCGGGTCGGTGATGCCGGCGGTGCGGCGCGCGCCCGAGACGAGCACCGAGCCGGTGTTGACGCCCATGCCGCCCTGCGGCTTCTGCTGCGCGGTCTGCGCTCTGGAAAGTGTCGGGCAGAGCGTCAAGGCGGCGAGCAGCGCGAGCGCGCGCCGGGCGCGGGGGGAAAGGGGATGACTTTTCATCTGTGTGACTTCGGAAAACTTTTTAAGGGTTACAGGGTGCGAACCGCGAACGGGCCGGTGCCGCCTGACCGGGGCATGATGATGGATGAGAGCTTCGTTGTCATCAATCGAAAGTTTGAGGGGAGACGCACAATAATGATACCGCGCGTCGCCGGGAGCGCGGGCATCCCTGCCCGCCAAAGCGTGCCCGAGCACGCTTAGCCGTCATCCGTCATCTCTCAACCTTGAGACATAAAGTCTCTGCGTCTTCGCGCTATCGCGCTCATGGCGGGCAGGGATGCCCGCGCTCCCGGCGAGAGGCGGCCGTCTACTTCTCTTGAACAGTCAGATAAGAGTCAACCGCCGGGGAGTTGAGCGTCTGGACTTTGCCTCCGGGCCAGCGAACCTCGACCGTGCGGACGCCGGTCTTACTTCCGAGACCGACGAGCAGGCGCGTGTCGTTGGTGGAAAGATAACTGCCCGCGCCCGTCACGTCAAAGACCTGGCGCGCGCCCGCCGAGTCCGTCACGACGACGCGCGCCCCGAGCCCCTGTCTGTTCATCCCTGTGCCGACGAGCGTCAGGCCGAGCCAGTGGTTCTTCGCCCCCGAGTTACGCAGGACGAGCGCCGGGCCGTCCGTCTGCGCGAGCACCACGTCCGTGTCGCCGTCGTTATCAATGTCGCCGAAGGCCGCGCCGCGGGCGGCGAGCGGGGTTTTGAGGCCGGCCGACTCGGAGACGTTGACGAACGTCCTGCCCGTGTTGCGCAGGAGTAGCGGCGGCTGTTTGTAGAGGAGGAAGCCGGTCGTCTGCTCGATGGTGTCGAGGACGTGCCCCTGCGCGACGAAGATGTCGCGCAAGCCGTCCGCGTCGAAGTCCGCGAAGCGCGCGCCCCAGCCCGAGTACGGGATGGTGATGGGGCCGAGGCCCGTCGTGCCCGTCGCGTAAGAGAAGCTCATGTCGCCGTTGTTGCGGAAGAGCGGGTAGGTCTCGTTCGAGAGCGCGGTGACGAGAACGTCCACGCGGCCGTCGTTGTCGTAGTCGGCGGCGTCCACGCCCATCCCCGCGAAAGCCTTCCCGTTCTCGTCAAAGCCGACGCCCGCGAGCAGCCCCATCTCCTCGAACGTGCCGTCCCCCTTGTTGCGGAAGAGGAACTGCCGCGCGTTGTCGTTCGCCTGAAAGATGTCCGTCCAGCCGTCTCCGTCGAAGTCCGCGAAGGCGACGCCGAGCCCCTTGCCTTCGGGGTCTGCGACGCCTGCGCGCGCACTCACGTCCTCGAAGGTGCCGTCCGCTTTCTGATGAAGGAGGACGGGCGCGGCACCTTTGAAGTTGTCCGGGTGGCAATAGGCGCGCACCTGCGGCGAGCCGCAGTAGAGCGAGCCGCGTTCGAAGTCCCAGTCCATGTAGCGCGTGACGTAGAGGTCGAGCCGGCCGTCGCGGTCGTAGTCGAGCCAGCCCGCGCTCGTCCCCCAGCCCGGCACCGCGGCCTTCAACTTCTGCGTCACGTCCTCGAACGTCCCGTCGCCGCGGTTGCGGTAGAGGCGCCCCTCGCCGCCGTAGGCCGCGACGTAGATGTCCGCGCGCCCGTCGCCGTCGAAGTCCGCGGCCGCCGCGCCCATCGAGTAGCCGGAGCCTTGCAGCCCCGCGCGCTCGGTCACGTCCTCGAAGGTGCCGTCCGGCTTCTGGTGATACAGGCGGTTCCAGAAGCGCGGGTCGCGCTTGTCGGGCGCGGCCCCCTTCGGCATCGGGTTGGAGAGGAGCGCGCCGTTGGTGAAGAAGATGTCGAGGCGGCCGTCCCCGTCGAAGTCGAAGAGCGCGACGCCCGCGCCCATCGTCTCGGGCAGGTACTTCTGCGAGGTGTGCGAGGCGGCGTGCTTGAAGTTGATGCCGACCTGCGCCGTCACGTCCGTGAAGACGACGGGGGAAGGGGATTGGGGCGCGGGCGGCGCGGCGCGGCGTGTGGGCGGCGCCGTGTCGTAAGAGCGGCCCGTGCGCTGCGCGGGGGGCTGCTGCGGCGCGGGAGTCTGGCGCGCCTGCGGCGCCGCGGCGCAGAGGTGCGCGAGCGCGAGCACGAAAAGATAGCGGAGCGATTTCGACACTTTGCCCTGGGGCGTCGCGGCCATGCCTGTACCGTAACAAAACGTCCTCACGCCGTACAAGCGGACAAGCCTGCGGGCGGCGTCTCGGAGCCGGGGTGATACTTTTTCAGGATTTTTTACGCGATTAGCACTTAGAGACGGCGCGGCATATCGGTTGCCGTGGACAGTTAAGACGAAAGCCTTTGACGGTCGGTCACAGGAGCCTTGAAGATGAGAAGACGCAGCCTCGCCAGTTTAATCGCGGTCGTGTTAACGCTCGCGGCCTACGCGCCGGTGCTCGCCGCCTCGAACGGCGCAGAGGACACGGACGTGCGCAAAGTTGACGCGAAGGTCGTCGAGGTCAACGACAGCCACATCTCCATCGTCGCCCGCACGGGCGTCGAGCACGTCATCGCCACCGACGCGGCCGACACGCACGTCACGCTGCGCGGCAAGCGCGTCGAGCTGAAGAAACTGCGCGTCGGCGACGTGGTGACGGTCGAACTCGACCCTTCGAGCCAGATGAAGTTCGCGCGCCGCATCGTCATCGGCGAGCAGCCCGGCGAGACGCTCGCCTCGGCCAGGGATTGAAGCGAAGTTGAAAAGATTGCCGCCCGTCGGCGTCGATCTCCCTCGGGAGAATCCGCTGACGCGCGGCATGACGAAGGCCGTCCGGCTCCCTCGCTCTTAGTGAAGCCGGGCGGCCTTCAGTCTGTCTGGGCCGCCGCGCCCGGCCTCAACCCGCTCAGCGCGTGCAGCAGCGTCCCCGTCGAAATGATGATAATCGCCGGCAGCGTGAAGTGGCGCTTCAGCCCCGGCTCGCCCGGCTCCGTGAAGAAGGCGGCCAGCATCAGCGCAGGCGCGACGACGACGAGCGCCGACCCGAGCGTCTGTAAGCCCCTCCGCCAGCCGCGCTCGCGGTTTCGGAAGTAAGACCCGAGTCCCAGGTTCACGAGCCCCGCCAGCAGCAGGTAGATGTGGCGCGAACGGAACATCGCGCGCGCCGTCTCGCCCAGCACGCCCGTCCGCACGTGCAGGTAGTTCATGTACTGCCCGGTCAGGAGGAAGGCGAGCAGGGTCGCCACCCCGACGACGAGATGCAAACGTTTCATCGTGTGAAAGCGAGGGTGGTTGGGCTACTGCTTAAAGCCTGTAATGTATGTGGCCGCGGGCGCGTGCGTCCTCTTCGAGGCCGACGTTCTGGAGGCGGAGCGAAACGTCCGCGTCGAGGTCGAGGCCGTCGCTCAGGCCAGCCTGAAGCTTGACGGTGCCGGCGGCGGCGATCATCGCGGCGTTGTCGGTCGAGAGGTGGCGCGAGGGGAAATAGGCGGGCACGCCGATCCTCCGCCCCAGCTCGCGCGAAGCCTCGCGCAGGGCCTCGTTGCAGGCCACGCCGCCGGCGACGATGAGCGCGCGGGGCTTGTGCTCCCCCGCGAGCCGCTCGGTCGTGCCGACGAGCGAGCGGATGACCACGCTCTGGAAACTCGCGGCCAAATCCTTCACGGCCTGCGAGGGCTCCTCGCCCTCGGCCACGGGCTTGAGGCCGGTCTCGCGGACGTGCTTCGAGACGGCGGTCTTCAGGCCGCTGAAGCTGAAGTCGGGCAGGCCGTCGCCCATCCGCGGCAGACTGAACTTGACGGCGCGCGGGTCGCCCTCGCGCGCTAGACGCTCGATGATTGGCCCGCCGGGGTAGCCGAGCCCGAGCATCTTCGCCACCTTGTCGTAAGCCTCGCCCGCGGCGTCGTCGCGCGTGCGCGCGAGCACGCGGTAGCGGCCGGGCTCGGGCACGAGGAAGAGGTTGGTGTGGCCGCCCGAGACGACGAGCGCGAAGGCCGGGTACTCGAGCGGCGGGTTGTCGAAGACGACCGAGTAGATGTGCCCCTCGATATGGTTGACGCCGACGAACGGTTTTTCGAGCGCGTAGGCCATCGCCTTCGCGAATGAGAGCCCGACGAGGAGCGAGCCGACGAGGCCCGGCCCCCGCGTGACGGCGATGCCGTCGATCTCGTCCTGGCCCACGCCCGCGCGCGCGAAAGCCTCCTCGACGACGGGCACGATCTTGTCGAGGTGCTCGCGCGAGGCCAGCTCCGGCACTACGCCGCCGAACCGTTTGTGTATCTCGACCTGCGAAGAGATGACCGACGACAACATCTCGCGGCCGTCGCGCACCAGCGCTGCCGCCGTCTCGTCGCAGGAGCTTTCAATTCCGAGCACTAGCATGAAAGAACTATTGCCTCACCGTTAGGACTACTTTCTCTTCCAGCGGACGCCGTCGCGTGTGTCTTCGAGGGTGATGCCGCGGGCGGCGAGCTGGTCGCGTATCTCGTCGGCGCGCGCGAAGTCGCGGCGGTGGCGCGCCTCCTGGCGCTCGTCGATGAGGCGCTGGATGTCCTCGTCGAGCAGCGCGTTTTGCTCGTCGGGGAAGATGTTCAGGACGGAGTTGAAGCGTTCTATCAACTCTAAAATGTCCCGGCGGTCGTCCTCGCGCAGCACGCAGGCGTCGAGCGCGGTGTTGACCTCGCGCCTGAGGCCGTGGACGGCCGCGAGCGCGACCGAGGTGTTGAGGTCGTCGTCCATCCCCGCCTCGAACTCTTCGAGCGCGCGCGCCGCGGCCGCCTTCAGCTCGGGGTTCGAGCCGGCCTCCGTCCGCGCCCCGCGCAGGCGCGCGCGGAAGGTGCCCAGCGACTCGACCGTCTTCTCCGCGCCCTGCAAGCCCTCGAAGGTGAAGTTGAGCTGCTTGCGGTAGGGCACGCTGAGCAGCAGGTAGCGAATGGCCGTCGGGTTGAAACCCTTCCCCAACAGGTCGCGGAAGGTGTAGTAGTTGCCGAGCGTCTTCGACATCGACTCGCCCTCGACCTTGAGGTGCTCGGCGTGGAGCCAGTAGCGCGCGAACTGTTTGCCCGTGGCGCCTTCGGACTGCGCCACCTCGTTCTCGTGGTGCGGGAAGACGAGGTCGATGCCGCCCGCGTGGATGTCGAAGGTCTCGCCGAGGTACTTCATCGACATCGCCGAGCATTCGATGTGCCAGCCCGGCCGGCCCTTGCCGATCTCCGTCTCCCAGGCGGGCTCGTCCGGAGACCCTTGCGCCTTCCAGAGGGCGAAGTCGCGCGCGTCCTCCTTCTCGTACTTGTCGGTGGCGACGCGCTCGCTGCCGCCGACGAGGTTGCCCGCGAAGTTGATCTTCGAGAGCTTGCCGTACTCGGGGAAGGAGGCGATGCGGTAGTAGTAGGAGCCCTCGGACTCGTAGGCGTGGCCGGAGTCGCGCAGGCGCTTGATGATGCCGACCATCTCTTCGATGTGGCGCGTCGCGCGCGGCAGAACCTCGGGACGCTCGGCACCGAGCGCTTCGTAGTCGGAGAGGAAGGCTTCGGTGTACTGGGCCGTGTACTCGTCGATGGTCTGGCCGCGCTCGGCCGAGAACTTGATGATGCGGTCTTCGATGTCCGTGATGTTCATCACGTGCGTGACCTTGTACCCCTTGTACTTGAGGTAGCGGCGCAGCGTGTCGCCGAAGGCGGCCATCGTGCGGAAGTTGCCGATGTGCGCGTAGTCCCAGACCGTCGGGCCGCAGATGTAGAGCCGCGCCTCGCCCTCGACCAGAGGGCGGAACTCCTCGACGCGGCCGGAGAGGGTGTTGAAGAATTTGAGCATCTGTCGTTGAAAAGGAGAACGAAGAGCGCGCCGCCCGCCGTCCCACGCGGGCTTCCGTGTCGGCGCGCCCTCCTGAGTCCGATTTAGTCGAGCACGAAGTCGTACATGATGTAGCCGGCGACCCGCACCGGCTCGCCCGAGAGCCGCGTCGGCGTGAGGCGGGTTTCGAGCGCGTCCTTCTCGGCCGCCTCGGGGAGCATCCCGAAGCCGGCCTGGGCGTGGGCCTTCAAGACCCTGCCGTCCTCGTCAACCAAGACCTTCACGACGACCTTGCCGCTCACGCGCGCGGCCTTCCCGTACTTGGGGTAGGCGGGCGAGGACTCGTTGATGGTCTTCGACTGGAGGATGCCGCCGAAGAGGACGCGCCGGCCGTCGCATGACTGCGGCATCTCCTCCCGCACCTTCCCTTCGCGGTCGATGAAGGAGACGGTCGTGACGTCGCGCTCCGCGAGGGTGACCGGCGCGGGCGCGGACTTGAAGTTGAAGAGCCACGCGGCGGCGACGCCGACCGCGAAGGTCAGGAGCGCGACGAGAAGGCGAAGGCCGTAGAGAATCATGCTGTTCCTCCTTACCAGGACTGGACTCGGGCCGGGGAGCACTTCGTGTGTGAGAGTCTAGGCAAGGACGGACGGCCAGTCAAACAATCTCAAATTTGAAATTTGAGATTTCAAATTCCTCAAGCGTCCCGGCGGAAGTGTTCGAAGCCGCCGGGCTTGAGCAGAGTCGCGCGCCCGTCCCGGACGAGTCGCACCTTGCTACGCTCGCCCGTGACCTCGCCGACGCGCGTGACGGGCACGCCGCCGACCTCGCGCGGGAGCCGGGAAGCACGGCGCGGGTCGGCGGTGAAGAGGAGTTCAAAATCCTCGCCGCCGTCGAGCGCGAGTCTGAGCGCCTCGTCCGCGCCCACGCCCGCCCGCGCGAGCAAAGGGTCAACGGGCAGGCTCGCGGCCTCCACGCGCGCGCCGACGCCGCTCTCGCGGCAGACGTGCGCGAGGTCTGACGAGAGCCCGTCGCTCAAATCTATCAAAGACGTGGCGAGCCCCTTCTCCGAGAGCAGCGCGCCCCACTCGACGCGCGGCTCGGGCCTCCGCTGCCGCAGGAGGAGCCCGCGCCCGGCACGCCCGCGCGACGTTCGTACCGCACCACTCTCAAGCATCTTCAACCCGCCCGCGGCCCCGCCCAGCGCGCCGGTCACAAAAATCTGGTCGCCCGCGCGCGCCCCGCCGCGCGCCAACGCGCGCCCCCGCCGCACCTCGCCCAGCACGATTGAATCGATGACGACGCCCCCCGGCGTCCGCGAAGTGTCGCCGCCGATGATCCGCACGCCGTGCACGTCGGCCAGGGCGCGCACGCCTTCATAAAACTCATCCAGGAAACGCCCACGCCACAGCGCCCGCGGCACGCCGACCGAGAGCAGGCAGAAGCGCGGACGTGCCCCCATCGCCGCCGCGTCCGACAGAGACACGGCCAGCGCCCTGTGCCCCAGGTCGCGCGGCGAAGTCCAACCCTTTTCAAGCCGGAAGTCAACGCCCTCGACCAGTAAATCCGTCGTGATGATTAAGTCAAAACCCGCGCGCGGCCGCAGCACCGCGGCGTCGTCGCCGATGCCTTTGAGAAGTGACGAGTGACGAGTGACGAGTGATGTGTGTTTTTCTTGAACGGAGCGCGCGAGTTCCCGGCGTCTGACGCGCTCGATGAAGTCGAACTCGCCGCCGCCGTTCATCGCTTAAAGGTTACGCCTTAAGGAGTCGAGGCCGGCCTGAATCGTCTCGGGCGAGGTCGAGAAGGAGAAGCGAAGGTGACTCTCGCCGTGCTCGCCGAAGACGACGCCGGGCACGGTCGCCACCCGCGCGCGTTCGAGCAGGATGTCGGCGGCGGCGCGGCTGTCCGTGTGTACCCGCGAAACGTCGGGGAAGGCGTAGAAGGCGCCGGCCGGCGGGTCGCAGGCGAGCCCCAGCTCGCACAGCCCCGCGACGAGCAGGTCGCGCCGCTCCCGGTAAGCACGGCGGATGCTTTCATAGAAGTCCGCGGGCAGGCCGAAGGCCGCGAGCGCCGCCCACTGCGAAGGCGTCGAGACGCCGTTCGTCGTGTAGAGCAGGCACTTCTTCAAGCCCGTCATCCAGGGCTCGGCCGCCACGGCGTAGCCCATGCGCCAGCCCGTCATCGCGTACGACTTCGAGAGCGTGTAGCACGTTATCGTCCGCTCGAACATCCCTTCGAGCGAGGCGATGGAGAAGTGCTCGCCCTCGTAGACGAGGTCTTCGTAAGCCTCGTCGGCGAGGACGACGAGGTCGCGCTCCCGCGCGAAGCGCGCCACCGCCTCGGCCTCCTCGCGCGTGAAGACGATGCCCGTCGGGTTCTGCGGCGTGTTGAAATAGACGGCCCGCGTCTTGTCGGTCGCGTGGCGCGCGAGCGTTTCGTAAAAACCCTCGCGCCGCGCCTCGGTGCTGCGGACGAGGACGGTCTTGCCCTCGCAGTGCGCGATGAGGTCGCGGATGGGCGTCCAGAAGGGGGAGAAGACGAGCACCTCGTCGCCCGGGTCTACGACCGACTGGAAGGCCGCGAAGAGCCCCTGCATGCCGCCGTTCATGACGACCACGTCCTCCTCGCGCGCGTGGATGCGGTTGCGCTCGCGCAGCTTCTCGGCGACGGCCGCGCGCAGCTCCGGGATGCCGGAGGAGGGGGCGTAGCGCGTGCGGTTCTCGGCCAGCGCGCGCGTCATCGCCTCCTTGATGGGCTCGGGCGTTTCGAGGAAGGGCTCGCCGCCCTCGAACTGGAAGACCTGGGCGCCCCCTGCGCGCAGCTCCAGAATCTTGTTGCGGATTTTGACGATGTCGGAGAACCCGACGTTCTCAAGCCGCCTCGACAGGCGGAAGACCGAAGCGGACGTAGACACTGCGCGCGGCTCAACTCTCAAAGGTTTTTTGACCAAGCGCGGATTATAGCGTCGGGACTGACGGGGCGTCCAACCCGACCGGTTGAGGATATCGTCGGGGCGGAGCCCCATATCGTGTACGTCAGTCGTGCGAGTACGTACGGACGACGCACGCCCCTTCTTACAATTTGAAGACAAAACGGTTGCGACGCGCTTGGATTAACCACAAGTCCGCCAAGGTTTGCTAGATTGTCGGGAGTGCTGCCGGGCGCGCTTCGCAGAGGAACGGCAGTTGCCACTCTCCCCGGTGTGTACGCTCATTCACGTGCGTCCTAAATGATTATTTGAGACTAGAGGAGACACCGACCCATGACGACGACGAACAAGATTTTGCCCGTGGCGCTCGTGGCGGCACTGCTCGGCGGCACCGTCGGCGCGTTCGTGATGCGCCCGAGCAACAACACCCCGGAGATCGCCAAGGCCGAGGCGCCGAAGCCGCTCGTGGCGGGCGAGGCCACCACGGTCAACCCGGCCGACGAGCAGAAGGCCATGCTCGATAACGAGCTGGCCGACGCGACCAAGAACATGACCGAAGAGCAGCGCGCGGCCTTCAAGGACGGCTTCATGGAGGGCGTCAGTGCTTGCCGCGATTCGAATCTGACGACCGCGGCCGGTGCGCCGACGACCACGCGCGTCATCGACCGCGCGGCCCCGGCCCGGACGCGCACCGTCTACCGCAGCAGCGCCCCGCGCCGCGTCTACTACGACTACGGCCAGACCCGCGGCCGCTCCTTCTGGCAGAAGCACCGCGACAAGCTGACGGTGGCGATGGGCGCGGGCGGCGGCGCACTGCTCGGCGGCCTCATCGGCGGCAAGAGGGGCGCGGGCATCGGCGCACTCGCGGGCGGCGGCGGCTCGGCGCTCTACACGTACAAGATTCGTAAGCGCAACCGCAACTACTAAGAAGGGCGACGCCGATGCGTGCAGTTCTGAGGAAGGCCCTCCTGGGCGTGACTTCGGCTCTGCTCCTGGCGCTGCTGACTTTCGGGCGGGCGACCCCTGCGAAGGCTGGGGCCGCCCGTTCCCGTCTGTGGCAGGGCGCGGGAGTGGCGGCGCGCGGGACGACGGCGCTCCCGGCGCCCGTCAGCTTCCGCGAGTCCGAAGGGCGCGGCCTGCTCGTCAGGACGTGGGTCAACGGCGCGGGGCCTTTCAACTTCGCTATCGACACGGGCGCGGGCGCGACTCTGCTCTCTTCGCGCGCGGCCGGCGAGGCGCGGGTCGAGGTCGAAGCCGGAAGCGGGGGCATCCAGATAGGCGGACTGAGCGGCGCGAGCGCGGGCGGCGCGCAGAAGGCTTTTGTCCGCACGCTCGCGCTCGGCTCGCGTGAGAACACTCTGCCCGCGCGCGGCCTCTTCGTCGTCGCGCGGGGACTTCCCGAAGGCGTGGACGGCGTCCTCGACCCTTCGGAAGCCTTCTACCCGCTCGGCTTCACGATTGACATTCCCGCGGGCGAACTCAGCTTCTTCGACCCGCGCACAAGGCCGCTCCGCACCTCTGACTCGCCGCGCGGGGGCGCGGTCGTGCCCTGGCTCACCGAAGGCGGCACGCGCCGCCCCTTCGTCATGCTCGCCGAAGGTCGTCGCGCCCTGCTCGACACAGGCTCCGGCTTCGGCCTCGCCGTTGACGAATCGGCCGCACGGACTCTCGGCATACTTCAGACGGAGGGCCGCGGGCGCGGCTCGCGCGACCTCGGGGGAGGGGAAGTGCACGCGCGTCGCGTGCGCGCGGCGACGGTGAGCGTCGGCGCGCTCGTGCTGCGCGGCGTCCCGACCGACCTCCTCGTGCGCGCAGAGAAGGGCGCGCCCGTCATCCTCGGGCGCGACGCGCTCCGCCCCTTCCGCCTCAGCTTCGACCCCGTCAACCGCCTCATCATGCTCGACCCGCGCGAGGGATAGCGCGCCATCGTACGCTAACAATAACGTTGACAAGGGTTTGAGGCGCGGTTAACATGATCCGCGCGAGCTTCTCTGCCGTCCGCGCCGGGCGGTAAATCGGTCAACAGTCTAAATCGCGTGCGCGCCGTCCTCCCTTCAGTTATGAACCGAGCAGCCGTCTCCATCCCCGAAAAGCTCTTCTTCAAGATCGGGGAGGTGTGCGACATCACAGGGATACAGGCGCACGTCCTCCGCTACTGGGAGTCGGAGTTCCCGATGCTCGCGCCGCAGAAGAACCGCGCCGGCCAGCGCACCTACCGCAAGCGCGACGTGGAGATGGTGCTGCGCATCAAGGAGCTGCTCTACGAAGACCAGTACACCATCGCCGGCGCGAAGAAGCGCCTGACGAACGAGATACGCGGCGCCAGCAAGCTCAAGGTCGTCACCCCCGAGATGGGCGCGCAGGCCCTGAACGCGCAGCCCGCCCCGCAGCTCGTCCCCACGCCCGCGCGCGAGGTGGAAGAGCCGCCGCACGACTTCGAAGACACGCATCACGAACCCGCGCCCCAGCCCCCGGCGCAGAACACGTACCCCGCGCTATCCGAACCCCCGCAGACCGACGAAGGCCGCGCCGCGCTCCGCCGCCTCCGCGATCAACTCCGCGACATCATGCTCCTCCTCGAAGCCGGCGACGCGCGCCCCGACACACATCGCCGCTGAACCGCCGCGCCTCATTTGACCAAACATTTATTTTTGGTGATACTACCTCCCGTCACGGGATGTGGCGCAGCCTGGTAGCGCGCTCGCTTGGGGTGCGAGAGGTCCCGAGTTCGAATCTCGGCATCCCGATACACAAAAAGCCTTCAACCATTGTTGGGTTGAAGGCTTTTGCTTTTGTGGTGATTGCGCAAAGTCCGCGTCTAAAAGCGCCGGGCGCCGGCGGGGACGGGCGGGAGGGTTTTGGCGGCGGGCGCGGCCGGTTTGGCGGTCAGGGCGGCGCCGTCGGTGAAGCCGCCGGCGAGGGTGATGACGCACATGGCGCCGAGCTTGTGGTCGCCGCAGGCGACGCCGGCGACGCGGAAGGCGCCGTCCAGGAGGCGCTTGCGGTGGCCGCGGTCGGCGAAGCCGTCGTCGATGAGCAGGGTCAGCACGCGCTCGCGCGCCGTGTCGCTGCCGTACGAGAGGTTCTCGCCGATGGGCTCCCGCCAGGTGCCGAAGCGCTGCGTGCGCTGCTCGCAGAAGCTCCCGTCCGTCCCCTTGTGCCCCGTCGTGTCCGTCCCGGCCTGATCCTTCACCAGCTCGCGCGCGCCCGAACACATCCCCTGCGAGAGCGACAGGGCCGGCGCGGGCTTCGCGGCGCGCAGGAAGCTGATCGCCTCGTCGAGCGCCTGCGTCCCCTCCTGCGTCATGATGGGGGGCATCCCCGGCTGCCTGTACTCCTTGCCGTTGAAGTACGGGCGCAGTTGTTCGAGGTAGGCGGCGTACTCGGCCGGGCGCGCGCGCGCGAGGTTGATCTCTTTGAGCACCTCCTGTTCGAGCACGGCCGCGGCGGCGCCCTTCGTCGAGGAGAGCTGGCGCGCACTCGAGCGCGAAGGGGTGAAAGTTAAAGACACGAGCAGGCAGACAAACGCGAAGACGAGGATGGGGCGTTGCAAGGTTCGGGGGCTCCTTCTTTTTGTGTTTGGAAAAGCTGGACGGTGCCGGCGCGCGGGTGCGCGTCGAGGCAGGAATATGCTGCAAACGGCCCGCGCGGGTCAAGTCATTTTTTGGACGGCGGGACTTAAGGCAGTTTCTGGCCCCCTTGATTGATGGCCTGTTCGAGCTGCTTCGCGGCTTCGGGGGCGAGCTTCTTGAGCGCCTCCTGCTGCGCGCGCGCGGCGGCGGTGTTGCCCTGCTTCAACTGCGCGACGGCGAGACGGAGGCGCGCGTCGGCGTCGGACGGGCGCAGGCGGACGGCCTGCGCGAAGGCTTGGGCGGCCTCCTGCGGGCGGTTCATCTTGTTGTAGGTGTTGCCGAGGTTGTAGAAGGCGTCGGCGTCCTTCGGGTTGAGGCGCGCGGCCGCCTGGAAGGCGCGGGCCGCCTCCCCCTGCTGGTTCAGTTGGTCGTAGGCGTTGCCCATCTGGAAGTAGGCGTCGCCGTGCTTCGGGTTCAGTTTAACGGCCTCCTGGAAGGCGGCGAGCGCCTCTTCGGGCCGTTTGAGGTTGAGGAGCGCGCTGCCGAGAATGTAGTGCGTATCCGCGTTAGGCGGCGAGACCTTGCGCGCCTCGGCGGCCGCCTCCTCGAACTTGCCCGCGGCGAGCAAAGTCCTGGCGCGCACGTTCGGGTCGAGCCGCTGGAACTCGGCGCGCTCGGCCGCCGCCTCGGCCGATCTGCCCGCCTGCTCGTACACGTCCGCGAGCGCCTGGTGGAGGTACGCGCTGTTCGGCTTGAGACGAAGGGCGCGCTTGAAGGCGTCGGCCGCCTCGTCAAATTTATGAGCCGACGCGTAGGCCATCCCGAGCTTGTCGAGTGCGTCCGCGTCGTCCGGCCTCTTCTCGGCGACGAGCTTGAACTCCTCGGCCGCCTCAAGCGACTTGCCCTCGGAGAGGTACGCGGTGCCGAGGTTGTAGCGCGACGTGAGGTCTTCCGGGTGCTGCTCGACCTCCTTCTGCAAAGTGTCGGCGGTGACCTCGACCGCGCCCGGCGGCAGGGTCGGCTGTGTGTTCGGGGCCGGGGCGCCGGGCGTCGGGGCGGGGTTCGCGGCCGTGTCGGGCCGGCTCTCAGACTTGCAGGCGGCGGACAGAAGGAGGGCGGAAGTTAAAAGGAATAGGGACAGACGTTTCATCAGGATTTATCTTGAAGAGTTCGAATATGAAAAAACGGCGCCGGGACATTTAAACAGCCGCGCGAGCCGTCAGGCAAGAACGCGCGGCCGCCGGGTTCGACTCTTCTTCGGCCCCTAACCCTTCAACTCCGTGACGGCGATCTCGTGTGTGAGCGTGCGGTGGACGGGGCAGCGGTGCGCGATCTCTTGCAGGCGCGCGCGCTGCTCTTCCGTCAGGTCGCCTTCAAGCTCGACGGCGCGCTCGATGTGGTGGACGAAGTCGTCGGCTTTGCTCCCGCACTCCGCGCAGTCCTTCGCGTGCACGCGCCTCTGCCGCAGGCGCACGCGGACGCGCTCCAGCGGCCAGCCCTTCCGCCGCGCGTAGAGCGTCACCGTCATCGAGACGCAACTGCCGAGCGCCGCGAGCAAAAGCGTGTAAGGGTCTGGCCCCTCGCCCTCGCCGCCCCCCTCGGCCGGCTCGTCCGTGACGAGCGTCCGCCCGGCGCCGTAGGAGACTTCGTTGCGCAGGTTCGAAAGGGAGGTTACGGTCACTTCGCTCATGCTTCGACTCCTCGAGTGGGCTCGACGTGCGCGCGGCCGGAAGGTTAACGCCCGGCGGGCGCGCGTGCCAAGCCCCGCGCAAAAAAAAGCGGCGAGCCGGAACGCTCCGGCCCGCCGTTTCTCTTCACTCTAAGGGATGCAACCGACTAGCTATCTCGACCTGCCGGCTCTCGCGTAGAGGTTGACAGCAAAGAGCACCGTTAAAGCCAACGTCATCGCGTTCACCTCGCCTGCCTTGATGACCCTAAGACAGTTCTAATGGTTTTTAGTTTTCAGCATTCGGCGAGACAAAATTTGACGGCTTCAACTTGACGCGTGCCTGTCATAAAACGGTCTGACTGAATGCCGGATGCTGACCGCCGACGGCCGCGCTCCTTGCAGTCCCGCGGGGCGTGCCGGTACACTCGTCGGCGTTCCGGCACAATAAAATTCATTTGCAAGCGGCGGGCCTCGCGCGTCGCCGCCGAAGGGGTCGAGGATGAAGATTCACGAGTACCAGGCGAAGGAACTTTTGAAGAAGTACGGCGTCGCCGTGCCGCGCGGGGTCGTCGCGCGCTCGCCCGAGGAGGCTTACCACGCGGCGAAGGAGCTGGGCACGGACGTGGTCGTCGTCAAGGCGCAGATACACGCCGGCGGCCGCGGCAAGGGCGGCGGCGTCAAGCTCGCCAGGAGCGCCGACGAGGCGCGGGAGCTGGCCTCGAAGATACTCGGCATGAACCTCGTCACGCACCAGACCGGCCCCGAGGGGCGCGAGGTGCGCACGCTCCTCGTCGAAGAAGGGCTCCCGATTGATAAGGAGTTCTACCTCGGCATCGTGCTCGACCGCGCGACGGGCCGCCCCGTCTTCATGGCCTCTTCGGCCGGCGGCATGGACATCGAAGAGGTCGCCGCCGACACGCCCGAGCTGATTCTCAAAGAGACCATCGACCCGGCCGTCGGCTTCCGCCCTTTCCAGGCGCGCAAGCTCGCGTTCGGTTTGGGAATTCCGGCGGCGCTGGTGAATCAGGCGGCCAAGTTCATGCAGTCGCTCTACCACGCCTACGAGCAGACCGACGCCTCTCTGGTCGAGATCAACCCTTTCCTTTTGACGAAGGACGGACGCCTCTTCGCACTCGACGCCAAGATCACGTTCGACGACAACGCGATGTTCCGCCACCCGGACTTCCACGGCCTGCGCGATTTGAACGAGGAGGAGCCTTTGGAGATCGAGGCTTCCAAGTTCGACCTCAACTACATCAAGCTCGACGGCAACATCGCCTGCATGGTCAACGGCGCGGGCCTCGCGATGGCGACGATGGACATCATCAAGCTCGCGGGGGGCGAGCCCGCCAACTTCCTTGACGTGGGCGGCGGCGCCAGTCAGGAAAGAGTCGAGGCGGCCTTCCGCATCCTGCTCGCAGACCCGGCCGTCCGCGCCGTGCTCATCAACATCTTCGGCGGCATCGTCCGCACCGACATGGTCGCCCGCGGCGTCATCGAGGCGGCCAAGTCCATCGGCATCCAGGTGCCCGTCGTCGTCCGCCTCGAAGGCACCAACGTCGAGGAGGGGCGCCGCCTCATCGCCGAGTCCGGCATGAACTTCACCGTCGGCCACGGCATGAAGGACGCCGCCGACAAGGTCGTCGCCCTCGCCAACGCGGCATGAAAATATGAACGAGGAACGATGAACGATGAACTGAAGACGGCTTGTCTTTTAGTTCATCGTTCATCGTTCCTCGTTCCTCGTTCCCAACGTGAGAGGCCGCCTACTTCTCATCCTCGTCCACGTCAGCCGCTTCGGCCTCGCGGCGCTCTTCCTCTTCGCCGCCGGCGCGAAGCTCTTCACCGTTCGAGACTTCGCCGCCAACCTCTCCAACCTCGTCGAAGCGAACTGGGTCTGGCCCGCGGCCTTCGCCGTCATCGCCGCCGAACTCGTCGCCGCCGTCTTACTCTTACTGCCGCGCACCGCGCGACTCGGCGCGCTCGTCTCAGCTCTACTGCTCTTCGGCTTCGCCGCCTACGCCCTCTACTACGTCTACGTCCTCCACGGCGAGCCCCTCGAATGCGGCTGCTTCGGCCGCCTCATCGCCTCCCAACTCGGCGTCTCCACCGCCCTGCGCAACCTCGCGCTGCTCGTCCCCGCCGCGTTCGTCTTCTTCGGGAAGCCCGGCAACGTAAAGGTCGAGGGCACGCCGGCCGGGGCGCCGCAGACTTCGCCCGGTCAGACCCTCTGAGCGCCTGTTACCCGCCGCCCCTCCGAAAGTTATTGATTAGTATTTGAGGATTTGACTATACTCGTTTGTGGCGCTTTATCTCGCGCCCGACTCGCACGCCCCGTTCACCCCGACTTTACATCTGGACTGCGCACCGACTCACGGACGCTACCCTTCACACGGAGAAGCTAATTTATGAAAAACACAAAGTGCTCCCAATGCGGGCTCGTCAATTGGGCCGACGACGAGACATGCAAGCGGTGCGGCTGGCAACTGGACTGGCAATACAACCCTCCGCCTCAGTTCGACTCCGCTGCCCCTGAGCCCGACCAACTGTTTTCGAGCAGCCTCACCTTTCTTCTGGCTGTCCTCCTGCTCGCCATCGCAGCCTTTTTGTCGCACAGGGTCTTTCATGTGATTGATCTCGAAACGGCCAAGACTGTGGCGGTGATAACCATGTTAGGCGGAATTGGGCTCTATATTCTCGCGCACCTCTGGCTATTGCTGCGAATCTTCGAGCAGAGCGCGGTATGGGGCATTGCGACTTTGTTTATCCCGCTCGCAGGTCTGATCGCCGTCTCAAAATTCTGGGAGAAGACGAGGCGTTCCTTCATCGGCCAACTGCTCTGCGTGGGCATCGTCCTGGTCGGCTCACAGATTGCCCCTCGTTAGTCAAAGCTGCACCCCTCCACTCTCTTCTTACGTCAGGGCGTACAACGGTCGAGCCTACCGCGTCTGGAAGTAACCCGGCGCGTCGCTCCCGTGTGCCTTGCGCATTGTTAACGGTTCTGAATCCGGCGTGCCAAGTGTAGAATGCAGCCGTTCTCAACCAGCAACAATCACGCGGAGGCTTTGAATGGCGACGCTAACTTTCTGGGGCGGGGTCGGCACGGTCACGGGCTCGAAGTATCTCGTCGAGAGTGGCGGCGCGCGGGTGCTGGTGGACTGCGGGCTGTTTCAGGGGTTGCGGGAGTTGAGGGAGCGGAATTGGGAAGACCCGCCGTTCGACCCGCGGCACATCGACGCGGTCGTCATCACGCACGCGCACGTGGATCACACGGCGTACCTGCCGCGTCTGGTGAGGCTCGGGTTCGGCGGGCCGGTCTATTGTTCGAAGGGGACGGCCGACCTCGTCAAGTTATTGCTGCCGGACTCTGCGCGTTTGCAGGAGGAGGAGGCGGAGTACAGGAACCGGAAGGGCTTGACGCGGCACGAGCCGGCGCTGCCTTTGTACACGGAGGCGGACGCGCGGGCCGCGATTAAGTTGATTAAGACGTGCCCGAACACGGGCGAGCCGGCGGAGGTGGCCGAGGGCGTCCGCGCCGGCTTCCACATCGCGGGCCACATCCTCGGTTCGAGCCTCGTGCTGTTGGAGCTTGACGGCGCGGGGGCGGACGGGAAGGGGAGGCGCGTGCTCTTCTCGGGCGACCTCGGCCATTACGACCAGCCGATCATCCGCGACCCCGTGGCGCCGCCCGCGTGCGACTACATGCTCGTCGAGTCAACCTACGGCGACCGCCTGCACGACCCGGAAGACCCGAAGGCCGCGCTCGCGCGCGTCGTCAACGAGGCGGCCGAGCGCGGCGGCCCGCTCCTCATCCCGGCCTTCGCCGTCGGGCGGACGCAGGAACTGCTCTACCACCTGCGCGAGCTGGAGGACGAGGGGCGCATCCCCATCCTGCCCGTGCGCGTGGACTCGCCGATGGCCGCGGCCGCGACGCAGATTTACCAGCGGACGAAGGAGGAGCACGACGAGGAGTATGAAGAAGTGCTCGAACAGCACAGGCTCCCCCTGCGCACGCGCTCGATGTTGACGGCCTCGACGCGCGAGGAGTCGAAGCGCCTCAACGACGAGCAGGGGACGCGCGTCATCATCTCCGCGTCGGGGATGATGACCGGCGGGCGCGTGCTCCACCACGCGCGGCGCATTCTGCCGGACGAGCGCGCCACCGTCCTCTTCGTCGGCTACCAGGCCGCGGGCACCACGGGCCGGAAGATTCTCGAAGGCGCGCGCTACGTCCGCATCATGAAGGACGACGTGCCCGTGCGTTGTCACGTCGAGCGCATCGGCGGCCTCTCCGCGCACGCCGACTGGTCGGAAGTCCTGCGCTGGCTTGAGCCGTTGGAGAAGACCCCGCCGCGCCGCGTCTTCACCACCCACGGCGAGCCCGAGTCGGCCGCCGCGATGGCCCAGCACATCCGCGAGCGCTTCGGCTGGCGCGTGGACGCGCCGCAGTACGGCGAGCACGTCGAGCTTGAATGAGGGTGGGACGCGGCCGAGGCTTAATAGTTATTCAGACCCTGATTCGACAGGCCGGCGAGTACGGACAGGAAAAAGATGATTCCGACGATCACGGTGGTGATCACGATCACGAGGAGAATCCATTTCCCCGAGCCGGATGTCTGCTGAGCGGGCCCCGGGCCGGAGGCGTTTTGGACGAGAGAAGGGGGCAGCGGTCTTGTGTTCGGCGGCCGCTGAAACGCGGACCGGACGGGAGGCGGCACCGGCCTCTGAACCGTGCCACTTACAGGAGGGGGCACCGGCCGACAAGTGTCGAAGATTCTTTCCAAATCGGCGATGAGCGCCTCCATGTGCAGACGGAAGTCAGGGTCATGGCCTACCACCCTGGCCTGGCGATAGACGAACTCCTGCATCCCTTCGGGCAGCTTTTCCTGCGGCGGCCAGGACGCGCCCTCGACGAGCAGAGGGATGACCGGGATTTCCCGCTTCAGCGCCGACTCGATCTCGATACGGACGAAATCGTGAGGGTTTTCGAGGCGGGTCGCGCCGGTCGCGGGGTCTTTCTTCAGCCAGCCGTCGCCGACGACGACGAGGACGACGGCGCACTCCTTGATCTTGGAGTCCAGATACTTCCGAAAGTCACTGCCGGGCGGTATCGAATCAACGTCCTTGAAGACGGCCGGCGCGCCATACTTATACGTGAGTCGGTCGTAGATGCGGCCCGTGATGTCGGCGGTGTCTTCGCGTCTGTAGCTGATGAATATCTGGGTGGTCATGGTGGGAGCCTTTTCAACTGCCGGAGCTTGAGACCCGGTTCGGACGATGACCTGAGAGAGAGCCGGAAGAGGTTGCGTCGAGCCCGAGTATGGTTGGAGGCTCTTCGACCGCCGGCTGTGTCGCGACTGCGCCGATTATAGCGCACCGGAACGGCTATGCTATACTTTTTTCTTCAAGCAGTTCCAACGTCACGGCGGTCGGGGTGAGGCCGCTAACGCGCGGCAGTCCGCGAGGCCGCGGACTGCCCACACAAAGGAGCAAGCAGCTTGAGCGTACTCGTTGACAAGAACACGCGGCTCGTCGTGCAGGGCATCACGGGCAAAGAGGGCACGTTCCACACGAAGCAGATGGTGGAGTACGGGACGCAGGTCGTCGGCGGCGTCACGCCCGGCAAGGGCGGCACCACGCACGAGGGCATCCCCGTCTTCAACACCGTCGCCGACGCCGCCCGCGAGGCCGGCGCCAACGCCTCGGTCATCTACGTGCCGCCGCCCTTCGCCGCCGACGCCATCATGGAGGCGGCCGACGCGGGACTGCCGCTCGTCGTCTGCATTACCGAGGGCATCCCCGCGCTCGACATGGTGAAGGTCAAGGAGTACCTCGCCGACAAGCCGACGCGCCTCGTCGGCCCGAACTGCCCCGGCGTCATCTCGCCCGGCAAGTGCAAGATCGGCATCATGCCCGGCCACATCCACAAGGAGGGGCGCGTCGGCGTCGTCTCGCGCTCGGGGACGCTGACGTACGAGGCGGTCGGACAGTTGACGGCTTTGGGCTTAGGCCAGTCAACCGCCATCGGCATCGGCGGCGACCCGATTATCGGGACGACGCACTTGCAGGCGCTCGCGCTCTTCCAGGACGACCCGGAGACCGAGGCCATCGTCATGATCGGCGAGATCGGCGGCACGGCCGAAGAGGAGGCGGCGGCCTTTGCAAAAGAGAACGTGACGAAGCCCATCGTCGCCTTCATCGCCGGCCAGACCGCGCCGCCGGGAAGGCGCATGGGCCACGCCGGCGCCATCATCGCCGGCGGCAAGGGCACCGCCGCCGAGAAGATGAAAGCTTTGGAGGAGGCCGGCATCCGCGTCGTGCATTCTCCCGCGGACATCGGGCAGGCCGTGAAGGACTCGCTCGGCTCTTCTGCTGTTGCCTGATAGAGTTCGCTTCAGAAAGGAGTTGGCCGTGGGTGACGATGAACGGCTAGCTAATCTCCAGGAATTCGCCAGGCTGATGATGCAGTGGGCGCGGCGCGCCGAGGAGAGATTCGAGGAATTCAGAGAAGGGATGAACGAGTTGCGGGCGGCTCAAGCCAACTCCGAAGCCAAGATCGCCGCCCTCGCCGACGCACAGATCAGAACTGAGGCCGTTGTCGCCGCGCTCGGTGAACAGATGAGAGAACTTGCCGTGACGCAGGCGCACAGCGACCAGCGATTCGACGCCTTGATTGACATCGTGCGCGGCCTCGGTCAGAGCAACCCCCCGCAGCAATCTTAAATTTTGAGAAAGGTCTTTAACCTATCGACATGGCAGAGCAGGCAGGCAGTCTCACTTTCGGAATCATCAAGCCCGACGCGGTGCGCGCGGGCAAGACGGGCGCGGTCTTGCAGCGCGTCCTCGACGCGGGTTTTAAAGTCCGCGCGATGAAGCTCATCCACCTGACGAAGCCCGAGGCCGAGGGCTTCTACGACGTGCACCGCGAGCGGCCTTTCTTCGGCGAGCTGACGACGTTCATGTCCTCGGGGCCGTGCGTCGTGCTGGCGCTTGAGAAGGAGGGCGCGGTCAAAGCCTGGCGCGACCTGATGGGCGCGACCGACCCGGCCAAGGCCGACGAGGGGACTTTGCGCAAGGAGTTCGCCAACTCCATCGGCGAGAACGCCGTCCACGGCTCCGACTCCGAGGAGAACGCGCAGATCGAGCTGGCCTACTTCTTCAGCCGCCTGGAATTCGTTTAAGGCGAGAGGTCTTATGGGCATCATCAGCGACGTGATCGAGAACACGCGCGCCATCATCAAGGGGATGATGACGACCGCCTCCTACATCCCGAAGGAGAAGTGGACGGTGCAGTACCCGGACGAGCCGGTCACGCTCCAGCCGCGCTTCCGCGGCCAGCACCTCCTGCACGTGGACGAGCTGGGGCGCGAGAAGTGCGTCGCCTGCTACCTCTGCGCGGCCGCCTGCCCCTCGGACTGCATCTACATCGTCGCGGCCGACGACCCGCGCCCGCCCGAGGAGCGCACCGGCGTGGACGAGCGCTTCGCGCAGGTCTATAACATCGACTACGGCCGCTGCATCTTCTGCGGCTTCTGCGTCGAAGCCTGCCCGAAGGACGCCATCACGCACGGCTTCAACTTCGAGCTGTCGGTCTACTCGCGCGCGGATCTGCTCAAGACCAAAGACGACCTCCTCATCACCAAGCAGAAGCAGTCGCCCAACTACCGCGTCGCCTTCGCCGACGAGGAGGTGGACTCCGAGTACAAGGTCGTCTAGCGAAAGCTAGAATCAACAGGGATAGACGGGACGGGCAGGATTGGGGTTTACCTTTTATCCTGCCCGTCCCGTCTATCCCTGTTAATTTATTCCCCGGCGATGCGCGCGAGGCGTTCGCGGTCGAGGATGCTGATGTGTTTGCGGCCGATGGAGATGAGGTCGGCGGCCTTGAGTTCGTTGAGCGCGTTGGTCGCCGTCTCGCGGTAGACGCCGAGGCGCTCGGCGATGTCCTGGTGCGTGAGGCCGTCCACCGAGTCGCCGCGTGATTCCCGCAGGAGCAGCGCGGCGACGCGCGCGGGGATGCCTTTGAAGACCGTGTCTTCGAGCTGCCGCTCGGCCTGGAGCACGCGGCGGCCGAAGGCTTCGAGGATGCGGCGCGCGATCTCGGGCTTGCTGACGAGCAGGCGGTTCAAGACCTCACAGTTCATCGTGACGATGGTCGAGTCTTCGGTCACCTCGGCGAAGGTGTCGTACATGCCTTGGCCGATGCAGGACAGCTCGCCGAAGAAGCTGTAGGGCAGGAGGTGCGCGATGACGAGCTTCCGGCCTTCGGGCGACATGCGGTAAATCTGCACCGCGCCCTCGCGCAGGAGGAAGAGCGCCTCGCCCGTTTCGCCCGGCGTGTAGATGATGGCGCCGCGCGGGAAGGCGCGCGTCGAGGTCACGCGCTCGACCTCGCGCAGCTCCTCCGCGGTCATCCCCTGGAAAAGGTCTGGCCCGCCGTCCCCGTCCACTCTCGTGCTCATAAAATCCGCCCCCGAAACTGTCTCAGATGCGCGAAAAGGCCGCGGCGTTCCAGTGTACGACGCGGGGCCGCGGGTCTGCGAGCCTCGGTAATCGCGATTACTGAAGTCGCGGGCGGGGGAGGCGCATAATGCGTCTGCGCTCGCATCGGGCGGCGCGGGTTTTTGAGAAAGAGATTCGGAGACAGGAGATTAAAGAGATGAGCCAGTTTGTTTCGGCCGTGGACGACGCGGGCTTCGAGCGCGAGGTGCTTCAGGCGGACGTGCCCGTGGTGCTGGACTTCTGGGCGGAGTGGTGCCCGCCGTGCCGCGCGCTCGCGCCGACCTTCGAGGAGCTGGCGAAGCAGTACGAGGGCCGCGTGCGCTTCCTCAAGCTCAACGTGGACGAGAACCAGCAGGTGCCGCAGCGCTTCGGCATCAAGGGCATCCCGACGCTCGTCTTCTTCGACGGCGGCCGCGAGGTCGAGCGCGTCGTCGGCGCCAGCAGCAAGGCCGCCCTCGAGCGCATCGTGGACAAGTACGTCAAAGTCGCCGCCTGAGCGTAGGGCAAATTAACCACAGAGACACAGAGACACAGCCTGAAGCAATTAGTCTTCAGGCTGTGTCTCTCTGTGTCTCTGCGGTTAAGTCGTGATAATCTCCGCGCTGCTTTCGGCCGTGTAGTCCCCGAAAACTTCCGCGAGGTGAGTCACTATGCCCGAGAACGTTCCCCCCCCGATGACGCTCGAAGCGCTGCGCTCCGTCCCGCTCTTCGCCTCCCTGGGCGACGAGGCGGCCGGCGCCCTGCGCGAGCTTTTGGAACTCGAAGTGCGCCCCGCCGGCAGCGTCCTCTTCCGCAAGGGCGAGCAGGGCGGCGCGATGTACCTCATCGAGGGCGGCCGCGTCCGCATCCACATCAGGGACGAGGACGGCAACGACGTGACGCTGGCCGAGCTGGCGGCCGGCGACTTCTTCGGCGAGATGTCGATCCTCGACGGCAAGCCGCGCTCGGCCACGGCCACCGTCGCGGAGGACGCGCGCCTCGCGGTGCTCTCGCGCCGGGACTTCCACGCCTTCGTCGGCCGCAGCCCCGAGGTGTCGCTCTCGATGCTCGCCGCCATCACCGAGCGCCTGCGCCACACCGACGAGATGCTGCGCCAGCGCGTGACGCGCAACCTCAACGAGGTCGAGGAGGAGCGGCAGACCTTCGCCGACCGCATGGCCGACGCCGTCACGGAGTTCGGCGGCAGCTGGAAGTTCATCGCCGCCACCGTCGCCTTCATCGTCTTCTGGGTCGTCTACAACACGCTCCTCCGCCACGACCAGGGCGTAGACCCTTTCCCCTACCAGTTCCTCGACGTGAACGGCATCGT
>Ga0213876_10000327_pt1 | contig 41631 bp, 38 predicted proteins | sample BarmaccomBMRX_R9_FD_160113 | JGI IMG/M metagenome (GOLD analysis project Ga0213876, IMG submission 160113) | Root-associated microbial communities from Barbacenia macrantha in rupestrian grasslands, the National Park of Serra do Cipo, Brazil - RX_R9 | ecosystem: Host-associated > Plants > Roots...
GACCGAGGCCGGCGTGCAACCGGTTTACAGCTTGCGGGTCGACACGGAAGATCACGCCTTTCTCACCAATGGTTTCGTCAGCCATAACACCGAAGCGCGCCTGACCCCGCTGGCGATGGAAATGCTGCGCGAAATCGACGAGGAGACAGTCGATTTCATCCCGAATTACGACGGCCGGGTGCAAGAGCCGACGGTGCTGCCCAGCCGGTTCCCCAACCTGCTGGCCAACGGATCCGGGGGCATCGCCGTCGGGATGGCGACCAACATTCCGCCGCACAACCTGCGCGAACTCGCCGACGCGGTGTATTGGTGCCTGGACAACCACGAGGCCGACGAAGAGGCGACGCTCACCGCGGTCTGCGAGCGGGTCAAGGGCCCGGACTTCCCCACCTACGGCCTGATCGTCGGTTCGCAGGGCATCCACGACGCGTACACGACCGGCCGGGGCTCGATCCGGATGCGCGGAGTCGTTGAGGTAGAAGAAGATTCGCGCGGCCGCACTTCGATCGTCATCACCGAGCTGCCGTATCAGGTCAACCACGACAACTTCATCACCTCGATCGCCGAGCAGGTCCGCGACGGCCGGCTGGCCGGCATCTCCAACATCGAGGACCAGAGCAGCGACCGGGTGGGCCTGCGCATCGTCGTGGAGATCAAGCGCGACGCCGTGGCCAAGGTGGTGCTGAACAACCTCTACAAGCACACCCAGCTGCAGACCAGCTTCGGCGCGAACATGCTGTCCATCGTCGACGGCGTGCCGCGCACGCTGCGGCTCGACCAGATGATCCGCCACTACGTCGAGCACCAACTCGACGTGATCGTACGGCGCACCACCTACCGGCTGCGCAAGGCCAACGAACGGGCCCACATCCTGCGCGGTCTCGTCAAAGCCCTTGACGCACTGGACGAAGTCATCGCGCTTATCCGCGCGTCGGAGACCGTCGACATCGCCCGCGCCGGGCTGATCGAACTGCTCGACATCGACGACATCCAGGCGCAGGCCATCCTCGACATGCAGCTGCGGCGCCTGGCGGCGCTGGAGCGGCAGCGCATCATCGACGACCTGGCCAAGATCGAGGCCGAGATCGCCGACCTCGAAGACATCCTCGCCAAGCCCGAGCGGCAGCGCGCCATCGTCCGCGACGAGCTGGCCGAGATCGTCGAAAAGCACGGCGACGACCGCCGCACCCGAATCATCGCCGCCGACGGTGACGTCGCCGACGAGGACCTGATCGCACGCGAGGACGTCGTCGTCACCATCACCGAAACCGGCTACGCCAAGCGCACCAAGACCGACCTCTACCGCAGCCAGAAACGGGGCGGGAAGGGCGTGCAGGGCGCCGGGCTGAAGCAGGACGATATCGTGCGGCACTTCTTTGTCTGCTCTACGCACGACTGGATCCTGTTCTTCACCACCCAGGGTCGGGTCTACCGGGCCAAGGCCTACGAGCTGCCGGAGGCCTTGCGCACCGCCCGCGGTCAGCATGTCGCGAATCTGCTGGCCTTCCAGCCCGAGGAGCGCATCGCTCAGGTCATCCAGATCAAGAGCTACGAGGACGCGCCTTACCTGGTGCTGGCCACGCAAAACGGATTGGTCAAGAAGTCAAAGTTGACCGACTTCGACTCCAACCGTTCCGGTGGGATCGTGGCGATCAACCTGCGCGACAGCGACGAGCTGGTCGGTGCGGTGCTGTGCTCGGCGGAGGAAGACCTGCTGCTGGTCTCGGCCAACGGCCAGTCCATCAGGTTCTCGGCGACGGACGAGGCGCTACGGCCCATGGGGCGGGCCACCTCCGGGGTGCAGGGCATGCGGTTCAACGCCGACGATCGGCTGCTGTCGCTGAATGTGATCCGCGAGGACACTTATCTGCTGGTGGCCACGTCCGGCGGTTACGCGAAACGAACCGCTATCGAGGAGTATCCGGTGCAGGGCCGCGGCGGCAAGGGTGTGCTGACCGTCATGTACGACCGGCGCCGGGGCAGGCTGGTCGGGGCGCTCATTGTCGACGAGGACAGCGAACTCTACGCGATCACCTCAGGCGGTGGCGTGATCCGCACGACCGCGCGTCAGGTCCGCAAGGCGGGACGACAGACGAAGGGCGTGCGCTTGATGAACCTGGGTGAGGGCGACACACTGCTAGCGATCGCACGCAACGCCGAGGAAAACGCCGACGACAGCATCGGTGAAGTCGAGGGTAGCTAGCCTATAGCGACGCGGCCAGGCCCCGAGTAGGACCCGGGGAATAGACTCAGGCCGATCGGACAGTGTTAGGAGTCGGCGTGACCTCACGGAACGAGCCGGGCTCCCCGGACGCGAGCGACAGCTCGAACGGGGACAGTTCGGGCGAGCGTGCCGGTGCCCATCGGGCGGCGCCGCCCGGACAGGCCGGCCGCGGGCCGGATGGCACAGAGGCACCCCCGTGGCAGCGCGGTGTCCCCCGCGCGCCGCACGCAGCGCATCGCCAGCCGCCCGAGGCACCGGCCGAACCCCGGACGTCGAGCCCGCCGAGCGGGATTGACGCCCGGCTGAGCCGCTTCATTTCGGGGACCTCGGCTCCGACGGCCGGCACGAGCGCCGCAGGGGCGTCCAATCCACCGACGCAGGAATTGGAAGCGGTGCCCGCGCGCGGCGAAGGGCCGCCCGCCGAGGCGTACGCCAGCGAATTGCCCGATCTGTCCGGACCGGTTCCGCGCACTCCGCCCCGCAAGCCCGCCCCCGCGCCGGACACCGGAACGGCATCGGCCCCGGGCAAGGCTCGGTCGACGGCGGCCGCGGCTCGCGAATCCCGCGAGACCAGGGTCCAGGTGTCCAGACGCGGCCGCGGACCCGTCCGGGCCAGCATGCAGATCCGCCGCATCGACCCGTGGAGCACGCTGAAGGTTTCGCTATTGCTCTCGGTGGCGGTGTTCTTCGTCTGGATGATCGCCGTGGCGTTCCTCTACCTGGTGCTCGGCGGCATGGGCGTGTGGGCCAAGCTCAACAGCAACGTCGGTGACCTCTTGAACAACACCAGCGGCAGCAGCGGGGAACTCATTTCCAGCGGGACGATCTTCGGCGGCGCGGTCCTGATCGGTTTGGTCAACATCGTGCTGATGACCGCGATGGCCACCATCGCCGCGTTCGTCTACAACCTGACCACGGATCTGATCGGCGGTATCGAAGTAACCCTGGCCGACCGCGACTAGCGTTTTGGGGAAGCGGCGAAGATTGCGGTAATCTCGTCGCTCGGCTGTGCGCAAGTACGGGCCTATAGCTCAGGCGGTTAGAGCGCTTCGCTGATAACGAAGAGGTCGGAGGTTCGAGTCCTCCTAGGCCCACAACCATGTGTTCGTCAAGACGTTGCGTGAGGCTTGCGCTGCCGCTGGTCGCGATCGTTGCGGTGGTCGCTGTGGCGCGGTCCCGACGCAGTGTCGAGGTCTGGCACGTGGCCGCGGACAGTCACCCGCCCGGTGACCAAGAGGGGCCTTAGCTCAGTTGGTAGAGCACCGCCTTTGCAAGGCGGGTGTCAGGGGTTCGATTCCCCTAGGCTCCACTTTTCTCCAGTTTTCCACTTTTTCTTGAGAACCCGTTCGCGGCGGCTTGGAATGCCGCATCGAGACGATCCGCGCAGCGGTGTGCTGGCGTGATTCGCTGTACCGGCTGCGCCACCGTGGGAGCATTTGCTGATGGCAAGCCCAGACCACGCGGCTGAGTCGCGCCGTTACGTGGCAACCACCGCACGGATGGCGACGTGGCTCTACATCTGCATTTGGGGTTGGCTGGCGGCGCTCGTGGCCGTGTTCGCGGTGATGGTCCTGTTTCCTTCTGCGTACAGCACCGGCTGGGTGGTCCTTGGCCTCGTAACTGTTGGGCTAATTCTTTTTGGTGTGGTGGGCGTTCGGCGGTGGGGTTGGATCATAAAGATTCCGATTTGCGTCACGAGTGATGGCCTGACGGCCGAAGACAGTCCCGGTGACGTTTTTTCATTCAAGGACGCAAAGCTGGGCCTCTTTGCTCTCGGGCAGTCCGTCACGATGTCGGGTACGGCGCTTCACCTGCAATCGGGCCCCCACCGCTTTGTTCTCGGCGGACGAGATCATCGCCTCGGCAGCACAACACCACTCCAAGCGCCGCCGGTCGCCCGCGTCGACGGGTGGTTGCAGGCCGCAGAGTTCGATGAGGTGCTGAGCATGGTCAGCAGCTGCTCGGGGTTGGATATCCGCGGGCCCGCACCGGGTGAGCCGCTTCGCTGTCTGCTGTATCCGCCTCCCAAACCGATGGGGCCGTTCGCGCCGTTAGCATCCCAACGAAGACACCGACCTCCGCAACCACGCCTGGTCGTCGAAGGCGGTGCTGACGCGATCCGGGTGATCGACCCGAACACCAACGCGGTCATTGCCTCGGCTTCGCGCGCGCAGGTGACCGCGACGCCCGCAAATTACCGGCACGTCGATCCGGAGCAGTCGTACAACGTGCCTGTCCTGGTCGTGCGCGTTCCTGGTTTGCAGCCGTTGACGATTCGATGTCATCGCCAGTGGCGCGGCAGCGCGCCCAAGGAGGAGAAGGAACCCGAATTCAGGGTCTCGGACGCGGATTCGCGGGCGCTCGTAGCGGAATTCGGCTTGGCCGCGAACCTGAAAGACTAGGCCGGTTACCTTCACGAACACTCTGAGCGACGAGGAGTCCAGGCCGTCTACGACCCAACGGCGCACGCGCGAGACGTCTCGCCTCGAGCCCGGCGCACGGCGGTGCGGAGTTCCACGATCCGGTTGCCCCGGACATCGCGCTCGGCGGCGGCGTGTTCGAGGCGCCACCCGGCTGCCTCGTCGGCTCGTAAAATTGAGCGCCATGCAGCCCTACCGTGACCTCGGCGCGTACGAGGACCGAGCGATGTCATACGACCACGGTTGGCGCGGGCGGTTGCATCATGCAATCAGCGAGCGCACCGCGGCGCTGGCAACGTCCACAGTGGCTGCGCCACAACAAGTTCTCGATGTCGGTTGTGGGACGGGGTACCTCCTTCGAGCGCTAGCAGCCAACTACCCCGGCGCCCAGCAGCTTGTCGGGATCGACGCCGCTCCCAGCATGATCGAGACCGCTAAGAGCCTCGCCCGCGATAACCGGCTGACGTTCAGCACCGGGGTCGCCGAGCAGCTGCCCTTCCCCGACGCGTCGATGGACCTCGTCGTGAGCAGCACATCCTTCGACCACTGGTCTGACCAAGGTGCAGGCCTGGTCGAATGCGCGCGCGTACTACGCCCGGGTGGCCATCTGGTGCTGGTTGATCAGTTCTCCCGCTGGTTGATCCCCACGCTGGCAATCGGCCGGCGGGGCAAGGCCAGGACGCGCGGCCGGGCGCAAAATCTTCTCCGGCAGGCGGGATTCGATCGTCCCCAGTGGCATCGACTGCACGCCGTCATCATCAACGCCGCCGTGGCAGCCAAACGCGATTAGCGGGTACTAGGGGCGCGGTTGTACGTCCACGCTGGGTGGCCGCGGCGATGGCTCCGGGCGCGACGAGCGGCGCACGACGCTGAACGCGACTCCCCCACCCGCCAGCGCCACGACGGCGGCGCCTGCGATCACCCACGGCCGTTTGCCCCGGCGCTTTTTGCGCGCATCCTGCAGCGCCTGCGGCAGGTTTGCGACCACCTCCTGCGCGGCGGCCAGCTCCTGGGCGATGGCTTCCTGCGCGGCGCTGAGCTCGCGGGACAGCTGACCCTCGCGGTACCGGCGACGAAGCTCGGAAGCGGTCGACTGCGTGGAGTGGATTCCCAGTCCAACGATGCCTCGGGTGACATCCACCGGTCCCACCGCGGAGTACCTCAGGCCGCGGGTCAGTCGTTCCCGGGGGGTCAGCCGGGCCTCAGCCTTCGCGCTCATCTGCAGCCTTTCTCTGTCGCTTGTGCACCGAATACCTGACAGACTGCCACCACTGGGATTCCTGCGCAGGCACCGGGTGCGGGCAGGCTCGCACGCAGTGGCAGACTGTGATCCCGTGACTAACAGCCCCATTCAGACTGCCACCGCCACACTGCACACCAACCGCGGCGACATCAAGGTCGCCCTGTTCGGCAACCACGCGCCCAAGACCGTCGCCAACTTCGTCGGTCTGGCGCAGGGCACCAAGGAGTACTCGACGCAGAACGCGTCGGGTGGCCCGTCGGGCCCCTTCTACGACGGCGCGGTCTTTCACCGGGTGATCCGGGGCTTCATGATCCAGGGCGGCGATCCAACCGGCACGGGCCGCGGCGGCCCGGGCTACAAGTTCGCCGACGAGTTTCACCCCGAGCTGCAATTCGACAAGCCCTATCTGCTCGCGATGGCCAACGCCGGCCCGGGCACCAACGGTTCCCAGTTCTTCATCACCGTCGGGCCGACGCCCCACCTGAATCGGAAGCACACCATCTTCGGTGGGGTGACCGACCCCGAGTCGCAGCGTGTCGTCGAGGCAATCGCGACGACGGCCACCGACGGCAACGACCGGCCCACCGACCCCGTCGTAATCGAGTCGATCACGATCGCTTAGCCCCGCCGCGCCGCGCCCGCCGCGCTCCGCCGCGCCCGCGCCCCGCCGCGAAGGTGCGCAGAATGCCAGCGACGACGGCGTGTCGCTGCGCCGACACGCACGCTCGGCGGCGGGAGGTAGCGCCCTGGCTCAGCGGCTTTTGCGCCCGACGTAACCGGCTGCGGTGAGCGCGTCGAGCACATGCGAGGGATCGGTCCCGAGGTCCCAACGGGAGAAAATCAGCAGTCCCCCCTCGACCAGCTCAATGTCGAGCATGCGGATCTTGCGGCCGTAGCGACTGAACTCGGTGAGCCGAATGATCTTGATGTCGGAGCGCCGCAATAGCTGCGTGCGAAATGGCCCCCGGACCACCAGCTCTTCCCCGGCAATAGCCAGCTTGGGGCGCGCACGCCAGGAAACGCCCGCAAACAAGATCAGACCCAGTGCGGCAATTCCGGTTAGGATGCGACCCGGCGCGTCTGTGACGAGGGTCACACTTCCGATAGCCATCAAAATACCAACGAGGGCGCAACCAGCCATTGCCGCCGCAGGCGGCCCCCACTCAGTTTGCTGCATGCCCTGACCCGACTCTCCCACCTCTGCTGATCCAGTTATCCACAAGTGCTATCAACAGTGGGGATGAATCACACGCGTGTGATTGGCCGGTCGGAAGGTTGCTGGCTCAGTAAATAATCCATAGCAAAATAAATCCATTACGTCTGAGTGAATACTCAGTGCCAGCGCATGGTGAGCAACAATCCGGTGATCATAAAAGCGAACGCTATCGCGTAGTTCCACGGACCGAGTTGCGCCATCCAAGTCAGTGCGGGGGGCGCCTGGCTTCCGACGGCGGCCAATTGGAACACCATCAACCAGACCAGGCCGATCAGCATCAGCCCGACAAAAAAGGCAACAAACCACATGCTCGACGGCCCGGCCTTCACCTTCATCGGCGTGCGGCTCACCGTCCGGACCGTAAAGTCGTTCTTCTTGCGGACCTTGGACTTGGGCATGATTACCTCGTGATACCTCGGGACTAACTCGGGGTGCGACGATAACGACAACAACGGGCAAAGCGCGGCTCGATTTGTCCTAGAGCCTAACGCACGGGGCCCCTTGACCTGGAAAGCGCCGAAGTGGAGCACCGATGATCGACCCGCGCCGCTCGCCGTGGCGTTTCGGTGTGCCCATCGTGTGCCTGCTGGCCGGGCTGCTCCTGGCCGCGACGCACGGGGTGTCCGGCGGCGCCGAGATCCGCCGCAGCGACGCCCCACGCCTCGTCGACCAGGTCCGTGAGACGCAGTCCTCGGTCAACCGGCTCAGCGCCGAACGCGACGCGTTGGCCAAGCAGCTCGACTCGGCCCATGGGCGGTCTACCGACGCCGCGTTGGCGGCCATGCTCAGGCGAGCCGACGAACTGGCCGGCGACGCGGGCGTGAACCCGGTGCACGGACCCGGCCTGGTGGTGAGCCTCGACGACGCGCAACGCGACGCGAACGGCCGTTTCCCGCGCGACGCGTCGCCCGACGACCTCGTGGTCCACCAGCAAGACATCCAGGCCGTCCTCAATGCGCTCTGGAGCGCCGGCGCAGAGGCCATCCAGATGCAGGACCAGCGCATCATCGCGTCTTCGGTGCCACGTTGCGTCGGCAACACCTTGCTACTCAACGGGCGCACCTACAGCCCGCCCTACAAGATCACCGCGATCGGCAACGCGCCGGCCATGCAGGCAGCCCTGGGCGCGGCTCCCCTGGTGACGTTGTACAGACAGTACGTGATCCGATTCGGGCTTGGCTATGAGGAAGAGGTCAAGTCCGACGTGCAGATCGTCGGCCACTCCGAGGCGGTGCGGATGCATTTCGCGCAGCCGTTGGGGCCGGTCGGGTACTGAATCGGTAGCCTGGCACGATGCGGATCCTGGTCGTCGACAACTACGACAGCTTCGTGTTCAACCTGGTGCAGTACCTCGGCCAGCTTGGTGTCGGGGTCGACGTGTGGCGCAACGACGACCACCGCTTGTCCAGCGAGTCCGCCGTTGCCGCCGCGGCCGCGGAGTTCGACGGCGTGCTACTCAGCCCGGGGCCGGGCACACCGGAGCGCGCGGGCGCGTCGATCGGTCTGGTCCGCGCGTGCGCGGCGGCGCGGACCCCGCTGTTGGGGGTCTGCTTGGGGCACCAGGCCATCGGCGTGGCGTTCGGTGCCACCGTGGACCGCGCACCGGAATTGCTGCACGGTAAGACCAGCAGCGTGTTTCACTCGGATGTCGGTGTGCTGCAAGGACTTCCGGATCCCTTTACGGCGACGCGGTACCACTCGCTCACCATCCTGCCGGAGTCGTTGCCGGCCGTGCTCGAGACCACCGCGCGCACCCGCAGCGGGGTGATCATGGGCGTACGCCACACCGAATTGCCGATCCACGGTGTGCAGTTCCACCCGGAGTCGATCCTCACCGAGGGCGGGCACCGGATGTTGGCGAACTGGCTCGTCTACTGCGGGTGGACGCGGGACGACACGCTGGTGCGTCGGCTGGAGAACGAGGTCTCGGCCGCGGTCCGTCCACACATCCCCGCTACTGACCGAACTTCAGCGTAATGACCCCGTCCTTGTTGACCCCGGACCCCGCCGCCGGGCTCTGGTAGACCACTCGATTGTGTTGGGCGCCACCGATATCGACGTCGGGGCCCTTGTCCAGCACGCCATTCCAGCCCAGAGCCCGCAGCCGAGGTTCGGCGTCGGTCCAGAACATGCCGGACAGGTCGGGCATGATGAATTGGTTGCCTTTCGACACCTGCAGCTCGATCACCGTGTCGACCGGAACCGTCTGGCCCTTGGCCGGATTCGTGCCGATCACCTCACCGGCCGGTTTCAGGCTGTCCACTGGGGTTTGGGTGATCTTGGTGAAGCCGTAGACGCTGAGGTTCCGCTGCGCCACGTCGACGGTCTGGCCCGTGACGTCGGGGATCTGCTTAGTCTCCGGCCCGGTGCCGATGATGATCGTGATGACGTTGGTGATCGCCGACGTTTGATTGGCCGGCGGGTTGGTGCCGATCACCTTGCCCGCCTGGTCCGGGGTCGACGGCGAGTTCGCCTGCTTGAAGTTCTTGAATCCGGCGCTGGTCAGCTTCTTGACCGCGTCGGCATAGGTCATCGAGGAGACGTCGGGCACCTCGCGCTGCTCGGGCCCGGTGGACACGTTGATGGTGATCACGTCGCCCGCGCCCACCGAGGCGTTGGCGCCGGGGTCGGTGCCGATCACGTGGTCGGGTGGGATCGTCGAGTCGGGCTTTTGCAGGGTGCGTGTCTTGAATCCCTTGTTCTGCAGCGCGGCGATCGCGTCGGCGGACGCCTGCCCTCGCACGTCGGGAACCTGCACGTCGCGCGTGCTGCCGCCGAAGGTGTTGAAGGCGATGACGACGGCGATGGTCAACACCGCGAGCACGGCCACCGCGATAGCCCAGCGCCCCACCGAAGCGCCGCCGCGGTCACGGTCGTCGTCGAGGACCTGGCGGGGCAACGGATCGGTGCGTGGACCGCCGAGGCCTGAGGGCCCCGACGACGACAGCAGCGAACTGCGTTCGGCGTCGGTGAAGACCTTGGGCGCCTCGGGCGGCTCCCCGTTGTGCACCCGGACCAGGTCGGCCCGCATCTCGGCCGCGGTCTGGTAGCGGTTCTCCGGATTCTTGGCCAGCGCCTTGAGGACGACGGCGTCGAGGTCGGCGGAGATGCCCGAATGCCGTTTCGACGGCGGAATCGGGTCTTCGCGAACGTGCTGATATGCCACCGCCACGGGTGAGTCACCGGTGAAAGGTGGCTCGCCGGTAAGGATTTCGTAGAGCACACAGCCCAACGAGTAGACGTCGGAGCGGGCGTCGACTGAGTCGCCGCGAGCCTGTTCGGGCGACAGGTACTGCGCGGTCCCGATCACCGCCGCGGTCTGTGTGACGCTGTTGCCACTATCGGCGATCGCGCGGGCGATGCCGAAGTCCATCACCTTTACCGCGTTGGTGGTGCTGATCATGATGTTGGCCGGCTTGACGTCGCGGTGGATGATGCCGTTCTGGTGGCTGAAGTTCAGTGCCTGGCAGGCGTCGGCGATGATCTCGATGGCGCGCTTTGGCGGTAGCGGGCCGTCGGTGTGCACGATGTCGCGCAGGGTGACGCCGTTGACGTACTCCATGACGATGTAGGGCAGCGGGCCGGCGGCCGTTTCGGCCTCCCCGGTGTCGTACACCGCGACGATCGCCGGGTGGTTCAGCGCGGCGGCGTTTTGCGCCTCGCGCCGGAACCGGAGATAGAAGCTGGGGTCCCGGGCCAGGTCGGCGCGCAGCACCTTGACCGCGACGTCGCGGTGCAGCCGGACGTCACGCGCCAGGTGAACTTCGGACATGCCTCCAAAACCGAGGATGTCGCCTAGCTCGTAGCGGTCGGACAGGTGTTGAGGGGTGGTCATTGCGTGGTCTCGTGTCGCGGCGTGGGTTGGTGCGGCGTCGGCGGGACACTCCGGGCTGCTTCGGGGCTCCTGCTTTGCTGTCCAGAATCGACCACTGCCCCGTCATTCGTCCAATTGAGGTGCAGCGTCGGCCCAGAGCCGCTGGGCGTCTTGCTGGCCGGTGGGTTATCCGTCTGGCTGACGGTGGGGACGTTCGATTGTTGCGGCGCGTTGTCGCCGCTGTGGTTGATCACAATGAGCACGGCGATGATGATCGCCAGCGCACCGAGCACTCCGGCGGCCCAAAGCAGGGCGCGCTGACCCGACGAGAAAGTGCGCCGGGCCGGCGGCGGCCGGTGCCCGCCGGTGCTGGGCCGGGAGCGGCGGGGCGCGGGGGCCCGAGTGGTGGTGGCGGCGGCGATTCTCGTCTGCGCGCCCGGTATGGAGGCCGGTGCGGCACGACCCACCGGAGGCGTCTGACTGGGCCGGGGTGGCCGCCGGCCCGCCCGCACGGCGGCGACGGCGTCGGCGAACGGCCCGCCACTGCGGTAGCGCATCCCGGGATTTTTGACCAGCGTTATCTCGATCAGTTCGCGCACATTTGGCGGCAGCTCGGGCGGCAGGGGCGGCGGCGGTTCTTTGATGTGCTTCATCGCCACCGTCAGGGCACCGTCACCGGTGAACGGCCGCTTACCCGAAACCACTTCGTAGCCAACGACTCCCAGCGAGTAGACGTCGCTGGCCGGCGTCGCGTCGTGGCCCAGGGCCTGCTCGGGCGCAATGTATTGGGCCGTGCCCATCACCATGCCGGTCTGGGTCACCGGCGCGGCGTCGACGGCCTTGGCGATGCCGAAGTCGGTGATCTTCACCTGGCCCGTCGGGGTGATCAGGATATTGCCCGGTTTGACGTCGCGGTGCACCAGGCCGGCGGCGTGGGCAATCTGCAGAGCCCGGCCGGTCTGCTCCAGCATGTCCAGCGCATGCCGTAGCGACAGCCGGCCGGTGCGCTTGAGCACCGAGTTCAACGGTTCGCCGTTGACGAGTTCCATCACCAGATAGGCGGTGCGCCCCTCCCCGTTCAACTGGCTTTCGCCGTAGTCGTGGACGGCGGCGATCCCGGGGTGGTTGAGCATGGCCGTCGTGCGGGCTTCGGCACGGAACCGTTCGATGAACTCCGGGTCCTGGGAGAACTCGCCTTTGAGCACCTTCACCGCGACGCGCCTGCCCAGCCGGTTGTCCACCGCCTCCCAGACCTGACCCATGCCGCCGGTGGCGATCAGGCGCTGCAGGCGGTACCGGCCAGACAGCGTCACACCGACCCGGGGGCTCATGTCTCGCCTCCCGCTCGCTGCGGTCCTCGCTCGTTCCGCGCTGCGATCCGCACTCGCGTCGTCTTCGGGAAGCTCATGGTCCCCCTTGCAGCGCCGCTTCGATCACAGCCCGCCCGATCGGTGCGGCCAGCGCACCTCCGGTCGCGGACAGGCGATCGGCGCCGTCCTCCACGAGCACCGCTACCGCGACCTTCGGCGTCTGTGCCGGCGCAAACGCGATGTACCACGCGTGCGGCGGCGTGTGACGCGGGTCAGTGCCATGCTCTGCGGTACCAGTCTTGGATGCGATCTGCACGCCGGGAATCGCCCCTTTCTGTTGTGCGACCTTCTCGGCGCCGATCATTAGCTCTGTTAGCTTAGCGGCGACCTGCGGCGAGACCGCGCGGCGCTGCTGGTACGGGACCGTGGTGCTGATGTTGCTCAGGTCGGGACCCTTGAGGCTGTCGATCAGGTAGGGCTGCATCATCACGCCGGCATTAGCGATGGCCGCGGCCACCTCGGCGTTCTCCAGCGGTGTCAGCGCGACGTCCTTTTGCCCGATGCTCGACATCCCCAGCGCGGCACCGTCCGCGATCGGTCCCACAGTTGATTCGGCGACCTGAAGTGGTATCACGCTCGGGGTGCTGTCCAGCCCGAACGAGCGGGCCATGCCGCGCAGCGCGTCGGCGCCGGTGGACAGGCCCAGCTGGACGAATGCGGTGTTGCATGACAGGGCGAACGCCTGGCTCAGCGACACGGTGGGATCGCTGCCGCAGGCCGTGCCGCCGTAGTTCTCCAGGGTGGCGGTGCTGTCGGGCAGCGTGATCGTGGCCGCCGCGGTCAACTGTTCGGTGTCGGTCGCCCCCGCCTGCAGGGCCGCCGCGGTGGTGATCACCTTGAACGTTGAACCCGGCGGATACGTCTCGGCGATGGCACGGTTGGTCATGGGCGACGTGGGGTCGTCGCGCAGTCGCTGCCAGGCCTGGGCCTGCTCGTCGGGATTGTGCGACGACAGCAAGTTCGGGTCATAGGACGGTGACGACACCAGTGCCAAGATCTTGCCCGTCGAGGGTTCCAGGGCCACAACGGCGCCCTTGCACGGCTGCCCACCGCAACCCTGCTGCATGGCGTCCCAGGCCGCCTGCTGGACTCGCGGATTGATCGTGGTGACGACGTTGCCGCCGCGGGGATCGCGGCCGGTGAAGAAGTCCGCCAGGCGCCGGCCGAACAGCCTTTCGTCGGACCCGTTCAACAGGGAGTCCTCGGCGCGTTCCAGCCCTGTGCTGGAGTACCGCAGCGAGTAGAAACCGGTGATCGGGGCGTACACCGCCGGGTTGGGATACACCCGCAGGAAGCGGTAGCGGCTGTCGGTGGCCACCGAGTAAGCCAGCAGCTGCCCGCCCGCGGTGATCTGCCCGCGCTGGCGCGAATACTCGTCGAGCAGCACGCGCTGATTGCGCGGGTCGGCGCGCAGTCCGTCGGCCGTAAACACCTGCGTCATCGTGGCGTTGAGTAACAACAGCACGATCAACGCCATCACGGTCACCGAGATCCGGCGGAGAGAGGCGTTCATACCCGCTCGATCACCTCGGTGCCGGCCGCCGCGATCGGCTGCGTATCGCGCGCGCGGGTGCGTAGCGGACGTCGGGCGCTGTGCGAGATGCGGACCAGGATGGCCAGCAGCACATAGTTGGCCAGCAGCGAGGACCCGCCATAGGACATCCACGGCGTGGTCAACCCGGTAAGCGGAATCAGCTGGGTCACCCCCCCGACGACGATGAACAACTGAATGGCCAGCGTCGAGGCGAGACCCGCGGCCAGCAGCTTGCCGAAGCTGTCGCGCGACGCGATCGCGGTACGCAGTCCACGCACGATGACGATCGTGTACAGCATCAGCAGGGCGGCCAAGCCCACTAGTCCAAGCTCCTCACCGAACGCGGCGATGATGAAATCGGTCGACGCTTCGGGCACGGTGTCCGGCTGACCGTTGCCGAGCCCCGTGCCGAAGATGCCGCCGGTGGCAAAGCTGAACAGCGACTGCACGATCTGATAGCCGCTGCCGTCGGGGTCTGCGAACGGATCCCACCACGTTTGCACCCGAACCCGGACATGGGCGAAAACGAAGTACGCCACGGTGCTTCCCGCCGCGAACAGCACCAGGCCGATGACGACCCAACTGAACCGCTGAGTGGCCAGGTAGACCACCACCAGAAAAGACGCGTATAGCAACAATGACGTGCCGAGGTCCTTCTCGAAAACCATCACACCGATCGAGATGACCCACGCCGCCAGCAGCGGGGCGAGATCGCGGGGCCTGGGCAGGGTCATGCCCCTGAGGTGCTTGCCCGCGCTGGTGAACAAGCCACGTTTGGCCACCAACACCGCCGAGAAAAAGATCAGCAGCAGAATCTTGGAAAACTCCGCGGGCTGAATTGAGAACCCCTGCAAGCGAATCCAGATCTTGGCTCCGTTCTGCTCGGACAGCGACGCCGGCAGCACGGCGGGTACCGCCAAAAAAACCAGACCCGTTAGTCCGCAGATGTAGCCGTACCGCGCGAGCTGACGGTGGTCCTTGAGAAAGGTCACCACGAGCGCGAACGCCGTCACGCCGACGAGGGTCCACAGCATCTGCTGAGTCGCGCTGGGGTGATGATGCCCGCGCACGTCGTTGTTGGCGAGGTCGAGCCGGTGGATCATTACCAGCCCAAGTCCGTTGAGCAGCGCCACTATTGGCAGCAGCAGGGGGTCGGTGAACGGTGCGAAGCGCCGGATGGCCAGATGTGCACATCCGAATAGGCTCAGGAAGGCGAGCCCGTAGCCGGCCAGCGCCCAGCGCAACCCGCGCTCCTGGTTCGCCTCGACGATGACCAACGCCGCGACGGTGATCACGGCCGCGAAGAACAACAGCAGCAGTTCGGAATTGCGCCGAGTAGGCAACGGCGGGGTCACCGTTACCGGCGGCTGCAGTTGTGTCGTCATGGCGTGGCGCGGCAGTCGACGCCGGGTTGTTGCGGCGCGGCCGGGTGCGTGGTCGTCGTCGGCGAGGCCGTGGTGGGGGTCGGCGAGGTGGTTGTCGGGCTTGTGGTGGTGCTGGGCGGCCCCCCGGTGGTAGTGGTGGGCGTTGTTGTCGGCGTGGGCGATGTCGCGCTGGGTTCTGGCGGCGCGGTAGCGGTCGTGGGTGCGGGAGTAGTGGAAGTGCATGGCTGCAGAGGGTGGGCCGTCAACTTCTTCAACTGCGCCTGCGCCTCGTCCAGGCTGCCGGACGGCAGGCCCGTCGCAAGCTGTGCGCGTTCGGGAGCGTGCAGGTCCGACGGCTGCAGCAGATGGCAGCCGGGTTGTCCGCGGGATTGGTCGTAGGTAATGATGCGCAGGTCGTTGTTGGACTCCAGGCAGCCCACGTAAACGGGGTTTTGTAGCTGCCACCCCAGCAGCGATCCCTGAATCCCCCGCATTATGGATACCTTGCCGTGGTATTCGGCGACGTAGTAGTTGTTCCGGATGACCGTCCACGCGACGGCCAAGCCCGCAAGCACCAACAGCACCACTACCGCGAACACGATAGCCATCCGCCGCCGCGACCACCGGCGCCGTGGCGGCGGATCTTCTTGCGGCGAAACGCGTTTGGCGACCCCCTTGCGGGCACCGATGGCCGAGGCCCGGCCGGCGGCGGTGTTGGGCACGGTGGTGAATTGGTCGTCGTCGCCCGATACGGCCCCGGCGAGAATCGGCTGGGTCTGGCCATAGTCATAGTCGACGACGTCGGCGACGACGACGGTCACGTTGTCGGGTCCGCCACCGCGCAGGGCGAGTTCGATTAGGCGGTAAGCACTTTCGGCAACGTCGGGAATCTGCAAAGCTTCAAGGATGGTTTCGTCGCTTACCGGGTCGGACAGCCCGTCCGAGCAGAGGAGGTAGCGATCACCGGAGCGGGCTTCGCGCATGGTGAGTGTGGGCTCGACCTCGTGTCCGGTCAGCGCCCGCATGATCAGCGAGCGCTGGGGGTGACTGTGCGCTTCCTCGGCGGTGATCCGGCCCTCGTCCACCAGGGTCTGGACGAAGGTGTCGTCCTTGGTGATCTGGGTCAACTCGCCGTCGCGCAACAGATAGCCGCGCGAGTCACCGATGTGCACCAACCCAAGTCGGTTGCCCGCGAACAGGATTGCGGTGAGTGTCGTCCCCATGCCCTCGAGGTCGGGCTCCATCTCGACCTGCGCGGCGATGGCCGAGTTGCCGGCACGCACCGCCATATCTAGCTTGCCCAGCAGGTCGCCACCGGGTTCGTCGTCATCGAGGTGCGCCAACGCAGCGATCACCAACTGCGACGCCACCTCGCCGGCTGCGTGGCCGCCCATGCCGTCGGCCAGTGCCAGCAACCGTGCGCCGGCGTAGACCGAATCTTCATTGTTGGCGCGCACCAAGCCGCGGTCGCTGCGGGCGGCGTAGCGCAGGACTAGGCTCACGGGCGCAGCTCAATCGCCGTTTTGCCGATCCGGACCGGCGTACCGAGCGGAACTCGTACCGCAGTCGTCACCTTCGCCCTGTCCAGGTATGTGCCGTTGGTCGATCCTAGGTCCTCGACGTACCATTCCGAACCGCGCTGAGACAGCCGCGCGTGGCGCGTCGAGGCGTAATCGTCGGTCAGCACCAGGGTGGAATCGTCAGCGCGTCCGATCAGCACGGGTTGTCCGCTTAGGGTGATGCGCGCACCCGACAGGGCGCCCTCCGTCACCACCAGGTAGCGCGCCGCGTGCCGGCGCTGGCGCGACGGCAGCAGCGTGCCGCGTAGCGCCAGGCCGCGACGCACCATGACGGCGCCGGTCGGCGCGTAGATATCGGTTTTCAAGATCCGCAGCACGGACCAGATGAACACCCACAACAACATCAAGAACCCCGCACGCGTCAGCTGCAGTACTAGTCCCTGCATCTGGCGTCCTTTCCGTCCTGGCTCATCAGCAACGTCACGATACTTGGACGGTGGTCGTCACGGGGCGCAGCGTGGCGGCTTTGACCGGGCGTTCAGTGGATGCGGACGATGATCTCGGAGTGACCCAAGCGGATTACGTCGCCGTCGGCCAACTGCCACTCTTGTACCGGTGAGTTGTTGACGGTGGTGCCGTTTGTGGAGTTGAGGTCGGAGAGTAACGCGGCTTGTCCGTCCCAGCGGATCTCGAGGTGACGTCGGGAAACACCCGTGTCGGGCAACCGGAACTGAGCGTCTTGCCCACGTCCGACGATGTTTGAGCCCTCGCGCAGCTGGTAGGTTCGGCCGCTGCCGTCGTCGAGCTGAAGGGTCACGGCCGTCCCCGGGGATCCATACCCGCCTTGCGCGTAACCGCCGTAGCCACCGCCGGCCGGCTGGCCGTAGTCGGGCGCACTCGCTTGGCCTGCCGACTGGGCTCCCGATTGTCCATAGTCGTACTCGCGGCCGGGCTCCGCGTACCCGGCGCCGTACCCGCCGGCGGGAGGCGATTCGGCGTACTGGGTGTAGTCGCCGGCGCCGTAGTCTTGCTGGCCGTATCCGCCGCCTTGCTGATAACCCTGGTCGTACCCGCCTTGATCGGGGTACGTGGGACGCTGCGGCTCAGGTGCGGCGGGCGGAGCGTAACCGCCTTCGTCCTGACGGGCCGGGCCGCGCCCGTAGTCGCCGTAACCGCCGTAGCCGGGCTGCCCACCGGGAGGAGCGCCGTAGCCGCCGCCCTGCTGTTGGTAGCCCGGGTCATACCCTTGCGCGCCTTGCCCGCCCTGGGGGCCGTAACCCTGGGCCGGGCCAGCCGGCGCGGGGGGACGTTGTTCATACGACGGCGCTTGGTAGCCGCCCTGGTCGGGGTAGCCGCCCTGGCTGGGGTAGCCACCCTGCTCCGGGTAACCACCCTGGCTGGGGTAGCCCCCCTGGCTGGGGTAGCCGCCCTGGCTGGGGTAGCCGCCCTGCTCCGGGTAACCACCCTGCTCGGGGTAGCCGCCGTGCCTGGGATAGCCGCCCTGGTCGGGGTAGCCGCCCTGGCCGGGGTAGCCGCCTTGGTCCTGATAACCGCCCTGCTCCTGATGGCGGGGCGGCGGGTAGCCATGCTGAGGCGGGTAACCGCCCGGCTCCGGCGGATAGCCCCCGCGGGGATCTGGCCCCCCTTGCGGATCCTGGCCACCTTCTTGCGGGCGCGGGTATCGATCGTCGTAGTACTCGTCAGGCCGCCCCTGCCCCTGACCGCGGTAGCTCGGATTGTCAGTCATCGGTGGTACTCCTGGTTCTGCGCCAAACGCGTGATTGAATTGTGGCCGGGCGGAATCGGTGACTGTCGGGCGGGGCTCGACGTCGGGGTTGACAGCACCGCGGGCGCGGAACTGACCGGTGTGCAGGTTCGATGACTGCTCGAACCGAACGACCACATCACCATACGTTTGCCACCCCTGTTCTTGGATATAGTCCGACAAGTACCGAGCAAAAGCGCTCGACGTGAGTTCCGGGTCGGCCCCCAAGTTCTCGAAGTCGTGCACACCGAGGGTAATGAAGTACTCGTTGGGTGCCAAAAGGCGATTCCCCCGCAGCGACCTGACGCCGTCGGCCGCTTCGCGGCGCAGCATGGCTTCCACCTCTTGCGGGACGATCGACCCCCCGAACATCCGGGCAAACGCATCGCCAACGGTCACCTCGAGTCTGCGCTCGATGCGCTGAACCAGTCCTTTCTGGCTACCCATCTTTCAGCGCTCGCCTCACTATGCCCTGGTATATCGCCGGCGCAAGCAAACGGCTCGCCCGCGTGTCCTGCTAACCAAGCATGGTATCGGGACACCGCGGCGCTGGGGCAGCGTGAGAATCGTGAGAATCGCGGCGCTTCGCTGGGCCGAGGTCCCGGCGGCAATTTGGGACGGGCAGCTATTACAGTGGTAGGGTCCTCCGGTTGTTTCGGGCGAGTGGCGGAATGGCAGACGCGCTGGCTTCAGGTGCCAGTGTCCTTCGGGACGTGGGGGTTCAAGTCCCCCTTCGCCCACAGTTGTGATGAGTCGAGTCATGGGTACACATGAGTCGCGTCATCGGTTACAGATTCCCCGGCCATCGGCCGGGGTTTTTGCTTTGGTTGCGCCAGTAGTTGCGGTCGGGGTCGATGTGGTGGCTACTGAGGAGGCGGTGGTGGGTTTTGCTGACCACGGTGACGGTGCCCAGGGTGCGGGCGATCTGGGCGCGCGGAGTTCCTCCTTGGTCGAGGGTGTGGGCGGCGGCGATGGCTGCAACCATGTCAGGATCGCTTGCGTCGTTGCCTGACCGGCGGCACCGACAGGGTGGGTACCGACCGACGCATGAACTGATCGAAGTGAGGGACGGTGAATGCGGCATACCCGTGATTAGGCGTATAAAGAAGGCCCTTCTCGATCAGTCCGGATCGAGTTGGACCGCACTGCTCCGATGTTCGGTCGAGGAGACGGGCGACCGCGCTGGCGAGCTGCGGCTCAGGACCAAGTTCAGCCATGGCCCTGAGATACGCCTGTTCCAGTTCTGTGGCACGATCCAGCCGCACTCGGAAAAAGCTGCCGTCGAGCTTGTCCTCATACACAAGCCTGGCCTGCTCGACATCCCTGCGTGTGATTTGGTTGTTGGAAGCCAAAGGCCAGACCGCATAACCGAGTTCCTGGAGGAAGTAGGGATATCGCCCCGTCACTTCACCTGCAAGTTGCAGCGCCGCACCTTCGAAGTTGACACCCTCTGCGGCCGCAGGTTGAGACAACGCCGCACGGGCGTCTTCCTCGGAAAGCACCCCGATGTCAGGAAACTTGAAAAGCCGTTCGGCGTAGGACTTTGCCTCTCCGGCCAGTTCGGCGATCTGGGGCAAACCTGCGCCTACCAACGTGATTGGAAGCTCTCGTTGCACAGTCTTATGTATCGCAGCGACCACAGCTTCCAGTTGTTCACGGCGCAGAAACTGAATCTCGTCAAGCAATAGAACGACGCCGGTCTGGTGGTCGGCAGCCGCCTCACCCACGGCCACAAGGAGTTCAGTCAAGTCGGTGGAAAGATCGCCAGAGTCGGCGACCCCTTCTGCCGCACCGGTGTCCAGGCCGGCTGTGATCCTTCCGTCCGGATCAATGGCGACCGTAAACGATTTGATCACCGCGGCTAGTCGGCGCGCCCGGTCACCCCAGCGTGCCTTAGGCGACATCTGCAAAAGAGCTGATCGAAAGCCTCGGGCAAGCTGGCGACGGAAGTCGTCATTGTCATGCTTGCTTACTTCGATCTCGATGGTGGCCCAGTTACGGGCGTCAGCCTTCTTGTTGAACTGGCCCAGCAACACCGTCTTGCCAACTCCGCGTAAGCCGGTGATGATCATCGATTGCTCCGTGCGTCCGCGTTCAAGCCGCGCTAGCAAGAGATCGAACGAGGCGAGCTGGTCGTCCCGACCAACCATCAGGGGCGGCTTAGCGCCCGCGTTGGGTGTGTATGGGTTGGAGTGCGGATCCATTACAAGCTTTATAGCATCTTATTAGTTTTAGATAAAACCTACTTAGACTAACAAGACGGAGCGGCCCCGGTGCTCCATCGTGAGTACGCAGACGGGTACGTTTCCGTCTCGACGAATGGCGATGAACTATGACAGTTGCTTGGACAAACCCAGAGGTCAGTCCCAGTTTTTTGGCTACTGCGCGAGGCCGACCTGCTACGCCGCCAACAGGCCTGGGACGAGGCCGTCCACGACGCACAGCAGGCCTACGTCCTCGACCTCAACCGTCGCGACCTGACCGACCAAGTCACTCGCCGGCGCCAGGCCCACAACATGCGCCAATACGCCGACCTCCTCGAGGAGTTCGCTGGTAGCGCCGATCATGCTGCGACTGCGGAATCGATCCGAGGATGCCAGCGGTTCGCGCGTGGCGAAGCCGTTTACCGTCTAACCGGAACAGCGCGCCGACTAACGATGGGAGCCGCACAGTTGGACATCGATCCCGCCGCCACCGCCTGGCTACTGGCCAGCACCGCCCTGGTGTTGCTGATGACGCCCGGGCTGGCCATTTTCTACGGCGGCATGGTGCGCACCACCGGCGTGCTCAACATGATCATGATGAGCTTCATTTCCATACCCCTGGTCACGGTGGCATGGCTGCTGGCCGGTTACAGCCTGGCGTTCTCCGGCGATGGCACGGGTGGGTTGGCGGACGGGCTGGTGGGGGGACTGGCGCACGCCGGGATGCGTGGAATCGGACCTCAGACCCTGCACGGATCGGTTCCCGAACTGCTGTACGCCACCTTTCAGCTGACATTCGCGATCATCACCGCCGCCCTGGTCAGCGGCGCCATTGCCGACCGCGCCAAGTTCTCGGCCTGGATAGTGTTCGTGCCCTTCTGGTCGCTGGCCGTGTATTGCGTTGTCGCGCACTGGGTATGGGCGCCCACCGGTTGGTTGTCCAAGATGGGGGTGCTCGACTACGCAGGTGGACTGGTCGTTGAGATCGTCTCGGGCTCCTCGGCGCTCGCGCTGGCGCTGGTGCTCGGCCCGCGCATCGGCTTCAAGGTGGAGGCCATGCGGCCGCACAACCTGCCGTTTGTGCTCCTCGGGGTCGGGCTGCTGTGGTTCGGCTGGTTCGGTTTCAACGCCGGTTCGGCGTTGGCCGCCAACGGATTCGCAGCGGCGATCTTCCTCAACACCTTGGTCGCGGGGTGCCTGGGCATGCTCGGATGGCTTTCGGTGGAGCAGATCCGCGACGGCAAGCCCACCACTTTCGGTGCCGCCTCCGGAGTGGTCGCCGGCTTGGTGGCGATCACTCCGTCGTGCGGGACTGTGAGCACCTTCGGCGCCGCTGTCGTCGGGCTGGCGGCGGGAATCGTGTGCTCGTTCGCGATCGGGCTGAAGTTCAAGCTCAACTACGACGACTCCCTCGACGTGTTGGGCGTGCACTTCGTCGGCGGAGTCGTCGGTGTGTTGTTAATCGGGCTGCTCGCCACGGCGGTGATGACCCGCGGCCCGCAGGGGCTTTTCTACGGTGGCGGACTGGGCCAACTCGGCAAGCAGGCTCTGGCGATGGTGGTGGTGGGTCTCTACGCCTTCGTCGTGAGCTATGTGCTGGCCATGCTGATCGAGCGTTTCATGGGTTTCCGAGTCAGCCGCGAGGACGAGGTGAGCGGTGTCGACCTCACCCAGCACGCCGAGACGGCCTACACCGAGGGCGTCTTAGGACACCAGCAGTTGCACCGCCCGTTGCTGGGTGAGCAGGAGATGTTCCGGGCCGGCCCGGGTTACGACGAGGACTGAAACCCGCCACTGACGCGGTGTAACAAGGGTGCGGTCTCGGAACCTGTTGTCGCCGAGGCTAATTCCCGCCGCCACCGCCGCAGCCGCCGCCCCCGCATCCGCTTCCACCGCCGCAACCACTGCTTCCCCCGCCGCACCCGCTCCCTCCGCTACAGCTGCTCCCGGCACTGCAGCCGCTGTGCCCGTGATGCCCGTGCCCGCCGTGATGCCCGCTGTGCCCGCCGTCGGCGCCCGCGGAGCCGGCAGTCCAGATGTTGTTGTCGTGCCCGCCCCGACCCCGGCCACCCCGTCGCGCGTGTCCGCGCGCGCGGGCGCGTGCGGCTTTTCTTCGGAACAGCACAAATGCGACAGAGACGAACACCACGAGCAGGATGACGACAAACCAGACACCGGCACCGGCACCGTTCATGCGCAAAGGGTACGCGGGTTGAGCTCGCTGCATAGAGTGGACAGGTGCGGCGCCGGCGGGAGGATCGATACGACAGAGCAAGCGCCGCGGTGGCCGAGCTGGAACTTCCCGCAGCCGTCTTCAAGACGTGTCCGTGGCAGCCGCGGACCCTCGTGGAGACCGGTCTGCGCCAGTGGCTTCGCTGTTGCGCACCGGCGTCTGCGGACTACCAGGTCATCGGCATGCCGTCTCGCGCTGTCGACGAGGCATGGCACGGCCTGATCCTGTGCACCGCTCTGTATTCGGCGTTCTGCGAACGCGCTTACGGCACCTTCCTGCACCACCACCCGGAGGGCGGCGCACCCCTGGACATCCCGGGAGCCGGCGATCCGGCGGACGAGCAACTGCGCAGGACGGTCATCGCGTGGTCGCTGGTCGCGCGGCCCGGCGAGCAGTGTGTCCTATGGGATTTGGATGAGCGGGTGGGCGTGGAGTGGCCTTGGGGCATCGATACCCGTCTCGTTCTGCAGATCCAGGCCGCCATTGCGACCACTACCCGCTCCGCCGCGCGGGGCGCCGACAAGTCAAAGGTCGGCCGCGCTTAACGGGTGAGCAGCACCCGCATCTTTCGGCGGTGACGGCGCCACGCGATGGGCATTAGGCTACCCTAAGCTAATGCGCCGCGCCGCGTGGTGCCGGTGGCACGTCGGCCTAGTCCTGGTGGACCCGCCAGCGCCCAAATGCGGGGATGCGCATGGGGAGGGATCCTGCTGAAGACGCTATGTAAAAGTCCTGGGCGCTCATGACGGGCCCCGTGTGGATGGCCTTGCCGCCCGAGGTGCATTCCGCGCTGCTGGTCAGTGGCCCAGGTCCGGAATCGTTGTTGGCCGCCGCGGCGGCCTGGCAGTCGTTGAGCTCCGAGTACGCATCCACGGCGGCCGACCTCGCCAGCGTGCTGAGCGCGGTGCAGGCCGGCGTGTGGCAGGGCCCGAGCGCTGAGGAGTACGTCGGCGCGCACGCGCCCTTCCTCGCTTGGCTTGCGCAGGCCAGTGGCAAGAGCGCCGCCACAGCCGCCCAGCATGAGGCAGCCGCAACCGCGTACACAACGGCGCTGGCGGCGATGCCGACGTTGGCTGAGCTGGCGGCCAACCACGTTGTGCATGGTGTGCTCGTCGCCACGAACTTCTTCGGCATCAACACAATCCCGATCGCGGTCAACGAGGCCGACTACGTCCGCATGTGGATACAGGCCGCCACCACGATGAGCACCTATGAGACCTTGAGCAACGCGGCAACCAGCGGCGTCCCGGCCACCGCGGTCGCACCGATGGTGCTCAAGTCCGACGCCACCGACGCCGCCGCCGCCAATCAGGTGACCGCCGCGGCACCCGCCGCCGACTCGGGCAGCCAACTGAACCTCGTCGACCTCATCACCGAGTTTCTGCAGGGTTACAGCAACCTCGTTCAGCAGATCTACGCGCCGATCACCAGCTTTCTGCAGGACCCCGTGGGAAACACGGTCAAGCTGATCACCCTTTTCCTGACCAACCCGCAAGAGGCGCTGGTGGTGTATGGGCCGTTCCTGTTCGCCGTTGCCTACCAGGCTTTCAGCTGGGTCGGAGCATCGCTCACCTATCCCCAGCTACTGCTGGACCCGCTGCTGGGGATGACGCTCGGCATCGTGCTCGGGGCTGCTCAGCAGTTCCTGGCCCAGGCTCCGGCCGCGGCCGCGGCGGCAGGGACTGGGCTGGTGCCCTTCGCGCAAGCCGCCCACCCGTCGACGTGGCCGGTCGTGGGCCTGGCGCCCACCACGGTGGCGAGTCCGGTCGGTGCGTCCGTCGCGTCGGCGGCGGGGAGCGCGGGAACGGCACCGGCGCCGGCCGCACCCGCCGCTCCGGCCACGGCCCTGGCCTACGCCGTCGGTGGCTTCGACCCCGACGAGGGTTTCACGCCCACGTTGGGCGGCAGGGGCGGCGTCAAGGCGCCGGCGGTCGGTGTCCCCGCCGCCGCCGTGGGGGTGTCCGCGCGGGAGAAGCGACGGTCCCGCCGTCGACGCAAGGCCACGCTCCCGGAGCACCAGTACGCCGACGAATTCATGGACTACGACGACGGTCCCGAGTCGAACGCCGGGGCGGAACCCTTCGTGGCCGCGTCAAGCGCGGGCGCGGGTGTGATGGGCTTCGGCGGGACCGCGGAGAAGCGGGACGTCGACGCGAGCGGACTGATCACGCTGCCCGCAGACGCATTCGGCGGTGGCCCGACCCGGCCGATGCTGCCCACCACCTGGGGCGCCGACCGTTAGGTCCGGGCTGCGGCCTACCGCTCGACGTCGTCGGTGATGTCGTCGAACTCGGGATGTTTCTTGAGCACTGTGGCGACCATCGAGCACACCGGGACGATGCGCCTACCGTCGGCGCGCGTTGCGTCTAAGGCCTCCTCGATCAGGATGGTCGCCAGGCCGCGTCCGCCGAAGTCCGGATCGATCTCGGTGTGGCGGAAAACGCGCTGATTGCCGCGGTCGACGAAATCGGCGTGGCCGACGGTTTTGCCTCCAACGGCGATGCTGTACCTACCTTTGTGCGCCGTGACGGTCGCTTCCGCGCCGGTCTTGTCGGCAGTCATGTGTGCTCCTTTGTCGACGGGGATCGCTACGGGGACCGATCTGGCGCCGGCCTGGGTAGCAGACGGGTGGTGGGCAGCGGCGAAACCGCACGAGGACTCAGCACTTCGGTATCGACGAGACTCACGCCCCGCGACGCACCACGGGCAACTTCGGTCGGCGAGGTCTTCAGATTGCTCACCGTGCCACGCTACGCCTTACCTACCGGGTGGTCGCAGGACCTTCATGGCGATCCGCATCAAGGGCTCGGGTATCCGATCCCGCATCGACAACGCGGCGTCGGCAGTCCTGGATCGCAGCGGAGTCCCACGACCGAACACCCGATTCAAGGGGCCACCCGACGGTTCGAGTACCACATGCAGCGGCGGGGTGTCGACCGCCGCGCCCAGCGCGTTGGCGATAACCATCCGCTGAATCTCACTGGTGCCCTCAAAGATGGTGTACAACTTGGCATCTCGATACCACTTTTCGACGGGATGGTCGGTGATATAGCCCCAGCCGCCCATGGTCTGGATGGCGCGTTCGGTCGCCCTGACCGCGGCCTCGCTCGCAGCGAGCTTCGACATCGAGCCCTCTCCCCGTTCGAACGGGACTGAGTTGGCGGCCATCCAGGAGGCGCGCCAGGTCAGTAGCCGAGCCGCGTCGATCTGAGTTGCCAAGTCCGCCAACGGGAATGAGATGCCCTGATTGTCGATGATGGGTCCGCCGAACGCTTCTCGCTCGGTCGCGTAGGCCGTCGCGTACTCCAGCGCCGCGCGGGCGATCCCGATCGCTTGGGCCGCCACCATCGGGCGGGTCTGCTCGAAGGTGCCCAGTGTCGCCGAACCGGAGCGTTTCCCGCCGGCAACCACCTCGCGGGCCTTCGCGAGCTTGTGGTCGAGCTTTTCTTGTCCCCCCAGCAGATTGGCCGCCGGGACCCGCACCCCGTCGAAGCGCAGCTCGGCAGTGTGTGAGGCACGGCAACCCAACTTGTCGAGCTTGCGCACCAGTTCCAGCCCGGACGCGCCGCCGGGCACGACGAACAGCGCCTGGCCGCGGTGGCCGAGTTCCTCGTCGACCACGGCGTTGACCACATGCACGTTGGCGATGCCGCCGTTGCCGATCCACATCTTGTGGCCATCGATGATCCAGTCGTCACCGTCGCGACGGGCGCGAGTCCGCAGATTGCGAACGTCGCTGCCACCTTCGGGCTCGGAGATCGCCAGCGCTGCGAGCTTGAGATCGCCTGGCGTTCCGAAGCATTCAGGCGCCCATTGCAAAATCTGCTCGGGGGACGCGGCCTGACCGATCGCCGATAGCGCGAGTGCCGGCATCACGATCGCCAGGCCGATGCCGGCACAGCCCCAAAACAGCTCCTCCATGAACATGGGCAGCGACAGGCCGGTCGGATCACCGATCAAATCGCGGTAGAACAGCGGGCTATAGAAGCCACGCTGGGCCGCCTCCTCCAGCACCGGCCACGGAAACTCCTGCCGTTGGTCATAGTCGAGCGCGACTGGGCGGACTACCTCTTGGGCGAACTCGTGCGTCCGCTTTGCCAGGTCGTGCTGGGCCGCCGTTGGGGTGAGGTCAAACGTCATGGATGCGCCTTTACCCCGTCGGCGGCGGCAGCAAACTGGGACTAGGCGGCCGTCCGCGGGCCCACGTGCGCGGTCGGCAGGTGCAACACCACCGCGGTCACGCCGGCCCTGCCGGTGACAACGCCGTGCTCGCGGCGCGCGAGCAGGGCCGCGTTGTCGGGTAGCTGTCTCGAGTTGATCTCGCCCGCGGCAATGCGCCGCAGGACTTCGTGGGCGCGGGCGAGTTGCTCACGCTTGCGGTATTGGCCACCCGGGAGCTTGACTCCGGCCCATACGCCGTACTCCTCGTGATGCTTGATGGCGCGTTGAGCGCACAGCCGCTGCTGGGCCAGTGGGCAGCGACGCAGGCACTGGATCCGCGCCTCGGTGGCCGAGCGTTCGTAGGCACGCGCCTTGGCCGCGCCGTCGCCGCTGTCATCGTCGGGGTAACCGAACCAGAGTTCCGGGTTGGTTGCACAGGGGTGTCCCATCAGTTGATCTCCTTGTCCGCTACAAAACGTAGGCGAAAGCGTATACACAGACGGCCGTGCGCTGCAAGAGAAACGTGATAAAAACGGATATCCACAGGCTTGACGGGATGCCTGTGTACTATCCGCCGTATGGCCGGAGTGTGCGGTGAGCCGTGAATCGGCCGGCGCGGCCATCCGCGCACTGCGCGAGTCCCGCGACTGGTCACTGGCGGACCTCGCGGCCGCGACCGGCGTCAGCATCATGGGTCTCAGCTATCTGGAACGTGGGGCCCGAAAACCGCACAAAGGCACAGTTCAGAAGGTTGAGAATGGGCTTGGTCTGCCACCGGGCACCTACTCGCGGCTCCTGGTGGCCGGCGACCCCGACGCCGAAATCGCCCGGCTGCTCGCCGCGCCGCCGGCCGAACCGACAGCGGCGCGGCGCCCGGGAGCGGTGATTGTCGACCGGCACGACGACACCGACGTCCTCGAGGGATACGCGGAGGCTCAACTCGATGCCATCAAATCCGTCATCGATCGGCTGCCCGCGACGACATCAAACGAATATGAGACGTATATTCTCTCTGTGGTCGCGCAATGCGTGAAGGCTGAGATGCTGGCCGCCAGCTCATGGCGGGTAGCGGTCAATGCGGGCGCCGGGTCCACCGGTCGGCTGATGGAGCATCTGCAGGAGCTCGAGGCGACGCGGCGTGGCCTCCTGAACCGGATGCCGGCCAGTTTGAGCGCACGGTTCGATCGGGCCTGCGCGCAGTCTTCCCTGCCGGATGCGGTCATCGCGGCGCTGATCGGCGTCGGCAGCGACGACGTGTGGGACATGCGTAACAGGGGGGCTATCCCGCCGAGCGCGCTTCCGCGGGTGCGGGCCTTCGCTGAGGCCGCCGCGGCGGCAGACGACGATCAGGAAAACGGATGAGCCGAAGCGACGTCGAAGCGTTGAACCGCGCCCACCAAATGTTCGTCGGCAGCAGTCGACATCCTGCGCTGGACGCGGGCACCGCGGGCTACGGGAGACTGCTACAGAGTGCCGTGGCCCTGAATGGTCTTGCGGGGCAAGGCCGTTACCCCCTGGCGGCGCAGCATAGCCGGGTAGCTCTGCTGTCGGCGGCACGTACCGATGCGGCGGCGGAGGCCGTCATCGTCGCGGCGCAACGGGATCGGGCCGAAGCCCGCCAGCTGACCGGAGGCGTGCTCGATGCGGCGCGTGCCGATGCGGTAGTTACTTCGACGACGCCGTTGGCCCAGCGTGAGGCCATCCGCCGTCGCATCGCGCGGCTGCGTGCGCAACGGGCGCACGTCGTCTCCGCACGCCGGCGGGCGCGACAGCACCTGTCGGCATTGCGCGCGCTGCGCTACCGGGCGTCGCATGCGCGCACGAGGCGGCTGCGGCTGCCGTCGGCGGCCGGACGGGCTGGAGTCGCGGTGCGGGCCGCGTTGTCGCGACTGGGCCGTCCCTATGTTTGGGGGGCGACCGGACCCGACCGCTTCGACTGTTCGGGGCTGGTCCAATGGGCCTACGCGCAGGCCGGGATTCACCTCGACCGCACCACGTATCAGCAAATCAATGAGGGGATCGCGGTGCCGCGTTCCCACGTGCGGCCCGGCGATCTCGTCTTCCCACACGCCGGACACGTGCAAATGGCGATCGGCAACAACCTGGTCGTCGAAGCCCCCTACTCGGGCGCCTCGGTCCGGATCAGCCCGCTGGGCACCAACGTGCAGATCCGCCGCCCACTCTGGGGAGGATGAACCCATGTCCGAGCAAGCCGGATCATCGGTATCTGCCATCCAGGAACGGCAGGCTGCGCTGGCGATGCGACACAGCGTGGTTGCCGACGCGGACCGTGTGCTGGCCGACACGCTCGCCAGCGCGCATGCCGTGCTGCGCGACAGCCTGGACAGGCTGGCCGCGGTCGCGGACGAAATCGAACGCGCGGTGTCGGGGCAGGCCGACCTCGCCGTCGATACTGCGCTGGGCGCGCGGGAGTTGCAGAAATTTCTGGTCGCCAAGCAACGTGAGATCTCGGCCGTCGTGGCGGGTGCCCGGGAACAGGCCCGGGCGCAGGAAGCAGTGTTGCAGAGCTTGCAGGCGCACTATAGCGGCTCCCCAAGCTAGGTGAATTGTCGGCGGTGGCGTGCCTGGGTACTGTCACCCGGCATGGGAGTGCCCGCGGACGCGCCTGTGCCACCGTCGGATCGCCAGCAGGGCGAGGCGGCTGAAGCGATTGCGGCCGCGGAAGCTGCTCTAGCACACCAGAATTCGGTGAGCTCGCAACTCGACCTGCAGGTGATTTCGGCAATCCTGAACGCGCACTTGAAAACCGTCGAGGGTCGCGAGGCGCTGGACAAGTTACAGGAGGAGACCGAGGCCGCGGTGCGGACACGGTCGGACCTCGACACCCCTGCGGGTGCGCGCGATTTCCAGCGATTCCTGATCGGCAAGCTACGGGACATTCGGGCGGTCGTCGCCAGCGCGAGCCTGGACGACACGTCGAAGTCGGCGTTAATGGCTGCCTGGACTTCGTTGTACAACGCCTCGAAGGCCCCGGCGGCCGATACCGCCGAACGCCCACCCGCGGCAGGCGCCACCGGGCAACGGTCGACGCCGTTACCGAGCGCCGGCGCGGATCCGGAACTTACTTCGCTGCTGCCGCTAGACGATCCCGGATTGCCCAGCGGGGACTCACCGGCGCAAGCCGCCTCACCCGCGCCGACCGCACCGGCAACCCCGAGCTTTCCCAGCTTCGGGACCGGAGCGATGCCGGGGGAATCGATGCCCAGTTGGGGCGCGCCGGGTGGGCTTCCGGTGTCCAGCCGCCTCGGTGACAGTGGAACCGAACGAGAGTCCAGGGCACTCGACGCGGACCGGCTGGACAGCGAAGAACGTGGCGATCACGACTCGCCGGATGACCCCGACCATGAGCGGAAGCCGGATGAGCCGGCGGGCGATCCCCACGAGCCGGCCGCGGGTCCGACGACCGTGACGCTGCCCGACGGCGAGACGGTGACGGCGGCCAGCCCGCAGCTCGCCGCGGCGATCAAGGCCGCTGCGGCCGGGACATCGATCGCGGAGGCCTTCCAGCAGCAGGGAATGACCATCCCCGCGCCGGGAACAGCAGTCGGCGCCCCACTCGAGCCGTCGCGGCTTACACCGGGCGATATCGGTATGTTCACCGACCGTCATGCGTTGGCGTTGGGCAACAGCAAGGCCCTTCTCGACGGCCAGATTCAACAGGTCTCCGCCGTCAGCGGCCCGAGCTTTCTAGGCTGGGAACATCCGCCGATGCCGGTGACCCATGGATCGGGGACGGGACCGGCGCGGACGGAGCCACCGGCACCAACCCGGCCGGCGGCGGTATCGAGGGCATGACAGTGCGGCGTAGGAAGAGGAGATGGCTGGATGACTGACCGAATCCGGGTGGTGCCCGCGGACTTACGTGAAGCCGCCGATTATCACCAGCACACCTCGGACTACTTGCGCACTGTGCCGTCATCGCATGCCGCGATCCAGGAAAGCCTGGACTCGCTCGGCCCGATTTTTGGCGAGCTCCGGGATGCCGGGCGCGAACTGCTCGAGCTGCGGCGGGAGTGCTACCGACAGCAGGCCGACGATCATGCTGAGATCGCAAACAACCTCAGGTCGTCGGCTGCCAGGTGGGAGCAGCACGAGGCCGACGCGACACGCAGCCTGGGCGATGTCGTCGACGGCGGTCGATGACGGACGCCAATCCTGCCTTCGACACCGTCCATCCCAGCGGACACATCCTGGTCCGCTCCTGCCGCGGCGGCTATCTGCATAGCGTCGCGCTGACCGAGGCGGCGATGGACACGGACGCGGGAACTCTGGCGCAGGGCATCCTGTTGACCGCGGACGTGTCCTGCCTCAAAGCGCTACTGGAGGTGCGCGGTGAGATCGTGGCGGCCGGGCACACCCCGTCCGCGGAGGTACCCACGCCGGGAGACCTCGATGCGGCGATTGAGAAGCTGCTTGCGCATCGGCTGCGGCGGCGAAAGAGTGACTAGAGCAGCCACGTTTTCGCGGCGTCGGGATCGGGCGCGATGTCGGCCGGTGGCTCGATAGGGTTGGCGCCGAACAACTCTCGCGCGCGCGATACCAAAGCCCGCACTTCGTCGAGTTGCTGCTGCAGCGCAGAATCAGCCATGGCCCCACGCTACCCAGGCCCTGGGTTCGGCACAATTCACTGACCGCTCTCGACCGCAAGGGTCACCCCGCGCGGGCCGGTAGGCTTGACCGGTGCCAATCTTCGGTCGGAGCAGCGCGCGCCAGCGCCTTCGGAGAGCGACGCGGGAATCGCTGGCCATTCCGGCCTTCAGCTCTCCCGTTGATTGCGCACCGTGGGTCCTGGGTGGGTTATGGCCCATCGAACTCTCCGCTGCGACTGGCGAAAATGCCGTTCTCGCAGGCTATCTCAAGGCAGACCTACAGCGCATCGCCGGCTTTGCCAATGACGAGCTGATGAAGGTCAGGCGGGCGGGGTTGACGGAGTCGGCCCGGCAAGCCCACGAAGCACGGGTAGTCGACGAGGCCCGCGCGCGGGCGGTGCGACGAGTGGACTCGACGGTCCGCCAGCTGCGTTTGGCGCCACGAGAGCTGTCCACGGGACGCGTCGTCCGGGCGGATGTCGACGAGCAGCAGGTCCCACCCGCGGTCACCGCCGGACCACCCGACTCGGGCTCGGCGAAAGACGCGCGGACAGACCTGCCCACCGAGGTTTTTGAGCGTCCGCTTGTGGAGCCCGCTTCAGATGACGCCCAGCGAGTTCGGCCGGAGGCACTGCAGGCCTCGGCACTCCAGCCGGAACCGGCAGCCGAGGCCGAGGCTGAGATCGAAACCGAAGACCAGCGATTACAGCGGCTGTTGTCGTTCGTCGTCCGGCAGGAACCGCGGCTGAACTGGGCAGTCGGCGATTACCCGGACGGGACGACGACCTTGGTCACCGACCTTGCGCACGGGTGGATACCACCCGGCATCGTGTTGCCGGCGGGCGTGCGGCTGCTGGAACCCGATCGCCGGACCGGCAAAGCGGCCGCGCTGCTCGGGGAGACCACGCGCGCTGCGACTTACTCCCCGGGTGATCCCCCGGGCCGGGCGCCGGGCACCACCGCCACGGGATCGTCTTTGCAGCCCCGCGAGCTGCCGATGGCCGAGGATCTGGGCTGGGACCTGGGCGAGGCCACGCATTGGCGCGACGGCCTGCCGCGCATGGTGCATACGTTGGCGAAGGCCGCCGCGGCAGGGACCGGCGTAGTCCAGGAAGAACTCGACCTGCTGCGGGTGCATCTGGATACCGCCCTTTACCAGCTCCTGCTGCAGTACCCAAACGTCGATCCGGCGCTCGTGCTGAACTGCCTGTTGCTGGCGGCCACCGAAGCGCTGGTCACGGCCGACCCGGTAACTGCGAATTACCACCTCGCCTGGTTCCGTAACCTCGAAGCACCACCGGCCAGCCAGTGGACAGCGACCCCCTGACGCCTGTCCCGCGCGGCCGATTCGTGAATTGACGCTGGTCGGAGCCCTGGACATACTGTCATGGTGTCGGGGTCGGGCGGTCGCAGCGAGCCGAGCGACCTCGGCGACCTAAGCGACAGAGACCTGGTCGAATCGGTTCTGCGTGAACTCAGCGCGGCGGCCGACAAGTGGGAAGCGCTCGTCGCGCAGGCCGAAACCGTCACGTACAGCGTCGACCTAGGGGATGTGCATGCCGTTGCAAATTCGGATGGCAGGTTGGTCGGGTTGACGCTACATCCGGACGTGCTGACGGGTTATTCCCATGCAGAGTTGGCCGACAGGCTCAACCTTGCGATCACGGCGCTGCGTGGTGAGGCGGAGGCCGAGAACCAGGCACGGTACGGCGGAGAACTGCACTGACGCCGGTGCCGCTGCAGCGAGACGCCGGCCCGCCACTAGGAGAATGACTTTTGCCACTTAATCTTTCCAACCGAGACCAGAATTCGGGGCACCTGTTCTACAACCGACGTTTGCGGGCGGCGATCACCAGGTTCTCGGTGCGGATGAAGCACGACGACCGCAAACAGCAAGCGGCGGTAGCGCTGTCGATCGTGCTCGTCCTGCTCGGCGTCGGGTGGATGGCGCTCCTGCATGTCATGAAGCCCGCGGGCTTGGTCGGCGAATCGGCCATCATCGGCGACCGCGACACCGGCGCGATTTACGCGAAGATCAATGGGCGTCTCTACCCTGCGCTCAACTTGACCTCGGCCCGGTTGGCCGTCGGCAATGCCGGCGCACCGGCGTGGGTGAAGGCGGCCGAAATCGCCAGATATCCGACCGGTCCGATGATCGGCATTCCCGGCGCCCCGGAAAGCCTGCCGGTCACGTCGGACGTTCTCTCCGCCTGGTCGGTCTGTGACACCTCGGCCACCCGTGGCAGTGGAACGACTCCGACGGTCACCGCAATCGCGGGCCAGTTGTCACCGTTCGGCCGGGCCGCGGCGATGGCCCCGGCGCAGGCAATTCTCGCGACTCACAAAGGCGAGACCTATGTGATCTGGAAGGGACAGCGGTCACGCATCGACCCGACCGACCGATCGGTGACTTTCAATCTTGGTCTCGATCCCGGTGTGACCTACCCGATCGAAATTTCCAACGCCCTATTCGACGCCATGCCGTCGACGGAACCCCTGGTGCCACCGGCAATTCCGGGCGCGCGGACCCTGTCGAAGTGGCTGCCGGGGGCCACGGTGGGCAGCGTGCTGGAAAGTCGCGACGCGAGCGGCGGGGTAAACGGCTTCTACGTGCTGTTGCCGGGCGGCGTGCAGAAGATCACCGGCTTCGTCGCCGACCTGTTGCGCACCAGGGACTCGCAAGGAGCAACCACACCCACCTTGGTCCCCCCCGACAAGCTCGTCCAGATCCCGGTGGTCGACGTGCTCGATGTCGACTACTACCCGTCGGGGAAACTGGATTTCGTTGATACATCGGCTAATCCGGTGACATGCGTCGGGTGGGAGAAGCAGACAGGCGATCCGCAGGCCAGGATCACCATCTTCACCGGACGGGGTCTGCCGGTCCCGGCCAGCATGGATTCCCGCGTGGTGCGCCTGGTTCGCGACGACCGTGACCCCGATTCGCCGGAAGCGCAGCAGACGCTCGTGCTGCCGGCCGCGGCGAACTTTGTTGCCACAACTAGCGGCGTCCCGACGGCCGGCAGTCGCGAAAGCTTGTATTGGCTTTCGCCACAAGGTGTTCGGTACGGCGTGCAGTCAGATCAACGGACCCTGCAGGCGCTGGGGCTGGACCCGCACCAGGCCGTTCAGGCGCCCTGGCCGATCTTCCGCACCTTCGCGCCCGGACCGGCGATCAGTCGCGATGCCGCCTTGGTGGCTCGTGACGCCATCCCCGCGGCCGGAGCGGTGGCAGCGGTTCCCGAGCCCAACGAGCAGCCGGCCGGGAGTTAGGCATGTCCAAACGAGGCTTCGTCCGCGGCACCCGAACGCCACCGCCGAATGTCCCGCCCGTGCGGGTGGCCGTCGGCGCGCCACTGGCGTTGCCGGAGCGTGAGCCGCGCAACATCTGGCTGATGATCGCGCTGCCGGCGCTGCTGGTCGGGATCGTCGGAACGCTGGTGGTGATGTACGCGTCGGGGATCCGCTCGCTGCAATCGGGGTTCTTTCCGATGATCGGGCTCGTCGGGTTCGGCACACTGATGTTCAGTGGCCGCTTCGGCCGCGCGCGCCGAATCAGTTGGGGCGAACAGGAAAAGCAACGCCGCAGTTATCTGCGACAGCTCGACGAGGACCGCGACGAGGTACAGCGCGCCGCCCAGGAGCAACGCCGCAGTCAGCTCTTCGTGCACGCCGACCCGCAGAAACTGGACACGGTGATCGGTGGTCCGCGGATGTGGGAGCGGCGCGCAGCCGACCCCGATTTCCTGGACGTCCGCCTCGGTATCGGCGTGCAGCAGGCCAGCGAGTCGGCGGTGTCGCTGCAATGGCCCGACGTGCCGGTCGGCGAAGAGCTCGAACCCGTGACCGGCGGCGCGCTAAGGGATTTCATTCTGGAGCAGAGCAAGATTCGCGGGATGGGCAAGGTGCTGAGTCTGCGGTCGAAACCCGGATTCAGCTTCATCAGCGAGGACCCCGCGGAGCTGCACAGCCTGGCACGGTCAATCCTGTGCTCATTGGCGGTCTATCACAGCCCCAACGATGTCAAGCTCATGGTGGTCACCCGTCATCCCGAGCAGTGGTCGTGGTTGGTGTGGCTGCCGCACAACCAGCATGACGAGATGTTCGACGCGTGCGGATTGCGCCGATTGGTGTTCACCTCCCCCACCGAGTTGGAGGACGCCCTCGACGCCGAATTGCACCGCAAGGGCCGAGGACCGTGGACGCCTCCGGTCGGAACGAGCCCGACGTCGATGCCGTCGCCGATGGAGTCGGCCCCGGGGCTGGTCCTGGGCCCGCACTGGGTGATCGTCGACGACAACGTGGGCACGCCCGAGCAATGGGAAGGGGTGACCGGGCAGAAGGGCATGGCCGGCATCACAGTGCTGCGCCTGGCGACGCGGACCGGCGTCGGCGTCGGATTCGGCGACGACGAGCAGCGTTTCGGGTTGCATCAGGGCAGGCTCGCGCACCGCGACACCTTCTATGCCGTGGCCGATATGCTCGCCGAGAGCACCGCCAACAGGTATGCGCGGGCGTTGGCCCGCTGGTCGCCGATGAGCGCCGGTGAGTTGTCCGAAACCGACAGTCAAGGCGGCGAATTGCTGCGAGCTCTCGGCATCGCCGATCCACGCGACCTTGACGTAGACCGGCTCTGGGCCGAGAGTCGCGGCCGCGGTGACCCAAAATGGGCGACGGTCCCCGTCGGCGTCAGGCAGGGCGGTGAGCTGCAGTACGTTATCCTGCGCGCCAAGGACTTTGGTGGCTTCGGTTTCCACTCCGTGGTGATCGGGACATCGGGATCGGGCAAGTCGGAGTACTTCCTGTCACTGTGTAGCGGCATCGCGCTGACACACTCGCCGGAGACCTTCATCGTGATTTTCGTCGACATGAAGTTCGAGTCGGCGGCCCAAGACTTGCAGGGATTTCCACACGTCGCCGGCTCGTTGTCGAACCTCGGCAAGGACGACCGGCATTTGGCCGAGCGGATGCGCAAAGCCATCAATGGCGAAATCGCCAGACGCTACCGGCTTTTCAAGGACGCTGGCGCACGGGACGCCAACGAGTACGAAGAGATGCGGCTCGCCGGACGGGATCTGGAGCCGGTGCCGATCCTGCTGGTAATCATCGACGAATATCTCGAGCTCTTCATCCACCATCCCGAGTGGATCGATCTGGTGATCCACATCGGGCAGGAGGGTCGCGGCTGCAACGTCTTCTTCACGCTCGGCGGCCAGCGGTTGGACCTGTCATCGTTGAGTAAGGCCAAGAGCAACATCGCGTTTCGGGTCGCACTGCGAGCCGAGACCGCGGAGGACTCCCGGGATGTAATCGGCAGTGACGCGGCGCTACACCTTCCCTCGAAGGAAAACGGCTACGCGCTGCTCAAAGTCGGGCCCCGCGACCTGGAGCAGTTCCGGTGCTTCTACGTGTCGGCGCCCTTCGTGGTACCCAAACCGGTGCTGGTCGCGAATAAGACGGTGGCGGTGGGTTTTTCGCAGCCGCGTTCCTACACGTGGGCATACCAGCCGCTCAGCGAAGCCGACAGCGCAGCCCTGGCGGTCGCCGATGAACCCGAGCAGCCCGACGAGTTCCTCTTCCATTCCGACGGCTTCCGCAAGAAGAAGCTCGTCGACGTCATTCGGGAATCACTCGTCTCGCATCCCGCGCGGCCACCGCACCAGATCTGGCTTCCGCCTTTGGAAGTCAGCGAGCCGGTCGATGCCCTGGTGGCCCGCTGGCGGGGCAGGCCATGGGATGTCGACTACGGCCACAACCCCGGTCTGGTGCTTCCGGTCGGCATCGTGGACATTCCCGACGAGCACGCCCAACGCGTGCACGCCATCGACGCCGAGATGGACAACATCATGGTGGTCGCTACGGCGCAGCGCGGCAAATCAACCACGTTGATGACGTTGATGGCGTCCGCGGCGCTGATGTACCGTCCCGAGCGGGTCACCTTCTTCTGTATCGGCGCATCGCTGTACCCGGTCGAGGGCCTGCCGCACGTGGCCTCGGTGGTCAGCCAGACGGACGGCGAGGGGGTGTCCCGAACCGTCGCCTCCATTGAAGGGTTGATTCTGGCCCGCGAGACGTCGTTTAAGCAGTACCAGATCGATATCTCCGAATTCCGGGAGCGACGGTTCGGCCCGGATCCGGTCGGCGCCACCAATCCCGACGACAAGTTCGGTGACGTCTTTCTCGTCGTCGACAACTTCAGCGACCTTTACGACAAAGACGCCACCGTGGGAGACCGGGTGATTGCGATTGCCCGCCAGGGTCTGTCATACGGGGTGCACGTCATGACGAGTGCTACCGCGTGGCTCGTCGGGCAGAAGCAGCAGCTGGTCAACGTGTCCAACGCGCGCATCCAGCTGCGGCTGAGCAATCCGGACGAGACCCAGATGGGAGAGGGCTTTGAGCGAAAGAAGGCCGCCCGCAACACATTGGATCGGCCGGGCTTCGGTGTGACCCGGGATGGATGCGAGTTGCTCGTCGGGGTGCCGGAGGCCACCGGCGTCGATGGTGAGCGGGTGATGACGCGCGAGCTTGGCGAACTCATCGCGGGCTTGACCGGCGCCGGCAGGCTGGAGCGGTTGGCACGGCTGCCGGAACGGGTTCAGCTGCACGAGGTCGTCAGCGCGTTCGCCGACACCACCGCGTCCGCTGACCCCTTGAACGTGCCGTTCGCGATCGGTGAGACGGCGCTGCAACCCGTTGCGTTGCCCAGCCGAACTCTGCCCAACATGCTCGTGGTCGGACGTCAATTATGCGGGAAAACAACAACTTTGGCTGCCATCGGCCAGGTGATCACCACCCAGTACAGCCCAGAGCAGGCCGAGGTCACCATCATCGATCCCAAGACGGCGCTGATCGGGAAAGTCCAAGGTCCGCACGTGCGGGCGTATGCCTACACCCAGGAAGATATCGACCAGGTGATCGGTGAACTGGTGGCAGTCCTGCGCGACCGTCTCCCCCCGTCCGGCTTGAGTCAGGAAGAGCTGCTCAACCGCGGCACCTGGGAAGGTCCGCACCACTTCGTCCTCATCGACGACGAACAAGAGCTTCGGCCGCATGGTGTGGTTGGGAAGGGCGCGGCGACGGCGCCGCTGTGGGGATTGATGGAACGCAGCCGCGAGATTGGCCTGCACGTGATCGCTTCGCGCCTGCCGGGAAACTGGGCCGGGGTGTCTGTGACGAACCCGTTCCTGCAGAAAATGACCGGTTCGCGCGCCCCGACGCTATTCATGGACAACGACCCGGCGGCGGTGAAAGTGTTCGGTAGGGTCAGCGCCCAGCAACTTCCGCCGGGCCGCGGTTTGTTTGTGACCAGCGATGGCGCCATCGAAGGGGTGCTGGTAGGAACGCCGGAGACGTGATTCGACAGGTGTCGCAGCTCGACCTAGACTCGCAAACTCGACACTGAATATTTGTGGGAGGCGGATATGGGTGGGATGTTCGGCATGGTTCCGGGCGCAGTGGACTTGTCGTCGGCCGCGGAGGCCGGGATCAGCGAGGAGATGGCGGCCACCACCGCGGCCGGCGCCGCCGCGCTGACCGCGGTAATGCCGATGGCTCCCGACGCCGATTCCATTGAGTTCGCCGCCGCGCTCAATGCCACCGGCGCCGCCTACCTCGCCACTGCTGCCGAGCATGCCGGCCAGCGGGCGGCTTTCTCCGGTGCTCAGGGCCTGGCCTCCGGTACCGCGGTAGCCGTCGAGGGGTTCAACGCGGCAGTCAGCGCGCTGTAGGACAAGAGCATGGCCGACCCCAGGTGGACAGGCCCGCCCGAGCTCGTAGCACTGATCTTCGAGGCGGGTAACCCGGCGTCGGTGATCGCCAACAACGTCGTATGGGTCACCGAGACCGCGAACAAGGAACTGTCAGCAGGTCTTTCGGCGGTGAACGCGCTTGGTACCGCCGCCCAGTGGCAAGGCGTCGGCGCGGCCGCCTCGATGGCGGCCGCGACGGGACTCAACGCCGGATTGCAGACGCTGGTGGGTTGGACAGCACACAAAATCAGCGTCACCCAGGCGGCCGTAGAGGCCTACACTCTCGCAAGATCCTCGGTGATCCCGTCGTTGGTCTCGCAGACGAACCGCGACGAGTGGACCGTGCTGAACGCTACCAACTTTTTCGGGCAGAACACCCCGGGGATCGTCGAACGGGACACCGAGTATTTCGGCGAACACTGGCCGCACAACTCCAGCGTCGGGTGGGCGTATTCCGGTGCGTTGAGCGCATTGACCGCGGCGTTGGCCGTTCCCCCGCCGGCCGCCCCGATGGGTGCGTCACCGGCCGCACCGGCGGCCGCGGGTGAGGCGGTGGCCCAAGCGGCCGGACAGACCGGTATGAACGGTGCAGCGCAGGTGTCGGGTCAGGCGGCTCAGACCGCAGCGCAGACGGGATCTTCGCCCGCAGAGGCGGGCGGCCAGCTCAGTTCGCTTTTACAGCAACCGATGTCGATGATGTCGAGCGCGACCGAACCGCTGAATCAGGTGCTTAAGGCCCCGATGCAGGCGGTTCAGGGGCTGACCAGCTTGCCGCAGGGCCTGGCGCAATCCATGGCGGGCATGTTCCCGGCGAGCGGCGCGCCGAACACAGCCGCGGCCGCCAGTGCTGTCGCCGAACCCCTGGCGGCAGTCGGTGGCGGGGCTGCCGGCGGTGGCGGGGGTGCCGTAGGCGGGTTCCCCGGGGCGGGGCTGACCAGCTACACCCGTCCCACCAGCAGCTTCGAACCGGAAACCGGCGGCAGACCGACCAGCCTGCGCGCCGGTGTGCTCAACGCCGCCGAGGTACGCGGCCCGACCGTCTCGACCGGGCTGGGCGGTGCGCCGATGCCAATGTCGCCGGCGGGGATGCTGGCGCGCGCCGGCGCCGCCGAGAAGGACGCCGTGGCGCGGGCACGCGTCGTCGTCGCCGGCGACCCGACTGACCCGCGCTAGCCGCGAGCACCCTCCCCGCGAGCGTGCGTGTCTGTACAGCGACGCGCCGCGTTCGCCGTACCAGTGCGCACCCTCGCGGCGCGCGAGGCGCGCGCAGCACGCGCTCAGCGACGCGCTCAGCGACCCGCGCCCGGAGGTCCCGCGAAGGCTTGCGCAATCCCCAACCACCGCCGCGCATCCTCCCCCTCCGCAACCACGTCGAGGTCACGCAGCGCGCGGCGCTGGGTGACCAGAAAGCAGAAGTCTTCGGCGGAGCCGGTGACACGTTGCGCGGCGTCCTCGGGACCCCACGACCAGATGTCGCCGCCGGGGCCGCGCAGTTCGACCCGGAACGGCTCAGTCGGGGCGACGAGATTATGGACGGAGAAGGCGAAATCGCGAGTGCGCACACCGAGGTGGGCGATCGAGCGCAGCCGATCGGTCGCGGATCGTTTGACACCAAGCGCGTCGGCGATGTCAAGTCCGTGGGCCCAGGTCTCCATCAATCGCGCGGTAGCCATCGACGCCGCGCTCATCGGCGGCCCGAACCACGGCAACTTGCGACCGTCGGGAACCGTTAACAGCGCCTCGTGCAGCCGTGCCCGGGTCGCCCGCCAGTCGGCAAGCAGCTGAGCGGGCGCCAATGCCGCGAACTCCGCGGCGCCGTCGTCGACGAAGCCAGAGGGGTTCGCCAGCGCCGGGACGAGCAGCTCCGCGAAAGCGGCCTCGTCGGTGACCGATGCCAGGGCGGCCACATCGGTCCACAGCAGATGCCCGATCTGGTGCGCGACGGTCCATCCCTGCGCCGGCGTCGGATCGGCCCAGCGCCTCTCTGCAAGCGGCGCTACCAACGCATCGAGGTCGTCACTCTCGGCCCGAAGGTCGGCGACGAAGGGGCCGGGACCCGGCATCATTGCCTCCCGCCTAAAGATTGGCCCGATTGGTCACGGGCTGCGCGCGCCGGCCAACGATGCTGTGCGCGACAAGTCCACACAAGTAGATCACCGACCCGAACAACACATACGTGGGCGCCCGGCCGTCGTCGGGAAT
>Ga0213876_10000328_pt1 | contig 41627 bp, 31 predicted proteins | sample BarmaccomBMRX_R9_FD_160113 | JGI IMG/M metagenome (GOLD analysis project Ga0213876, IMG submission 160113) | Root-associated microbial communities from Barbacenia macrantha in rupestrian grasslands, the National Park of Serra do Cipo, Brazil - RX_R9 | ecosystem: Host-associated > Plants > Roots...
CTTGAACTGCAGCGTCGCGCGGCCGGACCACAGGTTGCGGCCGTCGATGGCGTGGCGGGTCTCGTCGTTGAAGGCATAGCCGTCGCGGCTGGTCCATTCGCCGGCGAGGCGCAGGCCCAGCTTGTCGCCCATGATCGGCAGGTTCGCCATGGCCTCGAGCCGGCGCTCGTCGTAGTTGCCGACGTCGACGGAGAGCTCGGCCGCATATTCGTCGGTCGGCTCCGCCGAGACGATGTTGACCACGCCCGCCGGCGCGTTGCGGCCGTAGAGCGTTCCCTGCGGCCCGCGCAGCACCTCGACATGGCCGACGTCGAAGAATTCCTGCTCGAAGAAGTGATTGCGGATGAAGGGGATGTTGTTGAAGGCGATGGCCACGGCGGGGTCGGTGGTGACCGAGATCGCCTGGGTGCCGATGCCGCGGATCTGGATGTTGTAGCCGGTGAAATTGGTCTTGGAGAAGGTGAGGTTCGGCACTTCCTTGATCAGGTCGGGGCCGCCGGCGACCTGCTCGGCCTTGAGCTCCTTCTGGGTGAAGGCCGAGATCGCGATCGGAACCTTCTGGATATCCTCCGAGCGCTTCTGGGCGGTAACCACGACGGTCTCGATGGCGTTGGAATTTTCCGCAGCGAAGGCCTGCGTGCCGCCCATCAGCGCGATGGCAGCCAGACCGAAGCTCTTCCGCATCGAGATCCCCCGGGGTGTTCCTCGAAGCTGGCAACGCACATTGGTGTCAATAGTTGCGATGTTACGACAAATTTTTTACAGCCGCCGCAATGCAGCAAAACCGCTGCATTGCAGCATCAGGGCACGAAGAATTTGGGCAGCAGGAAGCCGGTGACCTTGCGCGTTGCCGAGGGCTCGCGGTCGACCATCTCGCGCAACGGCCCGCCGATCATCGAATCTCCGAACGCCATCAAGGCGATGAAGAGAACGGCCGAGGTCACGCCCAAATGGGTGTCGCCCTTCTCATTTGAGAATTTCTCTTCCAGCGCGCGCACCAGCTCCGCCACCGCATCGCGCACGAGCTCCAGATAGCGCTCGTTGCCGGACAGCACGATCCAAGCCGCGAGCCTTCCCGCACCGCCTTTATCGAAGGCGTCGAACACGATGTCGATCAGCGCGCGCGGCGCCGCCGCATTGGAGCGCAGCTGGGTGACCGCGTCCATCAGCGCCTCGGCCAGGTCGCGCACCATGGTGCTCATCAGTTCGGACTGGAGCACCGCCGCGGTGCCGAAGTGATGCAGGATGTTGGTGTGCGAGACCCCGAGCTCGTCCGCCACGGCCTTCAGCGTCACCGCATGCGGGCCGTGCTCGAGCAGCAGCTGCCGGGCAGCCGCAAGGGCTTCGCCCCTGGCCTCATCGGCCGAGCGGCGGCGGCGGGGCGCCGGTCGGGCTCTCGGTTTCAGCACGCGCGTTATTGACACCGTTGTCAGCTGATAGGTAGCATCATGGACCGACCGCCGCAAGCTCGGGTTTCACAAATGAGAGCGAAAACGCCCACCGACCTGGCCATCCGTCCGCGCGATGTCGCATTCCGGCACCCCGCGCCCGAGCCGCGCTGGTGGCTTAACGGCGATCCGATCGCGACCGCCTTCTTCAACGCGCTTTCGGCCTCGTTCCCGCAAGGCGAGCGCTTCTTCATGGACGCGGTCCGGCGCTATCGCGACAAAGCCGAGCCCGGCTTGCGCGAACAGATCCAGACCTTCCTGGCGCAGGAGGCCGTGCACAGCCGGGAACACCTGCTGTTCAACAACGCGCTCACCGGGGCGGACTTCGACCTCGGCCGCATCGACAGCTATCTCAAGGGTCATTTCGACTTCGGCCGCAAGCTGCCGCCGATCAACCAGCTCTGCGCCACCATCGCGCTGGAGCATTTCACCGCCATCCTGGCGCATGCCCTGCTCGCCCAGGGCGACGATCTTCGGGGCGCGCCGGACGAGATCAAGCGCATGTGGCATTGGCACGCCATCGAGGAAATCGAGCACAAGGCGGTCGCCTACGACACCTATCTGACGGCGACCCGGCATTATTCGGGGTTCAGGCGCTGGTGGCAGCGCTCGTTCTCGATGGTGCTGACGACCATCGTCTTCCTCGAGTTCCTCGGCTTCGGCGTGCGCGAGTTCTTCCGCCGCGACGGCATCGACGGCTGGAAGAGCCGGCTGGCGATGTTCCGCTATCTGTGGATCAAGCCCGGCATCATGCGGCGCGCCGCGCCCAGCTATTTCGCCTATTTCAGGCCCGGCTTCCATCCTTGGCGCGTCGACGACCGCGCGCTGATCGCACGCGTCGAGGCGGAGCTGGCGGAGCCCGGCGCGCAGGCGGCGGTCGCGGCGGAATAGCGACAAGGCCTCGACGGACGGCCGGGCATTCGCGCCCCGAACGGCCCGGCGGCACAGTTTGCGACACTTCCCCGCGCGAACTCACCAGCCGGGCCTGTATATGCTCTCCTCAAAACCCAGGGGTGACCGCCATGCTCAGCCCCGCGAGCTTCTTTCTTCCGCCGCTTCCACCGCGCTCGTCTATGCCGCCCTCCCGGCCTTCGCCGCCGAGCCGCAATCGGCCGCCGCGGAACTCAACGCTCTGATGGACACGTTCTTCCAGGAGAATCTGAACGAAAGTCCGGAGAGCGCCACGCTGCTCGGCTTCGACAAGGGCGCCAACGCCGCGCTCAAGTCCAAGCTGCGCGACGAGAGCCGGGCCGGCGTGGCGAGCGCCAAGGCGCTGAACGCATCGCAGCTCTCGCGGCTGAAGGCGGTCGACGCATCGAAGCTCTCGGGCATGGACAAGGTGAACTATGAGACCCTCGCCTATGTCGGCGAGTCCCGCGCCGCCATCGCCGCCTTCGACTTCGGCGGCTCCGCCTTCGGGCCTTCGCCCTACGTGGTGAGCCAGCTGACCGGCGTCTATCAGTCCTTCCCCGACTTCATGGACACCAAGCACAAAATAGAGTCGGCCGAGGATTGCGACGCCTATCTCGCCCGGCTCGACGCTTTCGCCGGGCAGCTCGACGGCGACACCGAGCGCATGAAGCACGACGCGGGGCTGGGCGTCGTCCCTCCCGATTTCATCCTGGACCGCACGCTCGAGCAGATGACCGCGTTCCGAACGGCCGCGGACAAGTCGCTTCTCGTCACCTCCATCGCCAAACGCGCCAAGGACAAGGGCCTGTCCGACGATTACGCGAAGAAAGCGGCGTCGCTCTACGATTCGAAGATCGGCCCGGCGATGGACCGCCAGATCGCGCAGACCAGGACCATGCGCGCCACAGCCGCGCCCGACGCCGGCATCTGGAAGCTGAAGGACGGCGAGGCCTATTACGCCGCCTCGCTGCGCTCCGCCACCACGACCAACATGAGCCCGGCCGAGGTCCATCAGCTCGGCCTCGACCAGGCCGCCGAGATCACCGCGCGCATCGACGCGCTGCTCAAAGAGCGCGGCATGACCAATGGCACCGTGTCGGAGCGCATACTGGCGCTCTATCACGATCCCAAGTCGATCTATCCCAACACCGATGCCGGCAAGGCCGACGAGATCGCCTATTGCAACCAGCGCCTCGCCGAGATCAGGCCGAAGCTGCCGACGGTGTTCAACCGCGTTCCGTCCTATTCCTTCGAGGTGCGGCGCGTGCCGGCGGCGACGGAAGCGGGGGCGGCCTCCGCCTTCAGCCAGGCGCCGGCCATCGACGGCTCGCGGCCGGGCATCGTCTATTTCAATCTGCACGACAGCGCCGAATGGCCGAAATGGGCGCTTTCGACCACCGTCTTCCACGAAGGCCTGCCGGGCCATCAGTTCGAAGGCGGTCTGGCGCTGTCGAACAAGAGCCTGCCGCTGCTGCGCAAGACCATCGGCTTTTCGGGCTATGCCGAGGGCTGGGCGCTCTATGCCGAGCAGCTCGCCGACGAGATCGGCATGTACGACGACGACCCGCTCGGCCGTATCGGCTATCTGAACTTCCAGCTCTTCCGCGCCAACCGCTGCATCGTCGACACCGGCATCCACAGCCTGAAGTGGACGCGCGACCAGGCGATCCAGTATTTCGTGAACAATGGCGGCAACGCGCCAGGCTTCGCGACCCGCGAGGTCGAGCGTTATTGCACGACCCCGGGGCAGGCCTGCAGCTACAAGATCGGCCATACCGTCTGGGTGAAGGCGCGCGAGCGTGCCAGGCAGGCGCTGGGCGCGCGCTACGACATCAAGGATTTCCACGAGGCGGGTCTCGGCTGCGGGCGCGTGCCGCTCGAGGTGCTCGACGGCGTGATCGACCGCTATATCGCTCAGGCAAAGCCGGCATAGCAGACGAAAGCAGCGTAGAAGCCGCCGCGCCTCACGTCGGGTCGGTGGTTCCCATGCCGATCATGCGCAGCGCCGTCAGGCTGGGCAGGAAGAAATAATCGCCGCCGCGCGTCTCGACGAATTGCGGCAGCCCGGCGGCGATGAACGGCGTCTCGCCGCCCTTGGGATCGACCGGGATGATGAACTTGGAATCGCCGCCGCCGCGGTTGCCGACGATCGGGCAGGTGTCGCTGCCGGCATTCGAGTCGAGGCCGTAGTTCATCCACTGCTGCTGCACGAATTCGAACTGGCGCCCCAGGTCGGCGCACATGACCATGAAGATGATCCCGTGGTCGCCCTCGTCGTCCATCGTGGTCTTGCCGTAAGGCTGGCCGCGGCGAAGGATGCGGCGGCGGTTGTTGAGCACCGACGATTTGCCGTTGAGGCCGTCGCGCGTATTGGCGCGGCGCATATGCGAGGCGACCGGGCACTTCGCGCCCGCCGGATCGTCGCCATAGGTGAAATCGGTATAGGCCCAGTCGGTCTTGTCGCCGGCATGGTCCTGCTTGAACTTGTTCCATTCCGCGATCGTCGGCGCCACCGCCACCGGCACGCCGTCCTCCCAGCGCCCCGCCATCTTGGCCTTGAGGATCGCGCAGGCATCGCCGACCGGCATGGCGTTGGCCTTGGCATAGACCGCCGCCGCCCGGTCGAAGTAGTCGCGGAAGCTCTTGATGTTCTCGTGCAGCTTGCGGAACACCATGAAGGTGCCGTTGCGCATGATCTGGTTCGGCGCCGCCATTTCGGCGATCTGCTGCGCCTCGTCGGGATAGCCCAGCAGGAATTCGCCGGTGGCGAGCGGCGCCCAGCGGTCGAGGCTGGACTGGCCCTTCTGCGCCGGCAGAAGCTTGCCGTTGCCGATGGACATCATCTGGTCGGCATGCGGATCGCCGAACTGGCCGTCGAACACCGGATTGCTGATGCCGTCGATGAAGCCGAAATGCTCTCGCGGAACGGGCTTGTAGGTCGCCTTGTTCTTCTCCAGCTTGACGGTCCCGTCGGGCGCGAGCAGCGCACAGGCGTCCTGCCAGGCGGCGCCGGCCTTGTCGTGGCCGGTCAGGATCTCGAGCCCGTACTTGGCGCAAAGGGCTTGCAGGTATTGCGTCTCGCGGTCGAGGCCCGGCATTGGGTTGCCCTGGCCGTCGATATCGCTGTTGAGCCCGACGATGACATGCGCCTGTTCCTCGCGCTGCCACACCGGGTCCCATTGCGAGACGGCGTCGAACACCTGTCCCTCGACGCCGGTGTTGCCGACGTTGACGGAGTCGCCCAGGATCTCGGCGCGCTTCTTCATGCCGTCGATGAACTCGGCCGGCAGGCGCGCGAGCGTACGCGTGGGAAGGCCCAGCGCGACAAAGCCCGCATAGGTGAAGCCGATGTTTATCGCGACGTCGGGCTTGGACTGCTGCACCTTCTGCGCGAAGGCCTTGCTCGAAGCCCAGCGCAGCGCCGTCGTCACCTTGGCGCGGTATTCGAGGACGAACTGGCGCCCCTGATAGGCATCCGCGATCCTGAGCAGAAAGAAGCGCGCCGCGGGATAGCCGCTGACGAACTCCTGCAGGATGTTGCCCTGGATGTCGGCGAGGTCGAGCTCTCTGTCCGTCGTCATTGCGTCATTTCCCGATCGTGCCGGGCGCCTGGGTGGGCGCCTGGAGATTGCCGACCTGCATCGCGTCCAGGAACCGGCCGACTTCGTCGAACACCGCCCGGTCGGTCTGCCCCTGCAGCTGCGGCACCAAGGCGATGAGGCCGCGCTGCAGGTGCAGCCCCTTGAGGACCGACGGCAGGTCGGAGTTCGGCGCCACCGGGAAAGGCTTTAGGCCCGCGCGCATCACCATGGCGTAAGCCGTGTAGAGCGCGGCGCACAATCCGATCAGCGAGAGCAGCGCGATCTCCAGTACGCGCCAGAACCCGCCGTCCGCCATCAGTCCCGCGAGGCCGAGCAGCCAGGACAGGCCCCAGCCCACGACGACGCCCGCGGCGACCGCGGCCACCGCCGTCCAGAACACCGACAGCGTCGGCAGCGGCGGCGCCGTGTTCACCGGCCAATAGTCGTTGAACGGCATCGTCGTCTCGAGCCGATGCGCGATCATGTAGTCGGCGAAGGTCTTTGCGTCCTTGACCTTCTGCGCGTACTGGAAGCAGTGGACGAACACCGGATCGAGATCGTCGCGCATCTTGGTCCACACGCCTTCCAGCCATTCGCGCAGCTCGGCCTCGGTGCCGTTCGGCGCATCGAAATCGGCGGTGAAGAACAGATAGGGCGTCGGCAGCGCATCCACCGGCTTCGGAACCGTGGGGTCCTCGCGCCTGATCGCGACGGCCAGCGCGTCCTCCGGCATGCGGCCGTTGAAGATCACGTCGTCGAGCACCACCAGGCGCGCGAAGTGGGTCTTGGTGCAGCGCGCGAAGGGGCTGTTGCACGGCACGGTGTTGGTGGTCGGCGACTGATGCGCGGTCGGCATCACCGAGAGCCTGTCGCGCACCAGCTGGACGTGGGACGAATGAAGCCCGTTCTGGTCGACGACGTTGCGGCTGTCGATCGGGATCAGCGTCGTCAGGAAGCAGTGGCCACCGTCGAATGTCGGCATGGTCTATCCTCGATGGCGTTAAGGCGAAGGCGTGCAGATGACGAAGGGCCGCCGGTTGTCGTCGGCGTGCCAGGTGTCGAGGCTGGCGATCGGCGCGATGCCGGGCGAGCCCAGGCTGTTCTGCACGGCGACGAGGAACCTGCGGTATTCCGGCGCGAAGGCCTCGGGCGTCATGCCGGGCCGGTCGCGGATCGCGGCGAGCTTCTTAAGCTCGGTCAGCACGTTCAGCGCCGCCTTGACGTCGCGCTGCGCCGAGCCCGGCGTCGCGTTGTAGTAATAGCTGGTGTGGAACTGGTTCTTGACGATGTAGGTCTTGAACGGGGTGATCGGGATGGAGCCCGGATATTTCAGGCTCGTGTACCAGAAGAGGTCGAGCCCGTTCGGGATGCCGTCGGCGAAGGCGTCGATGTACTGATCCCAGGTGCCGTTGAAGTTGCTGCAGAACAGCATGTAGTCGTATTGCAGCTCGGCCTTGCCGTTGTCGCCTTCCGGCCACTGGTCGCGCCGGATCAGCACCCAGCGCGCGAAGTGGATGATGCTCAGGTTGAGCAATCCGCCGAGCGTGGCCGGCAGCGCCCGCGACAGCATGAAGATGAAGTTCTGCAGCCACGTCGACGACGGACGCATCGGCGTGATGACGTTCATTCCATAGGCTTTGCCCGCAATGTTCGACACGGAACCGCCCCACCCAATCTGCGACTCAAGGTAAATGCTACCCCAGCGAGCATTCCAAATCACGGGGGCAGCCGCCCGCCGGGGCCGGCCGCCGGCATCCGCGGGCCGTCCCGGGCCGGGCTCAGCGTTAAACGCCGGTAAAAAAATTTGCGTCCCCTGGGAACCACTCGTTACTGACATCGTTGTCTGCAAGAATCGAGAGGGAACCCAACCACCATGTCTATCTCTTCCAAGTGGCGCCTCATGGCAGGTGCCGCAACGGCCGCTCTTTGCCTTGCGTCAACGAGTTCTGCTTTCGCCTCAACGGGTTGGGCAAGCACCCATACCCAGGCGATTCCCCTGGTAAAAGCGGCTTTGCTGGGCACGGTCGACCCGGCGAAGACGATGACGGTCACCGTCGCGCTGCAGATGCGAAACGCCCAGGCCCTGAAGGATCTGGTCCAGAGCCAGGCGACGCCCGGTTCGCCCAACTTCAACAAGTACATCACTCCGGCTGAGTTCAATGTCAGTTACGCGCCGAGCCAGGCTGCGGTGCAGGCCGTGACGACCTATCTGGCGGGTGCGGGCCTGACCAACATCACGGTCGAGCGCAACCGGCTCTTCGTCAGCGCCACGGGTACGGCCGCCCAGATCCAGGCCGCCTTCAACACCAGCCTTTCGCGCTTCAAGCAGAAGGGCAAGGAGGTGTTCGTCAACATCGCGCCGGCCCAGGTGCCGCAGTCGCTGAACGGCATCGTGCTCTCCGTCCTCGGCCTCAACAACGTGCAGATGGCCCCGCGCGTCACCGAATGCGACGTCTCCATCAAGGGCTGCCTGCGCTTCACCTACGACCCGCAGACCTATTGGCGCGCCTATGACGCCACCAAGGTGACCAGGGGCGCCAAGACCTCGATCGCGATCATGGCGGAAGGCGATGTGAGCCCGGTGATCCCCGATCTGCGCACCTTCGAAAGCGCGACCGGCCTGCCGCAGGTACCGGTCAGCGTCGTGCAGGTCGGCATGCCGAGCACCGACACCGCCGGCGTCGTCGAATGGGATCTCGACACCCAGTACACGACCGGCATGGCCGGAACGGTGAAGCATCTCTACATCTACGCGACGACCTCGCTCACCGACCAGGACACCGCGCTCGAGTTCAACCACTGGGCCACCGACAATCTCGCCCAGGTCGGCAACGCCTCGTTCGGCATCTGCGAGTTCTTCCCGTTCCTCGACGGCACGATGGTCGCGGACGATCAGGTGTTCCTGGAAGCCGCGGCGCAGGGCCAGACGATGTTCTCGTCCACCGGCGACACCGGATCGTTCTGTCCCGTCGGCACCCCGAACGGCGTGCCCGTCGGCGCACCCTTCGTCGGCTATCCCGCGACCTCGCCTTACGTGATGGGCGTCGGCGGCACCACGCTGATCACCAACACGAACGGCGGTTACAACAACGAAGTCGCCTGGTACGCGGGCGGCGGCGGCATCAGCCAGTTCGAGTACTCGCCCGCCTGGCAGTCGCCGGTCGTGCCGACCAACAATCCGGACGTTCCGGCCACCTTCCGCGCCATTCCGGACTTCTCGATGGATGCCGATCCCAACACCGGCGCCATCGTCTACTCGGCCAACGGCACCACGGAGATCGTCGGCGGCACCAGCCTGTCGTCGCCGCTCGCCGCCGGCGCCTGGGCGCGGCTGCAGACCTCGTACAACAACACGCTGGGCTATGCGGGACCGCGGCTCTATGCCGGCTATCCCGCGTTCGGCACGCCGCCCGCGTCGCCCCCGGCCACGAAGGTGGACGGCTTCAACGACGTGCTTGCCGGCACGGACGGCCTCTATACCGCCCTGCCCTATTACGACTTCACCACGGGCCTCGGTTCGCTGGACCTCGGTCAGAAGCAACCCCTGCTGCCGCACTGACATCCGGCATCAAGCTTGCGCGCGCGATGGCTCGAACGCCGTCGCGCGCGCTGCTTTTTGGGCCATCCGATCCTGACGCCGCGTCTGCTTGCGCAGGACGCCGCCCGCATGACAGCCTGCATGGACGCTATTGAAAGGACGTTCCATGAGCACGGCTTACATCATCGATGCGTGCCGCACGCCGCGCGGCATCGGCAAGGTCGGCAAGGGCGCGCTGGCCGACATCCATCCCCAGCAGCTCGCCGCCGGCGTTCTCGCCGCGCTGGCCGAACGCAACGGCCTCAAGACCGCCGAGGTCGACGACATCGTCTGGGGCACGTCGTCCCAGCGCGGCAAGCAGGGCGGCGACATGGGCCGCATGGCCGCGCTCGACGCCGGCTACGACGTCAAGGCGAGCGGCATGACGCTCGACCGTTTCTGCGGCTCGGGCATCACCAGCGTCAACATCGCCGCGGCGAACATCATGTCGGGCATGGAAGACCTGGTCATCGCCGGCGGCACCGAGATGATGAGCTATACGAGCTCCACCACCGATCCGAAATCGCCGCCGTTCATGGACAGCGGAAACCTGCGGCTGCGCGCCCGCCATCCCCAGTCGCACCAGGGCGTATGCGCGGATGCGATCGCATCGATGGAAGGCATCTCGCGCCAGGCGGTGGACGAGCTTGCGCTGGTCAGCCAGCAGCGCGCCGACGCCGCCATCCGGGAAGGCCGTTTCGCGAAGAGCCTGGTGCCCGTCCGTCGCGAGGACGGGACGCTGGCGCTCGACCGTGAAGAGTTCCCGCGGCCGCAGACCACGATGGAAGGGCTCTCCGCGCTGAAGCCGTCCTTCGCGATGCTGGCCGAGGTGCCGCTCGACGACAAGGGCACGACCTATGGCGGGCTGATCCGCCAAGCCTATCCGGATGCGCAGATTACCCATGTCCATCACGCCGGAAATTCCTCCGGAGTCGTAGACGGCGCGGCGGCAGTGCTGCTGGCGTCCGAATCCTATGCCAGGAAGAACGGGCTCAAGCCGCGCGCGAAAGTCGTCGCGATGGCGAACATGGGCGATTGCCCGACCCTGATGCTGAACGCGCCGGTACCCGCGGCGCGCAAGGTGCTGCAGAAGGCGGGGCTGACCCTGGACGACATCGACCTGTTCGAGATCAACGAGGCCTTCGCGGTGGTCGCCGAGAAGTTCATCCGCGATCTCAAGCTCGACCGCGAGAAGGTGAACGTCAACGGCGGGGCGATGGCGCTGGGCCATCCCATCGGCGCGACCGGCTCCATCCTGATCGGCACGGTGCTGGACGAGCTCGAGCGCCGCGGCCTGAAGCGCGGTCTGGTGACCATGTGCGCAGCGGGCGGAATGGCGCCCGCGATCGTCATCGAGCGCGTCTGACGCGATGAACGAGATCCTCGAAGCGCTGGCAAGGCTGACGCCGGAAACGAACCCGCCGTCGCTCGGCGCGTTGCTGGCCGAAACCGCGGCGCGCAAGGGCGAGCAATGGGCCGTGCGTTGCGGCGACGAAACGCGCTCGTGGCGCGACCTGCACGGACGCACCAACCGCATAGCGCGCGGGCTCGCGCTGCGCGGCGTGAAGCACGGCGACTATCTCACCATCGCGCTGCCCAACGGCATAGGCTTCATCGAGGCGTTCTATGCGGCGTGGAAGATCGGCGCCGTTCCGCAGCCGGTGTCGTGGCGCCTGCCGGTGAGCGAGATGAAGGCCATCGTCGATCTCGCGAATTCGCCCATCGTGATAGCCGACGCGCCGTTCGACATCGGCCGTCCGGTCGTCTCCATCGCCGATCTGCTGGCATTGTCGGACGACGACGGCGATCTGCCCGATGCGGTCTCGCCCGCCTGGAAGGCGCCGACCTCGGGCGGCTCGACCGGGCGGCCGAAGCTGATCGTCGCCGGACAGCCCGGCGTGCGCATGGAAGCCGCCTGGACGCGCTGGCGCATCGCGGAAGACGACGTGGTGCTGATGCCCGGGCCGCTCTATCACAACGGGCCGATCGTCACCGCCTTTCCGGCGCTGTGGGTCGGCGCGCCGGTCGTGGTCATGCCGCGCTTCGACGCGGAAGAGACGCTGCGCCTGATCGAGAAGCATCGCGCGACATGGGTCTATCTGGTGCCGACGATGATGAGCCGCATCTGGCGCCTGCCGGAAGAGACGCGCCGCAAATACGATCTTTCTTCGCTGAGGACGGTGTGGCACCTCGCGGCGCCCTGCCCGATCTGGCTGAAGGAGGAATGGATCGGCTGGCTGGGCCCCGACATCGTATGGGAGCTCTATGGCGGCACCGAAGGCGTCGCCGCGACCGTCATCAGCGACAAGGAATGGCTCGCGCACAGGGGCTCGGTCGGAAGCCCGACGCCGAACTCCGAGATCGAAGCCTTCGATGCCGGCGGCAGGATGCTGCCGCGCGGGGAGACCGGCGAGATATTCATGCGCCAGAAGCAGGGCCCGGCGACCTATCGCTATCTGGGCGCCGAGACGCGCGCGCTCGACGGCGGATGGGAGTCCATCGGCGATATCGGCTGGGTCGACGCCGACGGCTATCTCTATCTGGCCGACCGCCGCACCGACATGATCCTGGTCGGCGGCGCCAACGTCTATCCGGCCGAGGTGGAAGCCGCCATCGACGAACACCCCCTGGTGCTGTCGAGCTGCGTGATCGGCATTCCCGACGACGATCTGGGCAACCGCGTGCACGCCATCGTGCAGCCGCGCGCCGGGCTGACGCGCGACGCGCTCGACGCGCACCTCGCCGAACGCCTGGTCGCCTACAAGCGCCCGCGCGGCGTCGAATTCGTCGACAGCCCGCTGCGCGACGACGCAGGAAAGGTGCGGCGCTCCCAGCTTCGCGAAGAACGCATCGCCGCCCTAAAGTCATAATATTTCTGTGGCTTTTCAGTCCCGGCGCGCTCACACTCCCATTCCAGCGGACCGTCAGAGTCCGCTTGGGAGGAAGCATGGCGCTGGTTCATACGCATGAGCCGTGTCGGTCGAGCGACCGGGCGCTGGTCGGATTGGCGGTGCTGGTCTGCGCCGTCATCGCCGCGGCGGTGCCGATCCTGAAGTTCTGCGTGGATTGCTGCTTCGCCGTTTTCCAGTAGGCAGTAGCCACCGGCAACTTCGCGGACAGTTCACGGGCTGCGGAATCGTTCCCGCCCGGCCTGAAAAAATTGTGTTCCGAACCTAACTTATTGCAGTTGCGAAGGGCCGCCGGATCGTGTCGGATGGCCGGGCACCGCCATTCGTATCCGGCTTTGATTTCAATGACAGTTCGCAGTATTTCGATCCTCTGCCTTGGCGGAGCTCTGCTTCTCTCGGGATGCGGTCAGGGACAACAGAAGTCCATGCAACGCCCGCCGCCCGAGGTGGGCGTGGTCGTCGTCAAGACCGAGCCCGCGCAGCTCACCGCCGTGCTGCCGGGCCGCACCTCGCCCTATGAGGTGTCCGATATACGCCCGCAGGTCGGTGGATTGCTGAAGGCGCGCCTTTTCACCGAAGGCGCGATCGTCCGCAAAGGCCAGCCGCTCTATCAGATCGATCCCGCGCCCTACAAGGCGGCGTACGACAATGCGGTGGCGGTGCTCGTCGCGGCGAAGGCGAAAGCGGTGCGCTATGCCGCGCTGGTGAAGCAGAACGCGATCGCGCCGCAGCTCTACGACGACACCGTCGCCGCTTATAAGCAGGCGGCGGCGAACGTCGAGACCGCGCGGATCAATCTCGGCTACACGCGGATCACGGCGCCGATCGCGGGCCGCATCGGGCGCTCCGCGGTAACGCAGGGCGCGCTGCTCACCGCCGACCAGACGACGCCGCTCGCCACCATCCAGACGCTCGACCCGATCTATGTCGACATCACGCAGTCGAGCAGCGAGGTGCTGGCGCTGAAGCTCGCCATGCAGCACGGCAACGTCAACTCCGAGCCGTCCGACGCGCCGGCGACGCTGACGCTCGACAACGGCACGAAATACGCGCTTGAGGGCAAGCTGCAGTTCAGCGAGGTCAATGTCGACGAGACGACGGGCGCCGTGACCTTGCGCGCCATTTTCCCCAATCCGCACGGCATCCTGCTGCCCGGCATGTTCGTGCGCGCCACCATCGTCGAAGGCGTCGAGCAGCGGGCCATCCTCGTGCCGCAGCAGGGCATCGGCCGCAACGAGAAGGGCGATCCCACGGCGCTGGTCGTCGACGACAAGAACGTTGCGCGGCTGAAGCTGCTCAAGACCTCGCGCGCCATCGGCGACCGGTGGCTGGTGACCGACGGGCTCAAAGCGGGCGACCGGCTGATCGTCGAGGGTCTGCAGAAGGCGGCGCCGGATGCGCCCGTGCATCCCGTGCCCGCCTCCATCGTCAAGCCCGCGATGGGCGCAACGCCGCCCGCCAAGCTCAAGGGTGCCTGATGGGCCTGTCGCAGTTCTTCATCGAGCGGCCGGTCTTTGCCTGGGTGATCGCGATCGTGATCGCGCTTCTGGGCATCCTTGCGACCCAGACCTTGCCGATCACGCAATATCCCACCATCGCGCCGCCGGCGGTGACCATCGTCGCCAGCTATCCCGGCGCCGCGGCGGAGACGGTGCAGAACTCGGTTACCCAGGTCATCGAGCAGCAGCTGACCGGCGTCGACAACCTTCTCTATTTCTCGTCTTCGAGCAGCTCGGACGGCTCGGTCTCCATCACCGCGACCTTTGCGCCGGGCACCAATCCCGACATCGCCCAGGTGCAGGTGCAGAACAAGGTGCAGCAGGCGCTGCCGATCCTGCCGCAGGAGGTGCAGCAGCAGGGCGTGGTGGTGCTCAAGTCTCAGAGCGCCTTCCTGCTGGTCGTGGCGCTCTATGACGACAGCGGACGCTACACCAATATCGACATCTCGGACTTCATCGCCACCAAGCTGGTCGATCCGATCAGCCGCGTCTCCGGCGTCGGCCAGGCGCGCGTGTTCGGCTCGCCTTACGCGATGCGCATCTGGCTGGATCCGTTCAAGCTGAACAGCTTCGCGCTGACGCCGGTCGACGTGCGCAATGCCGTGCTGGCGCAGAACGTCCAGGTCTCGGCCGGCGAGCTGGGCGCGCAGCCTACGGTCAAGGGCCAGCAGCTCGACGCGACGGTCACCGCGCAGTCGCGGCTCGAAACGCCCGAGCAGTTCCGCAACATCGTGCTCAGGACCAGCACCACCGGCGCAGTGGTGCGCCTGAAGGACGTCGCGCGCGTCGAGCTGGGCGCGCAGAGCTATGCGGTGGTCAGCCGCATGAACGGCAAGCCCGCCGCCGGCATCGCCATCCAGCTAGCGCCCGGCGCCAACGCGCTCAAGACCGCCGACGCCGTCAAGGCCAAGGCGGCCGAGCTGTCCTCGACCTTCCCGCCGGGGGTCAAGCTCGCCTTCCCGGTCGACAACACGACCTTCATCCGGTTGTCGATCAACGACGTGATCAAGACGCTGGTCGAGGCGACGATCCTGGTCATCGTCGTGATGTTCCTGTTCCTGCAGAACTGGCGCACGACCCTGATCCCGGCGATCGCCGTGCCCGTCGTCCTGCTCGGCACCTTCGCGGTGCTGGCCGCTTTCGGCTATTCGATCAACACGCTCACAATGTTCGCGCTGGTGCTGGCCATCGGCTTGCTTGTCGACGACGCCATCGTGGTGGTCGAGAACGTCGAGCGCCTGATGCGCGAGGAAGGCCTGTCGCCCAAGGACGCCACAAAGAAGTCGATGCAGGAGATAACCGGCGCGCTGATCGGCATCGCGCTTGTGCTGTCGGCCGTGTTCCTGCCGATGGCGTTCTTCGGCGGATCCACCGGCGTCATCTACCGCCAGTTCTCGGTCACCATCGTCTCGGCCATGGTGCTTTCGATCACCGTGGCCTTGATCCTGACCCCCGCGTTGTGCGCCACCCTGCTCAAGCCGGTCCCCAAGGGCGGCGAGCATATCCACGGCCGCTTCTTCAACTGGTTCAACGACACCTTCGAATACGGCCGCGACCGCTATCACCGCGCGCTGGAGCGGTTCCTGGGCTGGGTGACGCCGGCATTGGCGATCTATGGCGCGATCATCGTCGTGCTGATCCTTCTGTTCCTGCGCCTTCCGACGGCGTTCCTGCCCGAAGAGGACCAGGGCACGATCCTGACCCAGATCACGCTGCCCGTCGGGGCCACGCAGTCGCGCACGCTCGCCGTCGCCAAGCAGGTCGAGCATTACTACATGGTCGACGAGCAGAAGAACGCCGAGACCACCTTCATCGTCGCGGGCTTCAGCTTCGCGGGCGCTGGACAGAACTCGGGCATCGCCTTCGTGCACCTGCGGCCGTGGAACGAGCGCTCGGGAACGGCGAACCACGCGCAAGGCATCGTGCAGCGCGCGATGGGGCATTTCTCCAAATTCCGCGACGCGATGGTCTTCGCGCTCGTGCCCCCCGCGGTGCAGGAGCTGGGCCAGTCGTCCGGCTTCGACGTCGAGATGGAGGACCGCGGCAATCTCGGCCATGCCGGGCTGATGAAGGCGCGCAACCAGTTCCTGGGGCTGGCCGCGAAGGACCCGCTGCTCGCGGGCGTGCGGCCGAACGGCCTGGACGACACCGCCCAGCTTCACATCGACATCGACAAGGACAAGGCCACCGCGCTCGGCCTGGCGCTCACCGACGTCGACAGCACCCTGAGCGCGGCCTGGGGCGGCGCCTTCATCAACGACTTCGTCGACCGCGGCCGCGTGAAGCAGGTCTATATGCAGGCCGACGCGCCCTATCGCATGGTGCCGGACGATCTCTATCGCTGGTACGTGCGCAATTCGGCGGGCGAGATGACGCCGTTCTCGTCCTTCGCCAGCTATCACTGGACGCTCGGCCCCGCCAAGCTCGAGCGCTTCAACGGCGTCGGCTCGCTGGAGCTGCAAGGCACGCCGGCGCCGGGCCAAAGCTCGGGCACCGCGATGGCGGAGGTCGAGAAGCTGTTCCAGCAGCTGCCCAAAGGCGTCGGCCTGGAGTGGACCGGCCTCTCCTTCCAGGAGCGCCAGGCCGGATCGCAGACCGCGGCGCTCTATGCGATCTCGGCGCTGGTCGTCTTCCTCCTGCTGGCGGCGTTGTATGAGAGCTGGTCGATCCCGCTGTCGGTGATGCTGGTCATCCCGCTCGGCATCGTCGGCGCGATCCTGGCCGCAACCCTGCGCGGGCTCTACAACGACATCTATTTCCAGGTCGGTCTGCTCACCACCATGGGACTTTCGGCGAAGAACGCGATCCTGATCGTCGAGTTCGCGGTGGACGCGCAGAAACGCGGAGACTCGATCCGCGACGCCGCCGTCGAAGGCGCCCGGCTGCGTCTGCGACCCATTCTGATGACGTCGCTCGCCTTCATCGCCGGCGTCATCCCGCTCGCGGTCTCGACCGGCGCCGGCGCCGCCAGCCAGAACGACATCGGCACCGGCGTCATCGGCGGCATGCTGTCGGCCACGGCGCTGGCGATCTTCTTCGTGCCGCTGTTCTACGAGATCGTGCGCGAGCGGCTGGGCTAGGGAACAACTGCCGCCGGCAGCCGTTGTGGTTCGATACCCATGCGAGCGCAAACCGCACTCACGATCAGAACCGCCGTCATCTGGGTGAGCGTGGTCAGCGCCGCGTTCCTGCTGTGGGAATTGCGGTCGGCGCTCGCGATCGCGTTCGCCGCCGTACTCGTCGCCATCCTGCTGCGCGTGATCATGCGGCTGCTGTGCCGCATTCCCTTTCTGGGCGAGGCGATGGGGCTGACGCTGGCGGTGATCCTCATCGTCGCCACCGTTGCCTTGTCCGCCGTGGTGTTCGGCGCCAGTGCCGCGGGGCAGCTCCAGCTCGTCGCGCAGCGCATCGGTTCCGGCGTCGCCACCGTGGAGCAATACCTGCGCGACCAGCACATGGGCGCCCTCGTCGACACCCTGCGCCGCCGCGGCAGCGACATGGCCGCGGCGCTGTCCGCGGGCGTGCCGGAATTGGTCTTGAGCGCGCTCGAAGGCGGGATCGTCCTGTTCGTCAGCGCGCTCTATTTCTCGGCGTCGCCCGATACCTATCGCGTCGGTGCCGCGCAGCTGTTCGGACCGAAGCTGTTCGACAAGGCGTCGGAGGGTCTGGAGCTGATCGGGACCTCGCTCAGGCTGTGGCTCATGGCCCAGATGATCGTGATGGCCGTCGTCGCGATCGCCACCTCCATCGCGCTTTGGCTGGTCGGCGTTCCCGGCGCGCTCGCCTTGGGGGCCGTCGCGGGCCTCGCCGAGTTCGTCCCCTATTTCGGACCCTTCGTCGCGGCGGTACCCGCCCTCTTCGCGGCGCTGACGGTCGGCTTGGATACGATGTGGCTCGCCGCCGGCGTCTATCTCGGCATCCATCTCCTGGAAGGCTATGTGCTCGCGCCGTTGCTCGAGCGGTACTTCCTGCGCATCCCGCCATCGCTCGTCTTGATCGGAATCCTGATGAGCGGGATGGTTCTCGGGCCCATGGGATTCGTCATCGCGGCGCCCTTGACCGTTGCGCTCTTCACGGCGGTGAAAGTCTTCTACGTCCGCGACGCGCTCAAGACGGACACCGAGATTCCGGATTCGAGCCCGATCTGAGCGTCGCGTCGGCCCCGGCCTCTATCCCGCGCGCCCACGGAACCAGACACAAGAGAAGCGCGCCCGACAGCGCCGCCAGGACCCCGGTGACGACGAAGAAGGTCGCCGGCGTCATCGTGCTCCAGAGCGAGCCGACGCCGCCTGCGGCGAGATTGCCGAAGAACGCGGCGACGAACCAGGCCGCGATGGCGGTGGCGGCAAAGCCGCGCGGCGCCAGCCTTCCGAACAGCCCAAGGCCCACCGGCAGGATGAAGAGCTCTCCGGTCGTGTAGACGAGGAAGAACAGCACCAGCCAGAGCCAGTTCGCGCGCTCCGGCCCTGCCCACGCCGCGACCGAGGCGAGCAGAAGATAAGAGAGGGCGACGACGAAGCCGCCCGTCGCCATCTTGGCCAAGGTGCTCTGCGCGCGTCCGCGCCGCGCCGCGCGCGCCCACCACGCGACGATGACGGGCGTGAACAGGAAGATCATCAACGGGTTCAGGGACTGGAACCAGGTCATCGGGACCTGGAACGCAGCGCCGACGTGGCGGTCGATGCCGCTGTCGGCCCATAGCGCGATCGTGTTGCCCGACTGCTCATAGGCCGCGCGGAAGATCACGACGATGGCGATCACCGAGGCGAGCAGGAGATAGGTGCCGGGCGCGGTTCGCGTCTGCGCTGCCGTTTGCCCATCGAGCGCGGGCGCGGCGGACGTCACCGTTTCGGCATCGGACCTCGGCAGATAGCGTCCGCCGCCGAGATAGGTGAGAAGCCCGATCATCATGCCGATGCCGGCGAGCGCGAAGCCCCAATGCCAGCCGTAGAGCTCGCCCACCGTGCCGCAGACGAACGGCGCCAGGAACGCGCCCAGGTTCACGCCCACATAATAGACGTTGTAGGCCGTGGCCCGCCTGGGATCGCCGGGCGCATAGAGATAGTTGATCTGGCTGGCGAGGCTGGGCAGGAACAACCCGTTGCCGATCACGATGGTGGCGAGCGCCGGATAGAACAGCGGCTCGAACGCCATCATGAAATGGCCGAACGCCATGATCGACGCGCCCAGGATCACCGCGCGCCTGCGCCCCAGCCAGTGGTCCGAGATCGCGCCGCCGATGAGCGGCGTGAAATATACGAACGACGAATAGATGCCGTAGATATAGGACGAATGCGCCTGGCCGATCAGCAGCTCCTTGGTCATGTAATAGACCAGCAGCGCGCGCATGCCGAAGAAGGAGAACTGGCTCCACATCTCGGTCAGGAACAGGATGGTGAGGCCGCGCGGATGGCCGAACCAGTCGTGGCCGTCGCTCATGGGAGTGGCTGCGTCATCCATGCCGCTCATGCGATATCCTTGAGCGGCCGGGCGAACCGCGCCGGCGAAAGCTCTGCGGTGGAGATCTGCGCCAGGCTTTCGTCCGGCGCCTGCCCACGCAGCAGCGCCGCGGCGAGCCTGGCCGCGGCGGGCGCGGTCTGGATGCCGTAGCCGCCTTGCCCCGCGAGCCAGAAGAAGCCCGGCGCCGCCGCGTCGAAGCCGATGACGGGAGAGCGGTCGGGCGCGAAGGAGCGCAAGCCCGCCCACCGCTTGCGCAGGCGGCGGATCGTCAAACTCGTCGCACGTTCCACGCGATCGACTGCGATGGCGACATCCATCTCGTCAGGTTGCACGTCGCAGGCTTCGACCGGCGTCTCGTCCGCCGGCGAGATCAGCAGCAGACCGGCGTCCGGCTTCAAGTAGAATGTCTCGTCGATGTCGATGACCATCGGCCAGCGCGCGCTTTCGGTGCCCTCGGGCAGATCGACCAGGGCCGCCGTGCGCCGGCGCGGCTGGATGCCCAGCGGCGCCACGCCGGCAAGTTCCGCGACCGCGTCCGCCCAGGCGCCGGCCGCATCGACGACCACGGGCGCGCGGAAACTGCGCTCGCCGGTCTCGACGTGCCACAGGCCGCTTCGCCGCGTCAGCGCGCGCGCCTGCGCGTTCACCGCGAGCGTCCCGCCCGCGGCGCGGAAGCGGCGCAGATATCCCTGATGAAGCGCCGCCACGTCCACGTCGGCCGCGTCGCCTTCCAGGATCGCGGCCGCGACGCTTTCGGGGCGCAGGATCGGACACAGGCACAGGGCCGCATCGCGCGTGATGCGCCGCACTTGGCCGGTCATGTCGGCATTGGCGGCAAAGGATTCCAGGCGCGCGAGCTGATCCTGGCGCGCGACGTGCAGCGCGCCGCGCGCCTGCACCAGCGGATGCTCTGCGAAGCCTTCCGGCGGCGCGAAGAAGAAATCGCGGCTTGCGCGCGACAACGCCCGGACCGCCGCGTTGCCGTAGCTTTCGGAGAACAGCGCGGCGGAGCGCCCCGTCGAATGATAACCTGGGAATTCTTCGCGCTCGAGAAGCGCGGTGCGATGCGTGGAGGCGAGCTCCGCCGCGACCGAGGCGCCCGCGATCCCTGCACCGATGACGACGATGTCGAAGCTCTCCGTGCTCATCGGGCGGGTGATGCTCTCGGGCGAAACGCGGTTGAATCGACAATCGTTTTACTTTACAGAAATTTTTTTCTCAATTGGAAAATCGGCCATGCGCGTGTTTGCCGCCGGACTGATCACCGAGACCAACACCTTCGCGCCGTGGCCGACGGGCCTCGCCGGCTTCTCCGAGGAAGGCCCGTTCCACGGCGACGCCTCGACGCGCGGCAAGGATTCCATGACCGGCATGCTCGCCGCGCTATGGCACGATCTCAGTCGCGACGCCGGGTTCGCGTTCGTCGAGAGCCTGTTCGCCTCCGCACAGCCTTCGGGCCCCGCGGTGCGGGGCGTCTATGAAGCCTTCCGCGACGAGATCCTGGCCGATCTCGAGACCAAAGGCCCGTTCGACGTGGTGCTGCTGTTCCTGCACGGCGCCATGGTCTCGCAGGCCTGCGACGATTGCGAGGGCGACATCCTGGCGCGTATCCGCGAGATCGTCGGACCGAAGGCGGCCATCGGCGCCGAGCTCGACCCGCATTGCCATCTGACGCCGTTGATGATCGAGAAGGCGACCGCGATCGTGCTGATGAAGGAATATCCGCACACCGACTATGTCGAGCGGGGCCGCGAGCTGTTCGACATCTGCGTGGGCGCGGCGCGCGGCACGATCAAGCCGGTCAGCCGCGTCTTCGACTGCCGCATGGTGGGCTTCTATCCCACCACCACCGAGCCGATGCGCGGGCTGGTGGACCGGATGAGCGCGGCCGAAAAGCGCCCCAAAATGCTGTCCGTCAGCTTCGCGCACGGCTTTCCCTGGGGCGACACGCCGGAGACGGGATCGAAGGTGCTGGCCATTTCCGACGGCGACGCGCCGCTCGCGGAACTGACCGCCGCCGAGATCGGGCGCGCGATCTATGCCGAGCGCAAGGCGCTGCTTCCGGGCTTTCCACGCATCGATGCCGCGCTGAAGATCGGCGCAGAGACCAACGGCTGCGCCGTGCTCGCCGACACGGCGGACAATGCCGGCGGCGGCGCGCCGAGCGACAACGTCGCGCTGCTCAAGGCGATGATCGAGGCCAAGGTCGAACGCGCGGTGTTCGGCTGCGTCTGGGATCCGGTGAGCGTGAAGGTCTGCGCCGAAGCGGGCGTCGGCGCGACCTTGCCGCTGCGCATCGGCGGCAAAAGCGGGCCTGCCTCCGGCGAGCCGCTCGACGTGATCGCGACGGTGCGCGCCTTCCGCGAAGCGCACGATCAGATGGGACTGGGGCCGGCGCGTTCGGCGCTAGGCGATTCGGCGTGGATCGAGGTCGCGGGCATCGATGTCGTTCTGAACTCGGCCCGCAGCCAGGTCTTCGCGCCCGACGCCTTCACCGGGCTGGGCATCGAGCTCGCGGACAAGCGCATCATCGCGCTGAAATCGAGCTGGCACTTCCAGGCGCAGTTCTCGAAGATCGCCGACCGCATCGTGGCCGTCGCCACGCCCGGCGCGATCCAGATGGATTTCGCCGGCATCGACTACAAGAAGAAGCGCGATATGGATTTCTTCCCCCGCGTGGCCGATCCGCTGGAGTTGGACTGAGGTCGCCGTTCCCGGCGCGATGTCCGATCCGTTTGGGTTGACCGAAGCCGCCGCTCCCGGCGTGGTGTCCGCCCCCGTGGGCCGACCGACCTATTTCTTCCGGCGCGGTTGCTTGCCCTTGCCCTCGCGGCTCACGGCTTCGATGAGCTGCGATTCGGGGCCGGAGCAGATCGACAGCACGCGGCAGGGCCCGCTTTCCCCCGCCAGATAGGCATGGCCCATGCCGCTGTCGAAATAGATCGAATCGCCCTTGCGAAGGGTGAGCGGCGCGTAGAGCTCGGAATGGAAGACCACCGTGCCTTCGAGGACAAAGGCATATTCCTCGCCGGAATGGCGGATCATCTCGCCGAACTGCTCGAGCGTACGGGCATGAAGCTCGGCGATCACCGGCACGAAGCGCTTGTTGAGGAAATCGGCCGCCGGATAGAGATGGCCGTAGTTCTCGGTCTCGATTGTCTGTCCCTGGCCCGCCGGCGTGACGCTGCGCCGGCCGCTCATCGCGCCGGAAAGTCCCACGACCTGCGGCGCGAAGAGCTGCGAGATGTCGACTCCCAGCCCCGTCGAGATGCGCGCCAGCTTGTCGTAGGTGAGCGAGACGCGGTCGTTCTCGATCTTCGACAGCGTCGAGATCGGAAGATCGGTGCGCTTGCTGACCTCGGCCAGGGTCCAGCCGTGCTGCATCCGGATCGCGCGCAAGGCCGCGCCGGGCCGCGCCGCGGCGTGGGTGTCCTGCGGCTTCTGCACAAGAGCAAGCTTCTTGGTCGGCATCGCCAAATTCTCCGTAAGCCCCAACCTAAGGCGCCGCGCGGCGCCTGTCGAGTTAGCCAAAGCGGAAAACAAGTTGCATAATCAGAAAATATCGATCAGATTTTACTCTGGAGCAAGTGGGGGCAGGATCATGACCAGGAACATCTGCGGCGTATTGCTGGCGTCGGTTTCGGCGATGGCCTTGACGGCACAGCCGTCGGTGGCGGAGACGTCGGCGATCGAGACGGTGGTCGTCACCGCGAGCAAACGCGCCGAGCCCATCAAGGAAGTGCCGATGTCGGTGACGGCGCTTACCGCCGACTCGCTGACCAAGCTGCATGCCACCAGCTTCTCGGATTTCGTGACCCACGTGCCGGGGATGAGCTTCGTCGCCGACGATCCCGGACACACCACGCTGATCTTGCGCGGCATCAATGCCGGCGGCATCGGCGCCACGATCGGCACCTACCTCGACGAGACGCCGTACGGGTCGTCGAGCGCGCTCGCCAACGGCACGCTGACGACGCCCAATATCGACACCTTCGACGTCGAGCGGGTGGAGGTCCTGCGCGGCCCGCAAGGAACGCTCTACGGCGCCAGCACCTTGGGCGGCCTTCTGAAGTTCGTCACCAAAGAGCCCGATCCGTCCGGCTTCGCCATGCAGGGCGAGGTCGGCGGGGCGACCGTCAACGAGGGCGGCGACGGCTGGGAAGCCAAGGCCATGGTCAACGTGCCGCTGTCCGACACGGCGGCGGTGCGCGCGGTGGGCTATATCGACCGCGATCCGGGCTTCATCGACGATCCGGCGCTGGGCGAACGCGACGTCAACGACGTCCACGACCAGGGTGGGCGCGTGTCGGCGCTGTGGAAGCCGGACACCGCGCTCTCCATCCGCGCCACGGCGCTGTTGCAGGACTTGAAATCGGGCTCGGGCTTCGACCAGGACATGGTGGCCAACGGCTCGGGCGAGCTGGTGCCGCTGTTCGGACCGCTGGAGCAGGGGCGCCTTGCCGACGAATATTCGTCCGTGCGCTATCGCCTCTACAACGCGACGGTCGACTACGACATGGATTGGGCCTCGCTGCTGTCGACGACGAGCTACGGCAGCTTCGACGACCACATCCTGACCGACGCGACCAACGTCTTCGGCCTGTTCATCAATGCGCGGCTGGGACAGAAGAAGTTCACCGAGGAGGCGCGCCTCGTCTCGCCCTCCGGCCAGCCGTTCGAATGGCTCGCGGGCATCTACTACACCAATGAAAGCGCCGGGCTGGTGCAGAACCTCGTCGCCACGCCGGAGGGCGCACCGCTGGCCTTCCTGACGCTGAACTCGCGCTATGTCGAGACCGCGGGCTTCGCCAACCTCACCTATCATTTCTCGCCGGCCGTAGACGTGAGCGTCGGCGGGCGCTATGCGCATGACAGCCAGAACGCCTTCGAGTTCGGCCTCGCCTCCGCGGGCGGCAAGTCCGACGAGGACGTCTTCACCTGGTCGGTGGCGCCGCGCTGGCACATCAACGACGACATCACCGCCTATGGTCGCATCGCCAAGGGCTGGCGGCCGGGCGGGCCGAACGCCCTGCCGCCGAAGACGCAAGGCGTTCCTCTGACCTATGGCCCCGACACGCTGATCAACTACGAGCTCGGCGTGAAGTCGACTCTTCTCGACGGCCGGCTGTCGCTCGATGCCGACGTCTTCCACATCGACTGGGACGACATCCAGCTGCTCATGATCGTCCAGAACTTCGGCATCAACGGCAACGGCGGCAAGGCGCAGAGCGACGGCTTCGAATGGGACATGAACTGGATCCCGGTCGACAACCTCGATATCACCTTCGGGGGCGCCTATACCGACGCGCGGCTGACCACCGATGCCGTCGCAGTGGGCGGCCTCAAGGGCGACCGCCTGCCCTATTCGCCGATGTGGAACACCTCGCTCGACGCCGACTACACCTTCGACAAGATCGGCGAATTCACGCCGTTCTTCGGCGCCAGCTGGCAGTTCATCGGCGCGCGGTCCTCGAGCTACGTCAACGGTGGACAGAGCAACCTTCCCGCCTACAGCACCTTCGACCTGCGCGCGGGCGTGGACTACGGCCGTTGGTCGCTGGCGCTCTACGGCAAGAACCTGGGCGACGAGCGCGGCATCACCTCGGTCGGCGCGACCGGCTCGGTCGTCGCGGCGCAGGCGGCGGGCGCGGCACCCGGGACCACGGTGCCCACCGTCGGCATCATCCGTCCACGGACGTTCGGCGTCACCGTATCCGCCAAGCTGTAAGGAAGATCGAAACCATGGCGCCGAGAAAGACCATAGCCCTTGCCATCGCCTTAGCTGCCGTCCTTCTCGGCGGCGCCGCCACGGCTCCTTCGACCGGGCCCGCGCCTTTGCCGGTGCCGGCAACCTCGCCGGCGCCGGTCGCGGCAGCGCCCGCGCAGCCGGCCCAGACCGACGCGCATGCGCTGACGGCGGAAGACCTGCACCCGTTCCTCGACGGGCTGGTTCCCTATGCGCTGCATCGCGGCGACATGGCGGGCGCCACCATCGCGGTGGTCAAGGACGGCCGGCTCATCTTCGCCCAGGGCTACGGCTATGCCGATCTGAAGACGAAGAAGCCGGTGGTGGCCGACGAGACGCTGTTCCGCCCGGGCTCGGTGTCGAAGCTGTTCACCTGGACCGCGGTGATGCAGCTCGTCGAGCAGAAGAAGCTCGACCTCGACGCCGACGTGAACACCTATCTCGACTTCAAGATCCCGGAGAAGTTCGGCAAGCCGATCACCTTGCGCAACATCATGACCCACAGCGCGGGCTTCGAGGAGAGCGTCACCGACACCTTCGTCGAGAAGCCCGAGCAGCAGTACCCGCTGCACGATTACCTCATCAAGCGCATGCCCGCGCGCATCTTCCCGCCGGGCAAGGTCGTCGCCTATTCGAACTTCGCCACCACCATCGCGGGCTATATCGTGCAGCGCGTGTCCGGCGAGAAGTTCGAGGACTATGTCGCGAACCACATCTTCAAGCCGCTGGGCATGGATCATTCGAGCTTCGCCCAGCCACTGCCGCCGACGCTCCAGAAGGGCATGGCGGTCGGCTACAAGCAGGCGTCCGACCCGACGCCGGTGCCGTACGAGGTCGTCCAGGCCTCGCCCGCCGGCGCGCTGGCCGCGACATCGACCGACATGGCGAAGTTCATGATCGCCCATCTCCAAGACGGCGCGGGCCTCATCAAGCCCGAGACCGCGAAGCAGATGCACAGCCGCAACTTCACCTTCGCGCCGGGCCTGCTCAACGGCTTCGATCTCGGCTTCTATCAGGAGAACCGCAACGGCCACCGGATCATCGGCCATGCCGGCGACACGGTCGCGTTCCACAGCGACCTGCACCTGATCCTCGACGCCGACACCGGCATCTTCATGTCGTTCAACAGCCTGGGCAAGGACGGCGAGGCGCAGGAAGTGCGCTGGGCCCTGTTCCGCGCCTTCCTCGACCGCTATTTCCCCTATTCGCCGCCGGATGAGAAGACGGTCGCCGATCCGTCGAAGGACAACGCCAAGGTCGTGGGCTGGTACGGCGCCAGCCGCCGCAAGGATTCCGCGCTCAAGCTGCTTTTCGCGCTCGGCCAGACGGAAGTCGCCGCCCAGCCCGACGGCACGATCACCGTCAGCGCCTTCAAGGACTTCAGCGGCGCGGTGAAGAAGTGGCGCAACGTCGGGCCGCTGCTCTATCGCGAGGTCGGCGGCCAGACGCATCTGCAGTTCGTCGAGACCAAGGACGGCGACATCGACTTCTTCCAGAGCGACGACTTCCTGCCCGTCGAGGAGCTGCAGCGCGTGCACGGCCTCGAGCAGCTCAGCCTGCTGAAGCTTTTGGGCTTGGGCACCATAGCGGTCTGCGCGCTGGCGCTGGTGGTGTGGTTCGGCGGCTGGATCGTGCGGCGCCGCTTCCGCCGCCCGCTCGAGATGACCGGGAGCCAGGCGCGGCTGCGGCTCGGGGCGCGGCTGGGCGCGCTTCTCTATCTGCTGGTGATCCTCGGCTGGGTCGGGCTGATCACCGCCGTCTCCGCCAACGAGTTCCTGCTGTTCAACGGCGGCCTTAACACCTGGATGACGCTGCTCTATGTTTTGGGCGCGCTCGCGGTGCTGGGCGGCCTGGCGATGGCGGCGAACGGCGCGCTCAGGCTCGTGAACGGTCCGGGAGGCTGGCTGGCGCGCGCGGGCGACCTGGTGCTCGGTCTCGCCGGTCTCTACGGCATCTGGGCGATCCTCGACTTCGGGCTCGCGAACTTCCAGCTCAACATCTGAAGGGCGAGACATGAGGCAGTTCCGGCGCGCGGCGCTTGCGCTTCTCTTAGCGGGCGCCCCGGCTGTGGTCGCGCCGGCCTTGGCCGCGCCGCCCGCCGATCTCGACGCTTTCGTCGCGCAGTCGATGAAGCTCTTCGGGCCGCCCGGCATGACGGTCGCGGTGGTCGAGGACGGCAAGCCCGTGGTGACCAAGGGCTACGGCGTGCGCTCGATCGAGACCAACGCGCCCGTCGACGAGCACACCGCCTTCCCCATCGGCTCCGAGACCAAGGCCTTCACCGCCGCGGCGCTCGCGATCCTGGTCGACCAGGGCAAGCTCAAATGGAGCGACCGGGTGGTCGACAGGCTGCCCGGCTTCCAGATGTACGACCCCTACGCCACCGCGCACATGACGGTGCGCGACCTGCTCACGCATCGAAGCGGCCTGGGTCTCGGCGAAGGCGATCTTCTGATCGTGCCGTCGACGACGCGCACGCGTGCCGACATCGTGCATGCGCTGCGCTACTTGAAGCCGGTCACCGGCTTCCGCGAACTCTTCGCCTACGACAACATCCTCTACATCGTCGCGGGCGCGCTGCTCGAACAGGTGTCGGGCGAGAGCTGGGAGCACTTCGTCCAGACCCACATCCTCACCCCCGCAGGCATGAGGGACGCCGCGACCGCATACGACATCCGTGCCGCGAACGGCATCGCGCTGCATGCGCGCACCGACGGTCCGATCCGCGGCCTCGGCCCGCAGCGCGCGCTGCTGCACGGGCTCGAAGGCGCGGCCTCCGCTCCCGCCGGCGCGATCAATGCCAGCGCGGCCGACATGGCGGCGTGGATGCAGGTGCAGCTCGCGCACGGCAAGCTGCCCTCCGGCGCGCGCCTGTTCAGCGACGAGCAATCGGCCGAGATGTGGAAGTCCATCGTCGTGGTGCGCGACGATTTCCCCGCGGCGCTGTCGCCTCTCGTCCCGGATTTCCAGAACTATGGACTCGGCTGGTTCATCGAGAGCTATCGCGGGCATACCGTCGTGGAGCACACCGGCGCGGTGCTCGGCGCGGTTGCCGCGCTCTACCTGGTGCCCGAGAAGAACGTCGGCATCGCGGTGATGATCAATTCCGAGGACGGCGCCGCGCGCCGCGCCGTGGCCTATCACCTGCTCGACCACTATCTGGGCGTCCCGGACCAGGACTGGAACGTCAAGCTCAAGCGGATGGTCGACGGCATGGTCGCCGAAGGCGAGAAGGCGATGAAGGCCGAGCCCGAGCAGGTCGCGACCAACGACAAGACCTCGCTGCCGCTCGCCTCCTATGCCGGCGTCTACAAGGATCCGTGGTACGGAACCGCGACGGTGTCGTCCGGCGGCGGCAAGCTCCGCATGCGCTTCGACCTGACGCCCGGAATGGAAGGTCCGCTGACCCATGTCGCGGACGACACCTTCCGCGTCGACTGGACCGACAAGAGCATCGAAGCGGCCTATGCGAAGTTCGATCTCGCGGGTGGAAAGATTTCCCGCATCGAGATGCGCCCCGTTTCGCCGCTTGCCGATTTCAGCTTCGACTACAAGGACCTGGATTTCATTCCCGCGCCTTGACGGGCGGAGACCGTCGCAAATAATCCGGGCATGAGCATTTCTCCTTCCGGACGGCCGGTTCCCGTTTTTGTCGCTTGGGCGATACACGCCTTGACCGCGAGCGGCGCTGTGCTGGCGTTCATGGCTTTGCTCGCGGTCGAGCAACAGCAGTGGCGGCAGGCGCTGCTTTGGCTCGCGGCCGCGCTGGTCGTCGACGGCATCGACGGTCCGCTCGCGCGCTGGGCAAGAGTGACGCGGCGCACGCCGGGGATAGACGGCGCCACCTTGGATCTCGTGGTCGACTATCTGACCTATGTTTTCGTGCCGGCAGTGCTGATCTATCGCGCCGGGCTGCTTCCGGCGCCGGCCGCGTTGGCGCTGACCGCCCTGATCCTGCTGTCGTCGCTCTATACCTTTGCGCGGACCGACATGAAGACGGAAGACAACTTCTTCCGCGGCTTCCCGGCGGCGTGGAACGTCGTCGCCTTCTATCTCGTCCTGCTGCAACCGGGACAAATCGCGGGCGCGATCGTAGTCGTCGCGTTCTCAGGCCTGACCTTCGCGCCGATCCATTTCATCCATCCCGTCCGCGTGCGCCGTTATCAGCCCTGGCTCGGCGCGCTGACGGCGCTGTGGGGATTGGCCAGCCTCGCACTTCTGTGGCCGGGCTGGAGCGCGCCCTGGATGCGCGCCCTGCTGAGCCTGTCCCTGGCCGTCGTCGCCGCGCTGCTGGCCGCCGGCATGCTGCGCAGCCTGCAGGACGAAAACTAGACGAAAATAAAACGAAATATGGTAGAGCACGGAGGAATTGTGCTATAGCGCTGCCGACACAGCCACGGAGAGCGAACATCATGAAACTGAAGGAAATGACCGAAGCGATCGCCACGGCCTGCGAGTTGAAGCCCAGGCAGGTGCTGGCCGTCCAGCGCGAGACCTTTCGCATGATCGCCGAGGCGGCCGACAAGGGCGAGCGGGTGACGATCCCCGACTTCGGCACGTTCTCGACGCGGGAAATGCCGCAGGAAGGCGCCGAGCCCAAGAAGATCGTGCGTTTCCGCCGCAAGTCCGCCGACGAATCCGGCGCGGAGAGCAAAGGCGGGGACGCCGGTTCCGATGCGCAGAAGCAGCGCCGCGCCAAGCGCAAGAAGGCCGCTCCGCAAGCCGCGGACGCAGCGGCAGACGACACCGGCGCCGGGGACGCGTAAGCCGCGAACGCGCGGTATTCTTCGATCCGAAAAGCGGGTAGCGTGCCGGCATTGGGGTCGAAAGAAGAATGAGTCGCAACGAAGTGGTGGCGCTTCCCGCGCGCGCCAGGAATGACAAGGCGGACGGCCGCAAGAAGCAGCGGCGCGGCGCGGCCGAGATCGTCAACAGCGATCTCGCCGATCTGCCGGACGAGCTCTTGAAAGAGCTCCGCCTCGGCCCGCGGACGTCGCTGGACACGCAGATCCTGGACGTGTTTCGGGCGCTCGGCGGCAGTGCGACCTTGGACGACGTCCTCATCGGCCTCTATCGCAAGTTCACCGTCGTGCAGAAGCGCCGCTTCCTGCAGAACGCGCTGTGGCGCATGGTGCGCAAGGGCTATCTGCTCGCCCAGCGCGGCGAGCGCGGACGGTTTTCGCTATCGCCGGAATTTTCCGGACCCAAGCGCGGACGAAGGCGCTAGGTTTCCGCGCTGGCGGCCTTTTGCGCGGCACGTCTGCGGCTCCGCCCGTTGCGCGAAGCGGGTTTGGCGCCGCTCTCAAGCGCCGCCTTGAGCTCGGGATTCCTGCGCATCAGCGACCGCAGCCGCGGCCAGTCGATCGCCAGCAGGTTGCTGTAGCCGGCGCTGAACGCTTCGCTCACCGGCCGGCAGCCGCGGAAATACTTTTTGGCCCCGAAATAGGAGCCGGCCTCCAAAGCGCGCTCGCCGCTCTCGTCCCGGCCGCGCACCGTCCCGAAGGCGACGAAATAGACGCGGCCCTGACCGCCGGGCATGAGCGCCTCTCCCGGATAGACCGGATGGGGCCGCACGCAGGATCGGGCTTGCGGAAAATCGTCGAGCAGCGGCAGCCGCTCGAGCAGATGGACCGTGTCGAAATCCTCGAGCGAGCTGCGCGCGTCGGTGTGGACGTATCCCGACGCGATGGCGCGGCGCTGGGCATCGAGGTCCTCGAAGACGTCGGCGGAGATCGTCGCTTCGGAAAGATGACGCCTGTACTCCGCTTCCACCAGGCCCAGCGCCACCAGCGCCAGGTAGCGCCGATGCATGACGCCCGCGAACTTGGGATAAGCGGCTTCGATGCTCTTGAGCTCGTCTTCCGTCGCGGCAAGCCGCGCGCCGAGCATTGTCCGAAGCTGCTCCGCCAGCTCCCGTCCGAACAGCCGCGCCGCGGCCTCGTCGCATTGGCCGATCAGATCGCGGATCAACAGCATCTCCGCCACGAGATATTCCATCCGCGCCGAGACAACCGCCCTCAGCCAGCGGCTCCAGCCGAACCGGCGATAGAGCTCGAACGAGCCGCGGATCAGGGCGCCCGGCCGGCGCAGCCTTTCGACCTCGTCCGCATAGCCCTCGGCCTCGCCGTTGCGCAGCGAATTGAGCAGGCGGTCGGCATGGGCGCGCAGCATATCTGCGTGGTGGCGCGTAATCAGCCCGCGCTCGCGGAAGGCCAGCACCGTGTCCAGCTCGTGATGGCACCAGGTGTCGAGGACGAGCGGCAGGCCGACATGGCTCTTGCTGCTGCGCGCTACGCCCTTGTCGTGCGGCACTACCGCCTTGCTGAGTTCGTCGGCATCGAAGCCGACCGCGGCGGCGACGTCGTTGAGCTCCTTCTTTATGCGCCTGCGCGCCAGCATCACCATGCGCGAACGCAGGGCGTGGTCGACCTCGTTGAACTTGTCGAGACGCAGCAGCTTCATCAGCGGCCGCAAGGTCAGGCCGTTCAGCACCAGCGACGCGATGACGTAGCCGACGGCGGAGGAAGTGATGAGATGGCGCACGGGCTCGGGCACGCCGTCCGTCGCCGTTGTGGCCAGCGCCAGCGCCACGGTGACCGCGCCGCGCATGCCGCCCCACCACAGCACGATCTTGTAGGCGCGGCGAAGCGGCTTGGAGGCGCCGATGGCGCTGAAGGTCGGCATCATCCCGCCGATCACCACCGCCCGCGAGGCCAGCGCCGCGACGAACACCACCGCGACGTCGACCGCGTCGGACCATGAGAACGTCGTCAGCGAGCGCGGGATGTACATCGCGCTGATGATGAAGATGAAGGACGTCGCCCAGAAATCGAGATGCTCCCAAACGTTGTGCAGGATCTCCCACGAGCCGGGCGAGACGCGCGTGCGGCTGCCGGAGCCGACGAAGGTCGCGAGCGTCACGGTCGCGACCACGCCCGAGATGCCCAGCACCTCGTTGCTCACCACGAAGGTGAAATACGCGAGCGCGATGGTCAGCGTCACTTCGGTCGTCACCGAGTCCTGGAGCAGCGAGATCAGCCAGCCGCAGACGCGCGCCATCGCATAGCCGAACGCCGCGCCGCCCATCAGCGCCAGCAGGAAATCGCGCGCCGCCTCGATCAGGTCGAGCTGCTTGCCTTGCGTCACCATGTCGAGGAACAGGCCGAACAGCGCGATGGCCGCGGCGTCGTTGAACAGCGCCTCGCCTTCGACGATGGCGGACAGGCGCTTGGGCGCGCCGGCTTCGCGGAAGATGTTGATCACCGCCGCCGTGTCGGTGGTCGACACGATGGTGCCCAAGAGCAGGCAGGGCAGCAGGCCGAAGCTCGTCGCGAGATCGAGGCCGTAGCCGACGAAGACCGTGCACAAAAGGACCGCGACGAAGGCGAGCAGCACGACGTAGCCGATGTCGTCGAGGATGTGCCGGATGTCGACCGTCAATCCGGCGGAGAACAACAGCGGCGGCAGGAAAACATAGATGAAGGCGTCGTCGAGCAGCCCGATCTCGCGCAATCCGCCCGCGATTTCCCCGCCCAGCCCGACGGCGGTGAGCTTGAGATAGCCCAGCAGGCCGACCAGACAGCCGAGCCCCGCAAGCACCAGCGTATAGGGCAGCTGGAGGCGGCGCGCGACCGGCACGACGATGCTGACCGCCACCAGCAGCGCCGATATGCCGAGCACGCCGAGGATGACAGAATTCATCCGCGGCGCTCCGTGGCACGACCGCGATCGTGCGGGCGCCGGTCGGCTGCTTCGATCCCCCTCCGGCGCTCGTCCATCCCCGTCCCCGCAAGCGACGCGGCCAAGCTAGCGGCGGCGCGGCGGGGCTTCAACGGATTTTCGTCCGAGTTTCGTTTTTATTTCTGCTGTTATATTTCTCGGCGGCGCGCGAAACCAAGTTCAGGTCCAAAGCGTTGGGTATCGAGCCCTGTCTGCGAGCAATCCCGCGCCGATGTCATCCGAGCCCGTCCCAATGGCCCAGGCGCTTGCCTTGCGCGCGTCCGCGCCGAGCGCGTCCGCCGGTTTCAAGCTGCAGGTGTCCGGCAGCCTCGACGACTTCGGGGAGCTTTGGCCGACCATGGAGGCTTTGGCGGGCGCCCCGAGCGCGCACGGCCATGCGTTCCAATGCCGCGACCATCTTCGCGTCTGGCTCGACACGATCGGCGCCGCGTTGGGGGTGCGTCCCGTCTTCGTCGGCGTGAGAAGCGCAGCGGGCGCTCCCCTGCTTTTTTTGCCGCTCGGCATCCGCAAGCATCGCGGGCTTCGGATATTGGGGTTCCTCGACGGCGGCGTGTGCGACTACAACGCACCCATCCTGTTCGACGGGGCAGCCGGTCTCGCGCCGGACCATACGCGCGCGCTGTGGGAATCGATCTGCCGCGCCGCGCCGCGCTTCGACGTCGCGCTGCTGGAGAAATGCCCCGAATTCGTCGGCAGCATCCGCAACCCGCTCTACGACCTGACGGCGGAACCCTGGCCCATGTCGGGACACCGCCTCCTCCTCGGCCCCGATACCCCGGCCGAGGCGCTGGAGAAGACCCGCGATCTCAAGGACAGCATCCGCAAGCGCAAGCGGATCGCCGAGATCGGGACACTGACCTTCAACGTCGCCCGCGAGCGCGACGAGATCGACGCCGTGTTCGCGACCTTCGTGCGCCAGAAGTCGCAGCGGTACCTGGAGACGCTCGGCCATCCCGGCTTCGACGTGCCGGGGCAGCAAAGCTATTACCACGAGCTCACGCGGCGGCTCTCCGGCCGCGGCGTGCAACTCGCCTATCTGAGCGTCGACGCCGAGATCGTCGCGACCGCCTGGAGCCTGATATCCGCGCGGCATTTCTACTATTTGATGTGCGCCTACGAGGCGGGCAGATGGGCCAAGTATTCCCCCGGCCGGCTCCTGATGGAAGAACTCATCGCATGGGCCCAGTCGCAGGGGATCGAGGTGTTCGACCTCGGCATCGGCGACGAGGCCTACAAGCTCAAATGGCGCCAGCAGGACTTTGCGCTCGGCGGCGCCGTCCTTCCGCGGACCGCGGCCGGGTATCTGTACCGGACCGGCCTCGGCCTTCGGCGGTCGGCGAAGGCCCATCTGCCCTCATTCGTCATCCGCGCGGCGAAGCAGGCGCTGTCGAAAGACCGTACACGGATGGCAGCGCGGCGCTGACTCGATACGCGCGCATGTACAAAAAGTTCCCGAAGTTCCCTCGCAGCAAGTTCCTTACCTGAACGGAACACCGTTCGAATGGTTCCCGGACGCACGCGAGCGCGTTTGACGCACCGCGCGGATTTTTCCAAGTATCGCGCGAAGTTTTCGATGGAACTTCGTGGAACTCGCGCAAAATTTTTTTCCCATCGAAGGGAACCAAACACGCTTCCGAAAATCGTAACTTGCAAACGGAATTGTCCTCGTATGTCGTCGCGCCGTTTTCGGCTGAGGCGCGACAATGGCGATCGATCCCACGAATCTCGCGGGCACCGCGAGCTTGACCTTCAAGGCCGTCTTCACCGTCTTGAGCTTGTGGAATGGAACTTCGGGAACCTGGTCGACGGACTACTGGTACGACCCGCTGAACGGCAACGGCAACACGCTGACCGCCAACGGCGAGCAGGAGTGGTACATCAACGCCAACGACCCGGCGACCAGCGCGGTGAAGCCCTGGACGGTGTCCAAGAACATCCTGACGCTGACCGCGGCGCCGGCCGCGGCCGAGATCCAGCCACTGATCAACGGCTATCAATACACCTCGGGCGAGATCAACACCTTCCACAGTTTCAGCCAGACCTACGGCTATTTCGAGATGCGCGCCAAGCTGCCGTCGGGCAAAGGCCTGTGGCCGGCGTTCTGGCTGTTGCCCGAGAACGGCCAGTGGCCGCCGGAGCTCGACATCATGGAGGTCTTGGGCGACGACACGACCACGCTCTACACGACCGTGCACACGGGCGACAACGGCGGCAATACCGGCATCGGCAAGGCCATCAAGGTCGCCGACATGAGCAAGGGCTTCCACACCTACGGCTGCGACTGGGAAGCGAAGTACATCACCTGGTATTTCGACGGTAAGCCGGTCTTCAAGGTTCCGACGCCCAAGGACATGCATCAGCCGATGTTCATGCAGGCGAACCTGGCCGCCGGCGGCTATTGGCCGGGCAACGTCGATCCCAGCAAGCTGCCGGCCGGCATGCAGATCCAGTACATCGCCGCCTATTCGGCGCTGCCTTCGGGCAAGGTGCTGGTCGCGGGCTCGAACACGAACCTCACCGGCACCGCGCATCACGACACGTTCTATCCCGGAAACGGCGGCGTGAAGATGACCGGCCATGGCGGCGCCGACACCTTCGTGTTCGACGTCCTTCCTGCCTCGCAAAGCGCGATCGCCGATTTCGACGTCGCCAACGACAAGCTCGACCTCAGCGCCCTGTTCGCCGCCAGCGGCTATGGCGGCTCCAATCCGGTCGGCGACGGCTACCTGACGCTCGCCCAGAACGGCAGCGACACGCTCGTCTCGTTCGATCCCGACGGCGGCGGCTCGAAGCCCGCCGTGGCGCTGGCGCTGCTGAGCGGCGTGACGGCGTCTTCCGTCAACGTCGCGAAAAACGTCGTGCTCACGCACAAGGCCGGCAGCATTCTGGTCGCGGCCGGCACGCCGAACCAGGTCCTGGCCGGCACCGCGGGCAACGACACGCTGTATGCGGGAACGAGCTCCGCCTCGCTCACGGGCGGCACGGGCGCGGACCGCTTCGTGCTCGACCGGCTCCCGACGGCGGCGGGCCAGATCGTCGATTTCCGGCCCGGCGTCGACAAGCTGGACGTGAGCATTCTGCTCGCCTCGCTCGGCTATCACGGCAAGAACCCGGTCGGCGACGGCTATCTGCAGTTCTCCGACGCGGGCGACGGCTCCACCAATGTCGGCATCGATCCCGACGGTCCGTCGGGCCCCAAGCCGACCGTGCAACTGACCAACCTGAAGCAGGTCGCGCCTACGAGCATCAATCTCGGCCGCGACGTCGTCGTCATTCCGAGGAAAGGCAAGACCTTCACCGGCAACAATACCTCCGGCCAGGTCCTGAAGGGCACGGCAGGCAACGACACGTTCTTCTCCGGTCAGGACTCGGTGGTGATGAGCGGCAACAGCGGCTCGAACCTGTTCGTCTTCAACGGCGTGCCGTGGAACGCGGGCAAGATCACCGACTTCGACGTCGCGTCCGACACGATTGGCGTGGCTTCGCTGCTGAACAGCATAGGCTACAAGGGGAAGACGCCGTTCACCGATGGCATCCTGAGCATCATGCCCACCAACGACGGCGGAACCCAGCTGCATTTCCATCCGGCGGGCGCGTTGTCGGACATCCTGGTGACGACCCTGGTGGGTGTCAGGCCGTCGACGCTGAACCTGTCGGCGAACTTCGTGCTCAAGTGACGGGCTTGAGCCAGGCCTCGCGCCAGTAGAAGAAGGACGAGCGCGGACAGAACAGGCGGCCCCGGTTCTCGAGACCCGCACAGGTCAGCCCCTCGAGCACGATGCAGTCGCTTTCGAGCTTGATCTTGCGGCCGGTCGTCTCGTCGATGATCTGGCCGACGCGGTAGGCGACCCGGCAGATGCGCCCGCTATAGCGCAGCATCTCGCGCTCCAGCGCCAGCCCGCGGTTCTTGCCGTTCTTGTCGAGCGTGGCCTCGATCTCCTTCGCCGAGCGGATCTGCACCAGGTCGCCCGGCTTCAGGCCGAGAGACGCAGAGGGCGCGCGCGGCGGCGTCGGCCGGTCCTGCGCGCCGCCGCCGAACCGCGACGCCAACCGCCCCAGTCTGCTCGTCACCGATTGCGCAAGGGCGGCGCCGAAATGGCGCGCGAAATGCGGGATCGAGATATTCTTCGACGCGATGTCCTGCGCGTATTGCTTGGGATCCTTTGACGACAGGATCGTCGTGGCGCGGACGATCTCCGTCGCTTGGCAGCGGTAGCGGACTTCGCCGTCCGCGGCGTCCCGCGTGGCTATTGCGAGAGCCTGGATATCCGGGGCGGGTTCGTCGCCGTCCTCGATGCCCGCCGCGCCCGGACCGTCGACTGGCTTCAACCACGCGGTCTTCCAATAGAGCAGGCAGCGCGCCTCGCAACCGTCATGCGCGCTGCCGTCGCAGCGCGTCTCGAGATGAACCGCGTCCTCCATGCGGCGCATGTTGGTCAGTCCCGTCGGGTCGCAGGTCTTGTGCGCCGATTTGAACACCTGGAACCGGCGGCCGCAGTACTTCGCCATCTCGGGCATGAAGGGAAGGCCCGCAAGCGCACCCTGCCCGTCCAGCGTGGCCATTACCTCGGCCATGGGCCGGACTTCGACCCAGTCTCCGGCGCGAAGCGCGCTCATGCGGCCGGCTCGGTGACCGGTGAATGCTCGTCGAAGGCCGGCGGCATGAACGGCCACGCCTCGGGTTGCGGCCTGCTCTTGCGCACCGCGCGCTTGCGCAGCTTCAGGAAGTCGCTGCGTATCTCGCTGCCGCCCAGAAGCAGTGCCGTCGCCGCAAACACCACCGCGCCGCCGATCACCGCGAGCGCGAGCTCGGCCACGGGGCTCATGCCGGCGGCATACCAGCGCACGGCGACGACGGCGGCGGCCATCACCGCGGTCGCCAGAACGCTGGTCCGTCCCGTCGCCAGAAGCTGCGGGACCGAAATGTGCAGCGGCGGCGCCAGCGACCATATGTAGAGCGGCGCCACCACGCAGGCGCCGGCGCTGACGCCGATCACCGACCAGGTGACGCCCAGCCGCACGCCGAGCAGGGCCCCGACCGAGGTCGCCGCGCCGGTGAGCAGCGTCAGCTTGAGCACGCGTCCCGCGCGCCCCTTTCCCAGAAGGACGCCGGTGGCGAACCGGTAGAGGCAGAACATGAGCGCGCCGGGCGCAAGCGCGGCAAGCGCCGGCCCGGTGCCGAGCCATTTGTTTCCCAGCACCAGGGGCACGAGAAGATCCGCGGTCAGCGCCAGGCCGAAGAACAGCGGCAGCAGCACCAAAAGGAGCGTGCGAAGCGCGGTCATCACGAATTCGGTCGCGTCGTGCCGGCTCCTGGTGCCGGCGACGGCGGAGAAGGTGGCGACGTTGACCGGCTCCGAGACCACGTTCTCGGCGACGCGCGTCAACTGATAGGCCATGGCGTAGCGGGCCACCGAGTTCACGCCCAGCGCGCCGCCCACGATCAGGATGGGGAAGTTCTTCCCCACGAAGTCCGCGATGTTGGAGGCCAGCGTGTTCATGCTGAAGCGCAGCAGGGGCCGCGCCATCTTCAGCCTGAAGCAGCGGTCGGGACGGAAGCCCACGGCGGTCGAGACCCACAAGGCCTTGGTGAGCCAGAACGCGAGCTGCTGCGCGACCAGGCTCCAGATGCCGTAGCCGTGGAAGGCCATCGCCAGCCCGATTGCCGCGCCCGCGACCGCGCAGCCGACGTCGCCGAGCGCGAACAGGTCGAAGCGCTGTGCCCTGATGATCTTGGCGTTGGCGACGGAAAGGCTGGAGCTGACGATCAGGATGGGGGCCAGCGCCAGAAGAACCGGGAAGAGCTCGGGCTGCCGATAGACGATGGCGATCGGCCAGGCCGCGACGCAGATCACGGTCGCCAGCGCGATGCCGATCAAGACCGAGAGCCAATAGACGGTGGATTCCAGCTGACGGTCGGAATGGTGCTCGCGGATGAGAGCAGCACCCATGCCGCCGTCGGAGAGCATGTTGGCCAGCAGCACGAAGGACATGGCCACGCTCATCAACCCGAAGATGCCCGGCCCCAGGACGCGCGCGAACACCGGTATCAGGACGCATTGCAGCGCGAGCTTGGAGATGCTGGCGGTGCTGAGGAGCGCAGTGCCGAAGATGACCGGGCGAGGCGCCGCGCCTTGCCGCGATCCGGAGAACCGGTCGACCTCCGAGCACTCACTCATGCGAATTCCAAGCGGCGACGCAGCTGCTCGGTCTTCAACGAAGCAAGGGGAAGGAAGTTCCGGCCGGAACTAGACGATCCAGCGGCCAATCAGGATCGCGGCCAGCCACAGCGCCACGGTGCCGCCGATGATGAAGATATACCGCCACGCGCGAGGCCATTTCTCCACGTGGGGAGGTTCGCCGGTCGCTACGTGTATGATGCCATCCGCGGTCATGGGCGCATCGGTCGTCTTGTTGAGCGTGTCGTGCGACATCGCAAACTCCGCATTCCCCAATCTGTGCCTCCAGCTGAGGAACTATCGGCTCTGTTGGCGCATTTTGAGTTCAAAGATCGCAACCGTTCAAGGGGGGTTCCGTTTGGTTCCCGAAGCCTCGACCCAGCCCGATGGCCTGGTCGTTATACCCTGCCTCAACGAGGAAGACCACATCGCGTCGGTTGTCGGGATCGCGCTGCGCGATGCCCTGGCGCACCGGCTCCTGATCGTCGTGGTCGACGGGGGCAGCGTCGATGGAACTCGGGGGATCGTGTCGCGGCTGGCCGCGGAAGCCCCAAATGTTAAAATTGTCGACAATCCGGCCCGCATCCAGAGCGCCGGCATCAACCTCGCGGTGCAGCTTTTCGGCCAGGGACGGCGCTGGCTGATCCGCATGGACGCGCATGCCGAATACCCGCAAGGCTACATCTCCCAGCTGGTCGCCGAGGCCGAGCGGACGCGGGCGACCTCGGTCGTCGTCTCGATGAAGGCGCAAGGGCGGGGCTGCTTCCAGCGCGCCGTGGCGGTGGCCCAGAACAGCGTGATCGGCGCCGGCGGCTCGGCGCATCGCCGCGAAGGCCTCGAAGGTTTCGTCGATCACGGGCACCACGCGCTTTTCGACATGGAGCGGTTCCAGGCGCTGAACGGCTACAACGAGGCGCAAAGCCACAACGAAGACGCGGAGTTCGACGTCCGGCTGAGCCGCGCCGGCGGGCAGATCTGGCTGACGCGCGCCACCAACGTCACCTATTTCCCACGCGCCCGGGCCAAGGACCTCTACAACCAATATCGCAATTACGGCCGCGGCCGCGCGCTTACGATCATGCGGCATCGCACGCGGCCCAAGCTGCGCCAGATGCTGCCCGTCGCGGTGGCCCCTTCGGTGCTGGCTTTGCTGGCCACACCCTGGCTGCCATGGGCGGCCCTGCCCGCCTTGCTGTGGCTCGCGGCCTGCATGGCGTTCGGACCGCTCCTGGCTTGGCGCGACCGCTCGCGATGCGCGCTGGCGGCAGGCTATGCCGCTTCGATCATGCACCTGGCCTGGTCCGTCGGCTTCTGGTGGGCGTGGCTGGAAGCGGCACGGCCGATGTTCAAGCGCAGTCCGGCGGCGGCCGGCTGATGATGGACGCGCCCGAAATCTCCGTCGTCATGGCGAACTACAACGGCAGCCGGCACCTGGCGGCCGCGATCCGGTCGCTGCAGCACCAGACCTTCCAATCCTGGGAATTGATCTTCGTCGACGACCTTTCCAGCGACGACAGCGTCGCGGCTGCCGTTGCGGCGGCGGATGGCGACCCACGCGTCGCGATCCTGCAGCAGTCCACCAATCTCGGTCCCGCGGCGGCGCGCAACCGGGCCATCGGCCGCGCGCGCGGAAACTGGATCGCGGTCTTCGACAGCGACGACATCATGCGCCCGCAAAGGCTTGAGGCCCTGCTCGACCGGGCGCGCCGCGATGCGGCCGCGATCGTGGTGGACGACCTGCTGCTGTTTTCCGAGCAATCGGCGACGCCGAAGAATTTCCTTCCCAGGAATTTCGCGCGCGAACCACGCTGGATCGGGTTGGCGGAATTCATCGACTCCAACCGCCTGCACAGCCGCGTTCCGGATCTCGGCTACCTGAAGCCGTTCATCGCCATGAACCTCCTGCGCGATAGCCGGGTCCGCTACGACGAGCGGCTGCGGATCGGCGAGGACTACGACTTCATGGCGCGGCTGCTCGCCCACGGCGCCCGGATGCGGCTGGAGCCGGAGGCTCATTACCTCTATCGGCGGCATCCGAATTCGACCTCCTACCGCCTGAAGCGCGAGCATATTCTGGCGCTGATCGAAGCCGACCGGCGGTTCGCGAGCGAAACGCGCCCGCTTACGCCCGAAGAAGCCATGGCGCTCGACCGCAGGACGCAATCGCTCCATTCGCTCCTGCTCTACGATCGGGTCGTCACGCTGACCAAGGCAGGCCACTATCGCGAAGCGGCTTCTACCGGCCTTGGCGCGCCCCGTATCTGGCCGCTGCTGGTGCGCCCGATCCGCGCACGCGCGAGCCGGCTGTATGCGCGACTGGCTCCCTCCAGCTCAGCAGCGCAAAAAGAAGCACGGTAGAAAAATAGAACTCGTTGAGGCCGACGCATTCCGTCGGCATGCGGATGAACAGATAGGCCGCCATGCTGAGCCAGAAGCAGGCCATCAGCGTCGGCCTGCGGATATATGTCAGGCAGAGCCGGCCCAGGCCGAAGAAGAAAGTAAACCCCAGAACGATCGCGCCGATCCATCCCAGGCTCACCAGAATGTCATAGAACGTGTTGTGGAAGTTGAAGCCC
>Ga0213876_10000330_pt1 | contig 41354 bp, 36 predicted proteins | sample BarmaccomBMRX_R9_FD_160113 | JGI IMG/M metagenome (GOLD analysis project Ga0213876, IMG submission 160113) | Root-associated microbial communities from Barbacenia macrantha in rupestrian grasslands, the National Park of Serra do Cipo, Brazil - RX_R9 | ecosystem: Host-associated > Plants > Roots...
CCCAGCAAATCGACGTCTTGAGTTGGCCGATGAAGAGTCTCTGACCAAGTGGCAAACAGCATTGCACCCTTCAGGAGAAATCTATCGGCATAGGGTGACACGCTCAGGCGATAGAAGAGGCATTCAATCGCATAACGCACCAGGGTCGCGTTGAACGGTTCTTGTCGATCCCGGCTCAGGTTCAGCAGGCGCTGCCGAACCGACGCGGGTAGGTTACGTCTGATCGTCTTACTCACATCGGGTAAAGCTCAGCGCGTTTGCGCGAAGTACGTGTTCACCATTTCCACGTCGGACATATAAGTATCGATCTCCGTAACCTTGCCATCCCGGATTCTCAAAACCGTAGTGAGATCCTGGTCGAATACCAGGGTCCCGCGCTGCGCCGTGTTGTGTAACGAGAGCGCAGCTCCGTGGTATCCGATGAGGATGCGCTTGACGGCAAAAGACATGCCGTGGTCCCGGATGGTTTGCGCCCGCCCGATAACGGCATCGACTCCCCGTGCTTCTCCGGAGATGAGGCTGTTTCCGGGCAGGCTCCACACGGCGCTTTTGTCCAGGATTGACCTGAGGACGTCCGCATCGCGCGTCCGCATCGCGTTCAGGAATTGTTCGGCAATTTCTCTCTTTTCGGTTTCCGTGTTCATGTAGAGCTTCTTGAGGGTGATGTGTGTCTGCCCTTCCCGGCACTGAAGTACCGCGCTGCGCTTCGGCTGCTCCTCCGGGGCAAACACCGGCTCAACCTATTCGCACACCGATGTAAGTTCTCACGGCCCGTTGGGCCTTAGACCGATGTGACGCTGACACGCTGTGCTAAGTTCTCCGGCTCCTTCGGGGCGCAAACCCGGTCGACATTCCACCAAGATAACTGTCTGATTGGTATCAGACCTGCGCGCTACCTCCATCGACGAAGAGCTCGATGCCGGTGATGAAGCTACTCTCGTCAGAAGCAAGGAAGGCGACGGCTTTGGCAATCTCATCGGGCGTGCCGGTGCGGCCGAGGGGTGCGCCGGCGGCCGCCTGGGACGCAAACGCTTCAATCTGCTCGTCGTTCATGCCGAGTTCGGTGTTGTAACCGGGCGTTACCACCGTGCCCGGTGCGATCACGTTGACGCGAATGTTGCGCCCCTTGAACTCGGCCGCCCACGTCCGCGCGAAGGACCGCAACGCCGCCTTCGTCGCCGCGTAGACCCCGAAACCGGGAACGCCTTTGATCGAGACCATGGAGCCGTTGATGACGATCGCGCCGCCGCCGGTCATCAGCGGCAGCGCTTTCTGGACGGTGAAAAGCGTGCCCTTCACGTTGATGTCAAAGTACTTGTCGAAGTGGGCCTCGGTCACTTGTTCCAGCGGCACAAACCCGCCGCCGCCGGCGTTGGCAAAAAGGACGTCGAGCCGGCCCGCCCGGTCCCTGATGACGCTGAAGAGGCGGTCCAGGTCATCAAGCTTCGACACGTCCCCTCGGACCCCGATCACGTTTCCGCCTAGTTCCTTGCCGGCGGTTTCGAGTGCATCCGGACGTCGTCCCGTGATGATAACCTGTGCCCCTTCGGACAAAAAATGCCGGGCGGTGGCGAGCCCGAGCCCGCTGGTGCCGCCCGTGATGAGAACAACCTTGCCGTCGAATCGGTTAGATGAAGCCATAAACGGTGCCTGGGGGGTTATGAAGCGGCAAACAGGGCGTTAAACCCTTCCACCATCGTCGGATGGGACAGCACCGCGTCGCGCAGCGCAGTGGCGGGCAGTCCCGCCATCATGACGGCCTGCACGGTGCCGATCATCTCGCCGGCTTCGGCCGCCAACAGGGTGCAACCCAGAATCCGTTGGGTGGGCTTGTCGACGGTGGCCTTCAGCAATCCTTCCATTCGGCCGGTCGTCCTCGCCCGCGGCACGGTCAGGGCCGTGATCGGCACCCGGAGCACCTGGACCTCCAATCCCCGGGCAACTGCTTCTTTTTCGGTAAGCCCCACGTGCGCCAGTTCCGGGTCGGTGAACAGGGTGGAAGGCACGAGCCGATCGCTGCGCGAGCGTGCCCCCTTGCCGAACACGTTATCGCGAAGGATTCGAAAATCGTCGAGGGACGCGTGCGTGAATTGGGGTCCGCCGCTTACATCCCCCAGCGCCCAGATGCCTGGGACGTTTGTTTCCAGGCGGTCGTTAACCTTGATGAAGCCCTTGGCCGTGGTTTCAACCCCGGCGGCGGCTAACTCCAGGTCCTTCGTCACCGGGGCGCGCCCGAGGGCAACCAGCAGGTGGGTTCCGATCCATTCCCTTCTACCTTCGGGCATTTCGTAAGCGACCGCCGCTTGACCGTCCGGCAACGGGCGCACCTCCTTGACGGCCGACTGGCGATGAAATTCAACCCCTTCGCTTTGCAAATGGTTTGCAAGCAGCTCGGCGATGTCCGCGTCTTCATGGCTGAGGATTTGCCCGCCCCGCTCCAGAACGGTCACCCGGCTCCCGAACCGCTGCATCATCTGGGCGAACTCCAGGCCGATGTAGCCCGCCCCGAGCACCAGCAGGCGTGCAGGCACGGCTTCGAGTTTTTGGATGGTGTCGCTGGTGAGAAACGGGACGTCGCGCAAGCCGGGTAGGTCCGGCACCGCCGGGCGGGTGCCTGTGTCGATGAAAATGCGGCTGGAGCTCAGCTGCCGGGTCGCGCCGTCAGTCTGCGTCACCTCGACTCGGCCCGGGCCCAAGAAACGGCCGGTGCCCAGGATGAAGTCAAGGCTTGGAACGGAGGTGAAGTTCTTCAGGTTCAACGCCCGCATGTCCGACACCACGGTTTCAACGCGTTTCCGGACGGCCGGCCAGTCAACCGCAACCCCCTCCACCCGAATACCGAACTCAGCGGCCTGCCGGATCGAGTGAACCAGCCGGGCGCTGGCAATGAACGTTTTGGTGGGGATGCAGGCGACGTTGATGCAACCGCCGCCTATCATCAGGGGATCGCGTTCGACCAGGGCCGTCTTGTACCCGTGCTTGCCGAGATACATCGCCAGCGTCTTGCCGCCCTTGCCGCCCCCGATGACGATGGCCTCATAGGATTGCGGATAGGTCATTCAGTGGAGTGATTAAGGTTTTGGCGTTGAGGGCCTTTTCAGGCACGACCTCCAGTTTGTTTCGAGGCCGTCGTGGTGTCTATCACGTTCATGGACGGATCACTCTCGGCAACCCGTCCTACGGCTGGCCGTGCTTCATTGCGCGGATGGTTTGGTCCGTCGTCCAGACCGCGTGGGCGAGAAATGCAAAGTTAATAAGCGCCGCCTGGTAGCCGTCGCCCCATTCGGGGTGCCTCGGCGCCGCCGTCGCATTTTTGGCTACGGCGACTTCGAACCCTTGCTCGAGCAGTTCGCGCAGGTGCGATTCGACGCACATGTTGGCAAGCATGCCGCCCAGGATGACTTTGCTGACCTTGCGTTTCCGGAGCTGCAGAACCAAGTCATTGGTCTCCGGGCCCCACACCCGGTGCGGCGCGACCACGACGGTCTTGCCGTCTTCGATGTAGGGCTTGAAACGCGCAAGCCAGTCCGCGCCGGACCCGTCAAGGCCCTCAAGGTTTAAGACGCCCCGGCGCGCAAACATACCGGAGCGGGCCTCCTCGGTTTCGAGCGGCCCGTTGAACTTCCAGCCTTGATCGATAGGGTAGAAGTAGTGCGGGGATATAAACACTTCGAAACCCTGGGCCTTCGCTGCCTGGAACAGGCGCTCCATGTTGTCAATGGTCTGGTTTTCCCGGAGGCTTTCATGGACCAGGGGCCACGCGAGGCCTCGTTCACTCAACACCTCGTTTTGGGGATCGATGAACACAATGGCCGTGTCTTCACGATGAATATTCATGGCGGTTTCCGGTAGAGGATTTTTCAGGCGCCGGAACGGCTTTGAGGGCCGGCCCGGCTTCACTGAATATCAGATCAGGGCATTGGTTGGTGCTGCTTCAGGAAAGCCTCGATTCGGGCGGCAATTTCTTCTCCGTGCGTTTCCAGGGCAAAATGACCCGGAACGGACAGGTTGCGGGCGTCCATATTCTTGACGGGTGGGGATGGATTGGTCGTTGTGGTGTAAATTCCCGGGCGGGGAGGGCCCGGACGTTGTCGTTTCAACGATGCTTCTCCAGGTCAGGGGAGCCGTCGCGTGCGGCGAGCCGGGCTTCCAACTCGGCGATGCGGGCCTTTAACGGCAGGATCAGTTTCTCCACCTCCGAAGCGGTAAACCGCGGGGTGATGTATTGCGGGCAGTTCCAATCGTAGCCAATAACCCGGATGAGGAAGAGCCGTTCCACCTTGCGGCGGAGTGATTCGGGGGCGAGCTGATCGACCAGTTCGGGATGCTCGCGCCCGTAAAGCACGCGGGTGCGGCCAAGCAGCTTGAGCCGGGTGCGGTTCGGGTAGTCCATCAGGAAGAGGGCAACCCGATCGGTCGTCGTGAGGTTACCGGTACTGACCAGTTGGCGGTTGCCCTTGAAATCCGCGAAGCCGATAAGGTGAGGGCTCAGCACCTTTATGAAGCCCGGAGGACCGCCGCGGTGTTGAATGTAGGGCCAGCCGGTCTCGCCGACGGTCGCGATATAGAAGCTGTCGCGCGAGGCGATAAAGTCCGCTTCGTCCTGGGTAAGCTCGTCGCCCTTGGGTGCATTCTCCGCGATTTGATGCTCCCCGAAGTACTTGTCCTGGGCTTGTTGCACGGCGGGCGTGAGCACGGTCTGGAAATAGTTGTCGGGCATAGGGTTTCGCCTTCGAGGAGCCGGATGCCTGCCGATCGCAACGCGCCATCAAGGGCGGAAGCCGCGTCAGGTTGATAAAGCAGGATCGTCTTATTGAGACTTAACCGATACAATTGTTCCCACTTTTCCTCCTGATTTTGCGATCATCCTGTTTGTTAAGCGTGAATGCGGAGTCAAGCCCGGATAGAGGCCGGAAGGTCTTCGTTGACCTGGTGTTTGTGCTCGGCGACCCCGCGCGCGCCTGATCAGATTAAATTAAAGCACGAAGCGCGCCACATTATCCACGCCGCTCCAAGCGGATGGTTTGAAGGGCGGATTACGCGTCCTGAACCCGTCCAGGGAGGTAACGAACCTTCGTAAAAACCTCGAAATCTCGTTTTGAACGGCGAGATCCTGGAGCCACATTGCGCCGTGAACGTTGAAGCCCTTCAGCGCGTGGCCCTGGCGGTGGCGCAAGAACGCCGTTTGGAGTCCGTGATGCGGACCATCGTTCAGGGCATCGCCGAAGCACCCGATGTGGCGTTGGTTCGCCTCTGGTACGTCGACCCGGGTGCGGCGGAACCGCACGCCAGCGCTCAACGGGATTGCCGCGGCCAAACCGGCTGCCTTCAACTCGCGGCCAGTGCCGGACGGCCGTTGGCAGCGGGGGAAGACTGGTCGCGGCTCAACGGGAGCTTCAGCCGCTTTCCCTTCGGCGTCGGAAAGGTCGGTGTGATTGCCCAGTCGGGCGAATCGGTGCTGATCCCGGACCTGAGCGCGGGCCAGCCTTGGGTACTCCGGCCCGACTGGGTGATCCGCGAGCGGCTTCGGAGCTTTGCCGGCCATCCCCTGAAATTCCGAGACGACGTGCTCGGCGTCCTCGGCCTTTTCAGCAGGGCCCGCCTTACCGAGAGCGATTTTCGCTGGCTTCGCACCTTTGCCGATCATGCTGCGGTGGCCATCGTTAACGCCCGCAGCTTTGAAGAACTTGAGCGGCTGCGCGCCCAACTCGAACGGGAAAACGAGTACCTGCAAACCGAGATTAAAGAAGCGTTCGCTTTCGGGGATCTCCTGGGCGCTTCCCCGGCTTTGTCGAAAGTGCTCAGCCAGCTTCAGTTGGTGTCCCACACGGCGGTCACCGTGCTCATCACGGGCGAGTCCGGCACCGGCAAGGAACTGGCTGCGCGTGCGGTGCACGAACGCAGCGCGCGCCGGCAGCGGCCGTTCGTCAAGGTCAACTGCGGCGCCCTGCCTGAGCACCTGTTTGAAAGCGAATTCTTCGGCCACGTCCGAGGTGCATTTACCGGGGCGGTGAAGGACCGCATGGGCCGGTTCCAGGTGGCCGAAGGCGGCACGCTCTTTCTGGACGAAATCGGCGAACTGCCGTTGGGCCTGCAAGCCAAACTGCTTCGGGTGTTGCAGGACCAGCAGTTCGAACGCGTCGGCGATGACCGAACCGTGACGTCCGATGTCCGGATCATTGCCGCGACCAACCGGGATTTGAAGCAGGCGGTTGAAGCCGGGACCTTCCGCCGGGATTTATACTACCGGCTCAGCGTGTTTCCGATCGAAATGCCCCCGCTACGGGAGCGCCGGGGAGACATTGCCCTTCTGGCGGCGCACTTTTTACGAACGTCGGCGAGGCGCCTGAAAGTGAACGTTCCCCCGCTCACGACGAGCCAAGTGGAACAACTGCAAGCGTACGATTGGCCCGGCAACGTGCGTGAGTTGCAAAACGTGGTGGAACGCGCGCTCATCCTGGCGCAGAACGGGCAGCTGAGCCTTGACCTCGAACGCCCGAGGACCCGTTCGTTGGAGCCTTCCGCTGAGCAGGGCGGCCTGGCGCGATTCGATTCTCCCCAGGCATCCATTTTCACACGGGCGGAGCTCAGGGAACGCGAACGCGAGAGCATTGCCGCCGCCCTGCGCCGGACCCAAGGAAAGATCGCGGGTCCGCGGGGGGCGGCCGCATTACTGGGCATGAAACCCACGACGTTGACCTCGCGCATGAAAGCCCTTCGGCTCGAGCGTTTTGGTGCCGGTTAGGGCTCAGGTGGGTTCTGGCACAAGATTTCTCGGCGCGGCCGTCGGACCGTACTTAAACTGTAGACGGGCCCGAGTCTTGGAAGCCAAGCCGGCGCACCAGGGCGATCAGCAGCAGGATGCATTCCGATATGTCTTCGCCCGAACCCGCCAGGCGCTCAAGTTCTTCAAAGGGTGACAAGTTAGGAGCTTTTAAAGTTTAATGCTTCAAGGATTTTTGACTCACTTACACCCCTTCTCAGGATGGTTGAGCCGGTTTTAGCCCCGAAGGGGCGGCAGAAAATGCGAGCGACACCTTCTGCCGGCCCTTCAGGCCTCGGACGAGGAATAAGGTCGCTCCCCACGGTTAACCCCACTGCCCTTTAGTTAAGGGCGGCAGGCCGGGTATTGCTTTCGTCCCGGAGGGACGGCTGATCCTAGACCATTTAGGCAGCTATCCCGGTAGAATGCCGGCCGGAGGGGGCGTCGCCGCCGGAGGATGCTCCGCACCGGATTGGATTGGTCTTAGGCCCAACGGGCCGGGAGAACATAGCCCAGGGTTTACCCTGGGTAATCGTCAAATCACGATCGAGCCCTGAAGGGGCGGCAGAACCCGGGAGCGACGCCTTGTGCCGCCCCTTCAGGGCTCGATCGGGGAGGGGTGTGTTCCAAGGGTGAAACCCTGGGCTATGTTCTCCCGGCCCGTTGGGCCTAGACCGTTTATACGGTCTTATAGGTGTAAAGCCGGCGGGGCACCTCAACCCCTGGGCAACGCCCGTACAGGGACTGAAGTCCCTGCCGAACCTCAGCCGTCCCTGCGGGACGAAAGCAATACCCGGCCGTGTATCCTTAACTAAATGGCCGTGGGGTTTTACCCGGGGCTGGGTTCTGCCGCCCCTTCAGCAAATCCGACCTGGCGGGGCGGGCGTTTGTCAAGGTGGGCGTACGGACGTGACGCCTTAAGGAGGGCTAAACCCGGCTCAACCATCCTGAGAAGGGGTGTAAGATGGGAATTCGGTCGGGTTACGTCGTGGCGCCACGGAAGTCCCTGCGTTGCTCGGCAATCTGCGTCATCGACATCCGGACGTCGCACCGCTAGCATCTCGCCCGCTCCCAAACGATGAACCTCCAAGCAAGCAACCATCCGCATCCCGGTTCAACGCCACCGGTCCGAAGCTCCAGCCTCGCCGCCCTGGGCCTGGCAGCGCTCGGGATTGTCTTTGGCGATATCGGCACCAGCCCGCTCTATACACTCAAGACCATCTTGAGCATGGCCCCCGGCACACCCACAAACGACGTTGTGCTTGGTGTGCTGTCGCTAATCATCTGGACGTTAATCATCATCACATCAGTGAAATATGTCGCCTTTGCCATGAGCATCGACAACGATGGGGAAGGCGGCATTCTTGCCTTGATGTCGCTGCTGGGTACCAAAAAGCATCAGCGGCCCGTCATCGTCGCAGTCGGGCTTTTTGGGGCCGCATTAATTTATGGCGACGGTGCAATCACGCCCGCGATCTCGGTGCTCTCTGCGCTTGAAGGACTCAAAATCGCGACGCCGGCCGTCGAGCCGTACGTGCTGCCGGGAGCGGTGGCGATCCTCATTGCTCTTTTTGCGATTCAGCCTCAGGGCACCGCTCGGATTGGCAAGGCCTTCGGCCCGATTATGTCCGTATGGTTTTTGGTGATTGCGGTTATGGGTATCGCCGGCATAGCCCGTCATCCAGCCGTGCTTGCGGCCTTGAACCCCCTCTATGGGATGCGCTTCCTGTTCTCAAACGGCTTTGCGAGCTTTCTCATTCTGGGCGGCGTTTTTCTATGTGTAACAGGAGCCGAAGCGCTTTACGCCGACATGGGCCATTTCGGCCCGCGCCCGATTCGATTGACCTGGTCGTTTATTGTCCTGCCAAGTCTGGTGCTGAACTATGCAGGACAATCCGCTCTTGTGCTTGAAGGTACGCCGACGACGGACAACATTTTTTACCGGCTGTGTCCTGCACCCTTGCTGATCCCGTTCGTCATCCTGGCTACAATCGCGACTATCATCGCCAGCCAGGCGATCATTACCGGAGCGTTCTCCATGACCCGTCAAGCTATCCAACTCGGCTGGCTGCCGCGCTTGAAGATCGTACAAACATCCGAAGAGGGTTACGGTCAGATCTATGTCGGAGCTGTCAACTGGCTGCTGATGATAGTCACGATTGGCCTGACCCTGTTTTTCGGCAAGTCCGACAATCTGGCCGCCGCTTACGGTATCGCTGTATCTGCAACGATGATATTGACAACCGGGCTACTGTTTATCGCGATGCGCGATATCTGGGGCTGGAGCTTGTTTGCTACTGCTGCAGTCGCGGGCGTATTCTTCTGCATCGATGCCGGTTTCTTCCTCGCGAATCTCGCCAAGGTGGCTGAGGGCGGTTACGTTCCGCTGCTTCTGGCCGCACTGGTCTATTCCGTCATGTTCATCTGGCACCAAGGGGCCGTCACGGTCGCACAACGCCTCCCCGAGGAGGAGGTCCCGATCGAAGAGTTCATGCGTTCGATCGAATCGCAAAATATTCCGCGAGTTTCCGGGACAGGAATTTTTCTCACTCGGACTGCGCACGTTGTCCCACCGGTCATGATCTGGCACGTAAAACATAATCGGGCACTGGCGGAACATTTGTTGGTGCTGAACGCGGTTAGCGAAGCGGTGCCATGGGTCAACGATTCGGAGCGCCTCGTGGTCACCGAAGTGCAGCCGAATTATTGGCGCGGGACAGCGCACTTCGGTTTCATGGAGAGGCCGGATATTCCGGCGGTGTTCAAACAAATGTGCGCGCAAAACTACTCCATGAATTTCAGTGATGCTGTGTACTACGTCGGTCACGGCACGATTGTCCCCAGGGATGATGCCAGGGGATTGGCCAAATTGCAGCAAGCGCTCTATATCGCAATGGAGCGGAACTCCGTACACGTCAGCGACTTTTTCCGTCTGCCGGATGACAACGTCGTCTTGATCGGTCGCAGGGTCACGATCTAGGCGGCGAGGAGCAGGAGGGAAAGCGTAAACTGACCGGTGTTTAAGCCGCCATCCGGGCACGGTTCTCGGCAGGCCGTAAATTCGGATACAACCCCCCCCCGAAAAGGCTCTTCCGGCCGCTATATCGAGGACCTGGGTGCGCATTTGCAGGAGCGGATGGGCACCTTTCCTGGTCCGTTGCAGCAGCTGCTTTAGCATGAAAGCCCTTCGGCTCGACCGTTTTGGTGCCGGCCAGGGCTCAGGTGGGTTCTGGCACAAGATCTCTCGGCGCGGCCGTCGGCCTGTACTTTATCATCCGTGCTCGCAACGGGCCGCGTTTCGTGCGCTATGTTTCCCAGCCGATCGACGCCGGCAGCCGTCTGTGCAGCGACCAGCTTCGACGACTTCAGGGTTTCTACTCGCGTAAGGGCTTCCCGGACAGACTGCGCGTGGCGCGCTTCGACGATCGCGTCCAGGATTGCCGATCGAAACGATCTATCCGGAGATGAACGCACACCAGAAACGTTATCGCCCGATACGAGGCCGGATTATGAGACCCATCTTATTAATCGCCACCAGTTTGGCTGTTGCATCGGCAGCAAAAGCTCAAGATGATAAAACAATCTTTTCTGGCGCTCATGTAGGAATGACCATTGAACAATGCGAGAAATACTACCACCGGTTACACATTGGCGCAATGGGCCACAGCGGCGCGCCTAAAGGCGAAATTCAGGTCGAGTTTCGTACCGATGGTAGTCCCCAGCGGCGCGTTTATGTCTACTACCTGAAATCCAACGGAAAAATCGTTTCCGTGACTTACTCGAAAGTGGGTGACGATGAAACGTTTTCCAAAGAAGAGATTCAGTACCTCACCGGCCTCAATCACGGAAGCGGTGTAACGACTAAAGTAACAGGGGGTGATTTTGAAGTCAGCACCCCTGAACAGGCCCGACTCGAAGAAAGCCAATGAGCCATGCGTGGAACGTCGCGACCTCGCGCCTTTATGGAGAACCCCGCGACATTTGTCGCGGGGTCTCCGATCTCAGGCCGGTGCCAATGAAACGATGTCTCCTGGTGTACGAGGGGCGAGGCGCCTCTTACCGGCGGGCTGAGAATGGCCGGTTCCGGCGGGGCCAACCCTCGCGCGTAACGCCTCCGACGGGGTCCCGTCCGGGACGGGTAAATACCGCGACAACTCTGGACGGGCCATCTCCTGCAGGGAGTAAGTGTTGCCGGCGGGTTCTGCCGCCCCTTCAGCAAATTTATCTCGGTAACATTTCGACCGGATTTCAGCCCCGAAGGGGCGCTGGAACATAGCCCAGGGTTTACCCTGGGAAACCGTCAAATCACGATCGAGCCCTGAAGGGGCGGCAGAAAGCGTTACTCACGGTTTCTGCCGCCCCTTCAGGGCTAATTCGGGGGGGAAACGCCTTCCCAGGGTAAACCCTGGGCTATGTTCCTTTGGCCCTTCAGGCCATCGAACCGTCTACCGGCTCGTTTGGCCTAGCCCGTGTATACGGTCCAATAGGTGTAACGCCGGCAGGGCCTGGGTAGGAAGACAAAATTTTACCTCCATGGCCGTCGAGATGGTATAACCGGCCACGGAACATCCTCCGGCGCCGGCACCTCCCGGGCCGGCATTCTACCGGAATGACCGCCTGAATGTTATTGCGGGAGAGCGGGAGCATCGGGGGGCTCTTGGGTTAGCGCGCAGGTGCCCGCGTTTTACCGCAAATCGGCATCGAGGCCTTTGACAGTGACTGGCGCTGCGCGCTGCCGAAGCTGCACCTCAGCTGGAGCATCCGTCCCCTATGATTGCGGCGCAGCCTCCGCTTTGGTCTGGTCTCGCCGCCGACTGCTGAACGATTTAACTGGAAATGACACCACCGCGTCACCCGCCAATTTCGAAATTAGTTCTGGCAGACGGTATAAAAGGTGCTCAAGCGCCCTCGTCGGTCCAACCAACAGGAGGGGAGAAACGTCAAGCCCACCTTTTTAACTGTTTCTGACAAAGGCTATCAACTGGATTAAGAATTCTGTGAGCAAAACCTCCCTGAGCATTGACCTTTCAACTCCGGCTGCAAACGAGAAGCGCAGGTTCCCCGCATTTTCCAAAAAGGACACCAACATCGCCACGATACTGGCCTTGCTCGCCTGGACCGTGGCGGTCTTTGACTATGGCCTTTTCGGTACCATTCTGCCGGCCATGCAGAAAGAATTCCGCTGGACGGAGCCGGAAGCCTATGCTGTGAACACCTGGATCGCCGTCGGCACCGCCATCGTATGTTTTGCCCTCGGTCCGGTGATCGACCGCCTGGGGCGCCGCAAAGGCATGATGACGTCAATCGGCGGCACCGCCGTCGTGTCTTTCCTGACGATCCTGATCCCAGCGGGCTTGGGGTTCGTCAGCAACGGATTGCTCGTTCTCATCCGCTCGTTTGGTGGGCTGGGTTTCTCCGAACAGGCAGTCAACGCCACCTACATGAACGAGGTTTACCAGGTGACCGAGGATGAAAAGAAGCGCAAACGCCCCGGATTCCATTACTCCTTCATTCAAGGAGGCTGGCCGTTAGGGTTCCTGTTGGCCAGTGCACTGGCCCTTGTCTGTCTGCCGGTTTTTGGCTGGCGCCCGCTGTATGCGATGGCGGCCGTACCGGCGGCGATCATTGTCTGGGTGATCTCCAGGAAATTGAAGGAAACGCCACAGTTTGAACTCCATCACAAGCTGACTCAGCTGGAAACACAGGGTAAATCGGAGGAAGCGCACGGGCTGGCGGCTTCCTACGGGGTGGAACATTCCTCGGCGGCGCCATTGAAGCGCATTTGGGAACCGCACCTTCGCCGGAACACAATCGTGTTCTCACTGGCCTGGATCGTCAACTTTTTCGGCATTATGATCTTTAGCGTCTTGGGCAGCTCGGTCCTCAAGAACGCAAAGGGCATAGAATTGTCCGCTGCTTTCTGGATGTTGATCGTCATCAACCTTATCGCTTATTTCGGCTACGTCTTCCACGGCTGGCTCGGAGACCAGATCGGCCGCAAGCCGACGATCGTCATCGGCTGGGTTCTGTCCGGGATATCTTTTGCCATTATGCTCAGTCCTATCGCAGTGCACCCCACGCTGATTATTCTTACCTATGGAGCAGGGCTGTTCTTCCTGGTCGGTCCCTACGCCGCCATCCAATACTTCATGGCAGAGTGCTACCCCGTAAGTTGCCGGGCCACCGGTACAACGTTCATCGGCGCGATGAGCCAACCTGGAACCATCCTTGGAGGGGCCCTGTTCACCGCCGTGGCAGCTGCCGCGGGCACCGGAACCGCTGCCCTGTGGGTAGGGGCATTGGGAACGTTGCTGTCGGGTATCATCATGATCGGTACCAAAATCCCCACCGAGGCGCTCTTAGAGGAACCCCATGCCTGAGGTCAAAGTAGCCATCGTTACCGGCGCTGCCAGCGGGATCGGCCGCGCGCTTGCGGTCTACTACGCACGGCATGGCGTCCGTACCGTAATCGGAACGTTCCCGGGTGATCCCCACGACCCGGAAGAGACCCTTCGTCTGGTAACGGAGGCAAGTGGCAAAGCGGTCATTCACGAGGTGGATGTCCGGAGCACCCCTTCGGTCGATTCCTTCGCCCAAAGGGCGATAACGGAGTATGGCCGGCTCGATTATGCGGTGGCAAACGCTGGCGTTCTCCGGAATGCCGCCCTGTCCGATATGTCGGACGAGCGTTGGAACGACATGCTCGACGTCGATCTTACCGGCGTGCTGCGCACCCTGCGCGCCGGGGCGGCAAAAATGACCGGGGACGGTGCCATGGTTGCCGTTTCCTCGATCGCCGGCGGCGTCTACGGATGGGAGGAGCACGCCCATTACGCCGCGGCGAAAGCGGGCGTGCTCGGGTTGATCCGCAGCCTGGCCGTTGAGCTGGCCCCGCGAGAGATCCGCGTGAACGCCGTGATCCCGGGTCTCATCGAGACGCCTCAGTCACTGGACCCGGTCAATTCACTGGGGCCGGATGGCTTGCGACGTGCCGGCAAGGACATCCCCTGGGGGCGTGTCGGGCGGCCGGAGGAGGTTGCCAGCGTCATCGGATTCCTCACCTCGGAAGACGCCCGGTACATCACTGGCCAGCCCCTGATTGTCGATGGTGGCCTGACCGTAAAAATGCGGGCCTGAGGCGGAAATAACATGGCATACGAATCGCTTCGCCAATTCCCGAACGGACGCTCCGTCGTCGTCACCGGTGGCAGGAGCGGGATCGGCCGCGCCATCGTCGAGGCCTTCCGGGCCAACGGCGACCGGGTGGCGGTCCTGGATCTAATCAGCGGCGATGATGTCATCCGCGTGGATGTCGCTGACGAAGGCAGCGTTCGAGCTGCTTTTGCCGATGCCCGGGAGCGTCTCGGGCCAATTGACATTTTGATCAACAGTGCGGGATTGCTAACGGAGTCACCGCTCGCAGAGATGTCCCTTTCCATGTGGAACGAAACGATCCGGGTGGACCTGACCGGAGTCTTCCTTTGTTGTCGAGAGGTCGTAGGGTCGATGCGTCATCAAAAGTGGGGACGCATCATCAACATCTCCTCGCAGCTGGGGATTAAGGGCGGAATCGGGCTCAGCCACTACAGCGCGTCTAAAGCGGGTGTAATCGGCCTGACCAAGTCCCTGGCCCTGGAGTTGGCACCAGACAACGTTTTGGTCAACAGCATTGCCCCAGGCCCGATCGAGACCCCGCTCGTTGCGGGTATTTCCGAGGGCTGGAAGGCAGCCAAGCGCGCTGAGTTGCCGCTTGGACGCTTTGGCAGGCCCGAGGAGGTGGCTCCAGCAGCAATCTTGCTCGCCAGTGATCCTGGAGGCAACCTCTTCGTGGGACAAACCCTTGGTCCCAACTCGGGCGACGTCATGCCATAAAAGCGGGATCTCGGATCTGCAGAGCCGACAGGGCGAGAGCGGTTCCGGAGCCGGATTTCGGCCGGCAAAAACCTCGCGGCCCGGCTTCCAAGCAACCCGGCGGCTTTGAGGGTTTTATTTGAGAATCGGCCTGAATCGTTCTGCTCTCGTTCGTGCTTAGAATGTTTCCTCAGGCGATTATCGAAAATAGTCGCTTGCTGAATCCAACCACTCAGCCCATTTCGCCCGTAATAGTCCATGTGGGGGGCGACTGCGTGGGTAGCCCCCCGGCAGTAAGAAAGGCGGCAGAACCTCGGCTCGAGGTTGGTACCTGCGGATCTGCCGGGACAGTTTGAAGCCGAAAAAGTTTCGGGCGTGAACGAAGGCCAAGACATCGTCGTGGTTGGTACGGGCGGCACCATTTCGTCCCGTTTCGATCCCTCTCAGGGACGAGTAACCGCTTCGCAGGATCTGGAGGAGATCGTGGCGTTGCTTCCCGACCGTACGAATCTCCCCAGGGTTAGGTTTCAAAATTTCACAAAGATCTCGGGATTCGAGATGACCATCGAAGTCGCGCATTCTGTCGTGAGGCATATTGCAAGTCTTCTCGCCGATCCGGAAGTGGGAGGGGTGGTCGTGACCCAGGGTACGGATACCATGGAGGAAACAAGTTTCCTGGCAGATCTGTTGCTGCCTTCTGGAAAGCCTGTCATTTTTACCGGGGCCCAGTTGCCGCATGATCATCCCCAGACCGATGGGCCGCGAAACATCCTGGATTCGATTCGAGCAGCGGCTTCGCCTGATTCAATCGGGCTGGGAGTAATGGTCTGCTTCAATGGCCGGCTGCACGCGGCCAGGGACGTAACAAAAGTTCATACGAGTGCGCTGGAGACGTTTCAGTCGTACGACCACGGCGCATTAGGTTGCGTGGACGACGGCCTGGTCGTTATCTTTCGCCGGCCGCGTTTTCGTGCTTTGCTGTCAGCCGACCGCCTGGATAAACGGGTGGACCTGATTCGTTTGGTCCTGGGAATGGAAGCTCGTGTCCTGGACGCCGCGCTGGCGAACGGCGTTGACGGCATCGTGGTAGAAGCCTTTGGGCGCGGCAATGCCACCACCGAGTTCGGCCGCGGCGTAAGCCGAGCGTGCGCAGCAGGCGTTCCTGTGGTTGTCACCTCACGCTGCCCGAGCGGTCGAGTGCGGGCCATTTATGGAAGTGGCGGGGGAGGAGGCCGCGATCTGGAGGACGCTGGCGCCATTTTCGCAGGGGACCTCAAAGGTCCCAAGGCCCGCATCGCATTGATCGTTGCCCTTAGCGATCCTGGCGCGCGCGTGCAGCTGCGTGAGCTGTTCGCCGCGCTTGCGCCATAGAGTGTTATGCGTTCAACAGGTGATATAGCTACCGCCGCCACTCAGCAGAAACCGGACAAGTTTGGGGTTCAGCCGCTCCGCGCCTGTGAGAGGCCACCCTGTTTGTCCTCGGTCGACTAAACAACTAAACACACGCCGTACAACCACCAACCGGCGAAAGCCGCGCCTAAAAACAGGCCCTATTTATGCCAAAGGAAATATTGTGTGCATTCGGAGTAGACGTTGACGCCGTGGCAGGATGGCTCGGGTCTTATGCTGGAGAAGATTCCCCCGATGATATCTCGCGAGGATTGTTCGCCGGCGAAGTCGGTTCACCCCGATTGCTGAACCTGTTTAAGAAGTACAATTTGCGAACCACTTGGTTCATTCCCGGACACTCCGCAGAAACGTTCCCGGACGAAATGAAAGCGGTTGCAGAAGCGGGGCATGAGATCGGAGTTCACGGTTACAGTCACGAAAACCCGATCGCAATGACCCGTGAACAAGAGGAAGCCATCCTGGATAAATGCCTTGATCTGCTGACTAAGCTTTCAGGGAAAAGGCCCACCGGCTATGTGGCTCCCTGGTGGGAATTCAGCCCTGTCACCAATGAATTGCTCGTGGAGCGTGGAATCAAATACGACCATAGCCTGATGCACAAGGACTTTCATCCGTACTACATCAGGGTCGGCGATAGTTGGACGAAAATCGATTATAGCAAACATCCAAACGAGTGGATGAAACCGCTCGTCCGGGGTCGGGAAACGGACTTAATTGAGATCCCGGCAAGTTGGTACCTCGATGATTTGCCGCCGATGATGTTCATAAAGAAAGCTCCGAACAGCCATGGCTTCGTGAATCCCCGGCATCTCGAGGAAATGTGGCGCGATCAGTTCGACTGGGTCTATCGGGAATACGATTACGCCGTGTTCGCGATAACGATTCATCCGGATGTCTCTGGCCGTCCTCAAGTGCTTCTTATGCTTGAGCGGCTCGTGGAGCATATTCTAAAACATGAAGGCACAAGGTTTTTGACCTTCGACGAGATCGCCGATGACTTCAAGAGCCGTTTCCCGCGCGCCCGGTAAACCGGGAGAAAGGATTCGCTGTGCGCTGAGCGGCGCACGTCAAATAAGGGAGGGCCTCACCCGGTCACGGATCTATGTGCGGACTTTGCGGGTTGCTCGGAACTGAATCGGACTGGTCCGGTTCGATCGGCAGCACCTTGCCGGCAAGACAAGAACGGTTTCTGAGAATTGCTCAAGCAAACCGGATTTTAAGCCTGTTCCGATTGCGGCTGGACGATTTTCAAGGGGTATCCTACCTTCTAACCGGCCCGACTGGGCGATGCGAGGTGGTCCCCGATCTTGGACAGCTTTGGCGGTTTGCGGAGTTACTTGCGCATCGTCCTATTGATCCATTGGATGAGGAACTATTGGCCCGGCTAACTTCCATTCCACCGTGACCGCACCGAGTGACCTCATCCCCGTCAACGTGATTACCGGCTTCCTCGGGAGCGGCAAGACGACGTTGTTGCGAAAACTCCTCGTCTCCGATCTCGCCGGCGAGACCGCAGTGTTGATAAACGAATTCGGTGAGATCGGAATCGACCATTTGTTAGTTAAAGAGGTCGCCCCGGACGCGGTCCTCCTAAAGAGCGGCTGCGTTTGCTGCTCGATACGCGGCGATCTTAAGGGGGCCTTGGTTCAGTTATTCTCCAGGCGGCAAAAGGGAGATATTCCTTGCTTTCGGCGGGTTATTTTGGAGACGACCGGCCTAGCAGATCCGGCGCCGATCTTCGCAACCATCGTGGCTGATCTGATGCTGCGCCATCATTTCAGACTCGGCCCTATCATCACGGTCATCGACGCTTTTAATGCTTCTTTGCAGGAAGGTTTGCATCCGGAGTGGACGGCGCAGGTGACCTCGGCGGATCGGTTGATCCTTGCGAAATCCGATCTGGTGCCTGCCGAAGCCTGCGAAAAGCTTCGATCACGCCTGAAGGTCCTCAATCCAGCCGCGCCAATAGCAATGAACTCCGCGGTAGAGAATGGCGACTTATCCCTTCTAACCGCAGGTCTGCACGACCCGCGTCCGGATATTGAAGTGGAGCGGTGGATACGAAATTTCGGGACCGATCAGAGCCCAAATGGTCCGATCGACGATAAACGGCATGAGGGCCACCGTCACGCGGAGCATGCTGACGTTAACGCATTCTGTCTGACGTTCGACCGGCAGATAAACTGGGTTGCTTTCGGTCTTTGGCTTTCCATGTTGCTGAACCGGCACGGTCGCGATGTACTGAGAGTTAAAGGGATTCTCAATTTGAGTGGCACGAGGTATCCGATCGCGATCCATGGAGTGCAGCACCTGGTTCATCCCCCCGTTCACCTGACCGCATGGCCGGATGACGACCGGCGGTCACGCATCGTTTTTATCGTGCGAGGAATTCAGCCGGCAGCGGTCGAAAGGTCATTTGCCGCTTTTGTAGGCATTTGATCCGATCGGCCGGCCAAACACGGCGCGAGCATCGGCGCCAAAAACCCGAAGGTCTCCCGAGGGGGCGCAACCCCTGCGGAACGAAAGCAGTACCCGGCCTCGTATCCTTCTAAATGGCCGTGGGGTAAACCTGGGCTAATGTCTGCCGGCCCGTTGGGCCCAAGAACCGGTTCAACCAGCGACGGAGCATCCTCCGGCGCCGGTATCCCCTGAGCCGAAATTCTACCGGGATAATGGTCTGAAGGGTATAACTACCCGGCAGGAATTCCGTGTGCACGGACCTCCGAGAAATGCCGTAAGCGTTCGCCATAATTCGGAATGAACGGCTGACCGGCCACGATGTACGCGCCGGACTCGTCTGACACCGTTTGCCTGCGGGGGGTGCGACCTTAGTTTTGATGATTCACTTAGCTGGTTTTGGCGGGGCGTTTGCAAAACGTCCCGGCTTGATCCGTGGCGGGCTCCGGATTGCGTCGCCGCTTTCGGCCACACCCGCGTCCGCGGGCGGACGTGAGCGGCGCGCCTGCCGGCCAGCGTAGGTGCCAAACGTCGCGCGTTTAAACCTTGGGCAATCCCACCCGCCGGGAGGGATGCATCAAGTGCGGATACGGGGCGAGCGGCTTCTCCATCCCGTGATGGGGGGCAAACAACCTTCGCTTCCGGGTGCGGACGCCCAAGACGTTCACGAGGGCGGCAACCTGGATGGCGGAGAGCGGGAGGCCGCAGTGAGGACAAGTCAGGCCGGAGTTGCTCATGGGAGACAGCAACGACCCGAAGGCAGGGTAAATCAACGATTCATGCGTCGAATGCTCGGTGCGGGTAGGCCCGGTAAAGGGGTCGGGGTTGAGTACCGCCCGGTTCGCCGGCCAGGCAGTGGGCCGGCCATCACACGCGCTGTCCGCGGGAACGGGGGCACGGCAAGGGTATGGTTGCGCCTGTGATGCGCGAAGAATTTTCCCGGCTGCGGCGTGCGCGTTCAAACGTTCGCGGCCGCCCTGCGGTTAGAAGCCCCGCCTTTCGGCGGGCGGTTCGACGGGACGGTCGGGTGGCCCTTGCTGGTGGCGAATTTGCTCGAAGGCGTCCGCGGCCCGGTAGGCGTCCTGGGCCAGTTGCAGGGGGTTTTCGTCGGGCTTACGGTTGGTCAACAGGGTCAGGAAGATCTCCCAGGCTTGCTCGTCGCGGGAATCGGGTCGGATCGGCATGGCCTTAGGGTACCGGCGTTCCGGTCGACAAACAACCGCCGCGGCTCCGCGCCAGGGCCGGCGTGCCGGCACGTTGGAAAAGCTGCGTGCCCGGGGGGCAAAACGGCACCAGCGGGGGGATTCGCCCTTGGGGGACGGCTTTCCCGCTTTGGCTGGCGGTTTGGTCGCCGGCCAGGTAATGCTTGCGCCCCAATGCCCCATAACGTCGCCCTGATCTCCACCATCGCCGTCGGCTTGGTTTACGCCCTGGCCGGCGGCCTGCTCGCCATGCGCCTGCACCTGCCGCCGCTGGTCGGCTACCTGTTGGCCGGAATCGCGGTCGGGCCTTTCACGCCGGGGTTCGTTGCTGACGTTCACCTCGCCCCGCAACTGGCCGAAATCGGCGTGATCCTGCTCATGTTCGGCGTGGGTATGCACTTCTCCCTTAGTGACCTCCTCGCCACGCGACGCATCGCTCTGCCCGGCGCGCTGCTGCAGATCGCGGCGGCCACGGCGCTCGGCGCGGGCTTAGCGTACCTGTGGGGTTGGGACCTCGGCGCGGGCCTGGTCTTCGGGGCGTCGCTCTCGGTGGCCAGCACCGTCGTGTTGCTGCGGGCGCTGGAGGCACGCGGCAGCATGCACTCGGAAAACGGCCGCATTGCTGTCGGCTGGCTTATCGTGGAGGACCTGATAACGGTGCTGGTGCTCGTGCTCCTGCCGGCCCTGGCGGGCACCCTCGGCGGCAATGCTCCCGCAGGGGCCGCAAGGGAGGGGGAGACGAACCTGGCCCTCATCGTCGGGGTGACCTTGGGTAAAGTGGCCGCTTTCGGCGTGCTGATGGCGCTGGCCGGCGCGCGCATCCTGCGCTTTGTGCTCTCGCGGGTGGAGCGCACCGGCTCGGGCGAACTGTTTACCTTGGCAGTGGCGGCCATCGCCCTCGGGGTGGCTTACGGCGCGGCGGAGCTGTTTGGGGTGTCGTTTGCCCTGGGGGCTTTCATCGCCGGCATGGTCGTCAACAGCTCGGACCTGAGCCACCGGGCCGCCCGGGATTTACAGCCGCTGCAGGACGCCTTTGGGGTGCTCTTCTTCGTGGCGGTGGGTATGTTGTTCGACCCGGGCATCCTCCTGCAGCAACCCGGGCAGGTTCTGGCGGTGGTCGGGGTGATCATCGGGGGCAAAGCGCTGGTGGCCTTTGGCCTCGTGCGGGCCTTCGGCTACCCATTAGGTGCGGCGCTGACTATCGCCGCGAGCCTGGCCCAAATCGGCGAGTTTTCCTTTATCTTGGGCGAGCTCGGGCGCTCCCTCGGGCTGTTGCCTAAAGAGGGCTTGAGCCTGATCGTGGCCGGCGCGCTCATCTCGATTACGTTGAACCCGCTGGGGTTTGCCGTGGCGAGTTGGCTCGGGCGACGCGCGCGTTAGAGTGGCGGGGCAACGCTTCGTGCGCAGACCCGTCCGTGGATCAGAAGTGGCGGCCGTTTGGTATCAACCCTTACTTTTCCCTGGCTTTAGACCATCGTCTGTGCTTGGCTTGCCTGTTAGATTCGTACGCACCTTTTCGTCCGATCTCCTTCACCCTCCTAACGTCGGTGTCCTGGGCGTCGCCTTGTCCTGGGGAATCGCTCGATGACAGCCGGCAGAAGGCGCTCGTTACCCTAAGTGGGACGGACGCCCCCTGCAGAGGTTTCGCCCTTCTGTAACGGGTTAAATCAACCAAGCAAATCTTTCAGCGCCAGCAATAGGAATACACACATGAGGATCGTCGTGATCGGCGGCACCGGGCTCATCGGCAAACGGCTTGTGAGCAACCTTCGGCAAAAGGGTCAGGAGGTCGTCGCGGCCTCCCCTTCTTCCGGCATCAACGCCGTCACGGGTGAAGGATTGGCGGATGCGCTGGCCGGCGCTCAAGCGGTCGTTGACGTGGCGAACTCGCCTTCTTGGGACGACGCGGCCGTATTGAATTTCTTTGAGACCTCAAGCCGAAACCTGCTTGCGGCGGAAGGCGCGGCCGGCGTGGGGCACCACGTTGCCCTGTCCGTGGTTGGCACCGATCGCCTGCTGGCGAGCGGTTATTTCCGTGCAAAAATGGCGCAGGAAAACCTGATCAAAGCCTCGAGGCTTCCTTACACGATCGTCCGTGCCACGCAGTTCTTCGAGTTCGTGAACGGCATCGCCCAATTCTCCACCCAAGGGGCGACGGTCCGGTTACCCTCCGCGCTCATGCAGCCCATCGCGGCCGATGATGTCGCGGCGGCTCTGGCGGAGGTCGCCCTGGCTAAACCCTTCAACGCGACGGTCGAGCTGGCCGGTCCCGAACCGATCGGAATGGATGCATTCGTCGCGCGTTTCTTGAGCGCAAACGGCGACCCGCGCAAGGTGATCACGGACGCCCATGCGCGCTACTACGGCCTGGAGGTTAACGATCAGAGCCTCGTCCCTGGAGGCAACCCGCGCCTCGGTCCGACGCGCTTCGAGGATTGGCTCAGCCACTCCCTGTCGACGCACGAGCATGGAGGATGACCCGCACCGCAGAATAACGAACTCACCCGAATCACGCATGAACGATTCCGCTCAGGAACTCTGATCCGGGCCGGCTTCGCGTTGGTTTTTGTCCATCCGCTATCGGGCCCCCGTCATGCAATCCGGAATCGTGAAGAACAACAACGGGCAAGGACAAATCGGCGCGGCGATACCTCACTGAAGTCGGCCCTATCCTTGGCGGCGGGGAGTTGACGCGTTTTGTAAACGCCGTCGTGCCTTTCGCCCTAAACGGCGTGCAGCTCAAACAGAAAGACATTCGATGAATACAACCCAACAACCTGCCGCCATCGTCACCGGCGCTTCCAGCGGAATCGGCCGGGGCGTCACACGGACACTGCTCGGACGCGGCTGGCGTGTGGTGGGCACCTCCCGCACGATCAGCAGCTCGAAGGACCTTACGCCCTCGCCTGAGCTCGTCCTCGTGGATGGAGACGTCAGCAAGAAAGTAACCGCCATCATGGTGGTAGACGCAGCCGTCAAACATTTCGGCCGTATTGACCTGCTGGTCAACAATGCTGGAATCTATATGCCAAAGGCGTTCACCGGCTACACCGAAGAAGACTACAACCTGGTGATGAATACCAACGTCGCCAGCTTCTTCTACATGACGCAGCAGGTGATTCCGCAGATGAAGAAGCAGAATTCCGGGCACGTGGGAAGCATCTCGGGGGTTTCCGTGGATCAACCGAGCAGCGCCGCGGTCGAACTGTTGGCCGTGCTGTCGAAATCGCCGATGCCGGCTGCGAGTAAGGCGCTGGCGCTGGAATACGCGGCGAACAACATCCGGTTCAACACGGTGTCTCCTGCCGTCGTTAACACACCGATGCACGCCAGGCGCAATCATGCGGACCTGGCGAAGCTACATCCCCTGGCTCGGATGGGTGAAGTTTTGGATGTCGTCGACGCGGTGCTCTACCTACAAAGCGCCACGTTCGTGACGGGCGAAAACATCCGAGTGGATGGAGGGGTCCACGCCGGCCGGTAATAATGCCACTGCCGCGATCCCCGTTGGGGAGCCTGCGCCGAGGCGTCTCATCCCGGCTTTGTCCATTATGCCCCATCCAGAATCGGTTTTGCCATGCGCTAAAATTCCGTCTTCCTTCCCGGGCGCCCTGCCATATTTACACCTATTAAACCGTATAAACGATTTAGGCCCAACGGGCCTATGAACCGGCCCATTGGGCCTAAGACCGATTCAGCCAGCTATGGAGCATCCTCCGGCGGCGACATCCCCCGAAGCCGGCATTCTACCGAGATAACCGTCTGAATGGTATGACTCGAAAAATGCGTTCTGGCGCAAATCTCGTCAGGTGTATGTTTTTGGCGATCCGAACCGAACTGCCCGGCTCTTCAGGGCATTGAAAGTATATCGGGAGCGGAGTGGCCCGGGCCCGTTGTGATTTGCGGCAATCTATGCAGGTTATCGGGCATTCACGCGTTAAATCGAGGTGCAGCATGACGACGGTATTTCTCAGCCACAAGAGCCAACATGCGTCCGCGGCGAGAGCCCTGGCTGGCGCGCTGAGCATCGTGTTCGGAAGGGCCGAAGTTTTTCTCGCGGAGGACATCGAAAAGGGCGAGGACTGGAGGGCGGAGATCGACCTGGCCCTGCGCGAGGCCAAGTGTTTTATCCTCTTGTACGGCGATCCCCAGCTGGACTGGTCGTGGTGCTTTTATGAGGCCGGGGCTTTCGCCAAGATGAAAGACAAGCCGGGGCGTCCGGTTTTTTGCCTGCATCCAGCCGATGTCGCGCCCCCGAGCCCACTGGCATACCTGCAGACCATCACGGCGACAGCCGACCAGCTCGAACAGTGGATCCGAAACGCTCTCTGCTCGATTCACGGATGCCAACAACCCACTGCCGACGAAATTTCCTCAAGCATCGAGAAAATCGAGAAGCTCGTCAACAACACGGGCCCGGTGCAGGAGAAGGTACTAAAGCCATTTATCTGGATCGAACCGTCGTGGCCCGGGCCGGGCGACGAACCGAATTGGAACGATGAGCGTGCTCTGTCCGAAATCGATTTCTCGCGCGCCAGCGTTTTGATCGACCCTGACTCCGCCACGCAGCTGGGATTTGCGACGCCGCCCAGAAGGAAACAGCTCCTGCCGTTCCTGCGTGAACTCGCTTGCGACGCGGAATGGAGCGATGACAGAGTGGAGTTCTGGATCGCGAAATTGTTCGAGTCGCTGCGCGAGGCGGCGAAAGGGCGCTTGCTTTTCCAGGAGGCCGCGTATTTCCGGCACGAAAGCGGACGGATTTTGCGACCCGTCGTGGTCAGCTATGTGAAGAACTCCAGCGGGACGAAATGCAGACTGCGCGTGATATTCGCATCTGCGTTCGGTTCGCCGCTGACGGATAACCCAAACCTGGTGCAACGGCTCACCGTCGGGATACGCCTGGCGGTTCGCACGCGCCTTGAGGTCCTGGATCCGTTTCTTGGCCGCATGGCCGAGGTGCATCGCGACAAAGTCCTGAGCGCACACCCCAGAGACGCAATCGCGAGGCGCAACCCCGTTGGAGGTCGAGTGACCGAGGCTCTCGACGCCATCTTGCAGGAGGCTTTGGCGCACGGGATGAGACCGGGTGATCCTCCCCCAAGATTGTTCGAAGGACCGGCCCAGCATGAGTATGAGGAGATTCGCAATCGCGCGGTGTCTTTATGGCAGGGACTCAAGAACAAGACATGGCAGGAAGATCAGAAGGGAACGGGCGAGTATCCGGAATCGGAGCTACTCCTCGGCGAATTGGACCAATGTAACCAGGCCTATCTCGACCTTAGTCTTCCCCGTCTGCAAGAGTTGCTCAGGAGAGGGCATTGATAGCCAGACAGCCCCAATACGACCCGAGGAAAAAAACGGATAAAAGCCGGCTGCTGTTACTTCGTGAACACACTGCACAGCTCCTGTGTGGGTATGGATATTGATCCCCCGGGGTAAACCCCACTGCCATTTAGTTAAGCGCGAGGTGGGACGCTTTCGTCCCGGAGGGACGAAGGCCACGCCCGGCCCGCCGGCCCTTAACTGAATGGCAGGGTAAACCGTGGGCTGGGTGCTGCCAGCCCTTTGGGGCTAAAACCGGCTCGCTCGGCCGGAGCAAGCAAGGCCAAAGGCCACCCGCTCCGGCCGTCTCACTCCCGCAACGAGCCGCTCAACCGACCTCAAAACCGGTGTAGAACGGATTCTGCGATGGTCCTTTGGAGGGGCCGCCGGACGACACCCTCAAGGGGAGAGCGCACGAAATGGGCCGTCGCGTACCGTGTCCGTTCGTGGGGGGCAACCGCAGCGTCCGTTGGCTCCCACGCGTCATGCGTGCCGCCAACGGCCGATCGGCCGATCTACTCCTTTAGTGTTATTGCCTTTACGGCCGATGCCGTGCCATTAAAGGCATTTCTAGGACAGGGTTAGTCGTCTTTGTTCCTCTGCCGTGAAGAGGGCCTTCCTCGCCGTGCGGAGGGGTGGAGGCGCCGACATTTCGCCTGAAGGTCCGTCTGACTCCAGAGCCGGGGCGTTTTGCACCTTGGGTTATTCTAACTCCGCAAAAACTAACTGGAAGGCTACATGCAACAAGAAGTGCTCAGCGAGCTAAGCAAAAACGTTCGGGGGAGCGTAATCCCCCCGGCCAGCGGCGAATACGACGCCGCTCGTAAGGTGTACAATGGCATGATCGATCGTCGTCCCGCCGTCATTATTCGATGTGCGGATGTGGCGGACGTGATGGCAGCAGTAAAATTTGCCCGCAGGGAGGGTCTCACGGTTTCCATTCGCGGCGGGGGCCATAACGGTGGCGGGCTGGCCGTGTGCGATGACGGACTCGTCATCGACCTTTCGTCCATGAAAGGGGCCCGGGTCGATCCGATCAACTGCACCGTGCGGGTGGGACCCGGCAGCATGCAGGGCGACGTCGATCACGCCTCGCACGCGTTCGGCATGGCGGTACCGGCCGGCATCGTCTCGACGACCGGGATCGCGGGTCTGACCCTGGGCGGTGGCACCGGCTACCTCACCCGCAAGTACGGCCTGACCATCGATAGCCTGATCCAGGCGGACATCGTGCTGGCGGACGGGAGCTTTACCACCGTCGATGCGGCGCACAACGAGGATCTCTTCTGGGCCTTACGCGGCGGCGGGGGGAATTTCGGCATCGTGACGAGTTTCGTGTTTCGAGCGCATCCCGTGAGCATGGTTTACGCCGGACCAATCTTTTGGGAAATCAAAGACGCTCGGCGCGTGATGCAGTGGTACCGGGAGTTTCTGCCTCAGGCGCCCTTGGAGCTATGCCCGTTTCTGGGGTTGAAGACCGTACCCTCGACGGCTCCGTTTCCCAGAGAACATTGGGGCAAGAAGATTTGTGCGTTGATCTCCTGCTACAGCGGCCCCCCCGAGCAAGGCGAAGAAGCCGTCAAGCCGATTCGCCGAGAGCTTCCGGCACCGATCGTTGACTGGATGGGGCCCATGCCGTTTCCGGCTCTGCAGAGCCTGTTCGATCCGCTATTGCCGTCGGGGCTGCAGTGGTACTGGAGAGGCAATTTCGTCAAAGAGCTTTCGGACAAAGCCATCGACACGCATTTGGAGTGGAACGCCAAGGCGCCGAGCGAACTCTCGTTGATGCATCTCTATCCCGTTGACGGCGCGGTGCACCACGTGAGGCCGGACGAGACAGCCTGGAGCTTCCGAGACGCGACGTGGTCGATGGTTATTGCCGCTATCGATCCGGATCCCGGTAAGGCCGGAGCCCTAACGGCGTGGGCCAAGGGGTATTGGGAAGCCATGCGTCCCTACACGATGGGCGGCGCCTACGTGAACTTCATGATGGATGAAGGACTCGACCGAGTACAAGCGACCTATCGGGATAACTACGCTCGGCTGACGGAAATCAAACGAAAGTACGATCCGGATAATTTTTTCCGCATCAATCAGAATATCAGACCGGCTTAGAAAGCACGCGAGAGGCGGTGGACTACGGCGCTGGGTGAACCGCCATTCGGACGGAAGCGCCGGGCTGATATCAACGATCCTTTCGCCACGGGAACCGGCTCAACCAACGTGCAAACCGGTGTAAGTTTCGTTGCCGCTTTGGGGTTTTCCCTCGGGAATCGTGCAAGGTGCACGGCATATGTAGCAATTAATTCCTGCGGTCGTAGCCCGAACAACGGCCGCCGGCCGGGGTTTCTCGAGGGGAATTTGCCAAGGCGCCGGAAGCCAGGTTGGTTCATGACAGAGTCCAGAAGCGCCCGTTCCCCCGAAGTTTCTGCAATCGCGGGCATAACAAAATCGCGGAGGGGTGGCGAAGGCAGCGTTCCTATGTAGAGCGTAAAAACTTCCGTAATACACTCACCGTCACCCACCTGCTTCGCATGGATTCGAACCATGACAAAGTGATCCAGAGTCATTTCGGACGGTGTTCCATCCTGTTTTGCAAAGCGGCCTTCTGTGCCGGACAACCTGCTCTGAAGGAAGACCTTACGTCGGGCGTGATCGGCACAGGACGGCGCACGACGGACCACGAACGAACCAAAAAAGTGGCGAAGAAAGGGGCGAAGGGGATAAAAGCTGTTTTCCCAAGACGGCGTCTCGTGCCGTCCTGATTGAGACCGTGTACCGCTTGTACCATGAAGCCGGTACTGGCCACCCGAGCCTGGCGCCCTCAATGTTCGTACAGCGTGCGCAAGGATCGGTATGGCTTCGCTTCGGGTTCCGCGCGACATCCTGGGGATACAAACGGGGCAATGCGTCGCGCAACACAGGGACCTTCCCGTATCGAATGCCGGTGCTACTTTGATCGTTACGCATGGACTATCGTTCGATTATCACGCTTGAACCAGGTAAGCGGGGCGGAAAGCCGTGCGTTCGCGCCCTGCGCATCGCAGCCGAAGACGTCCTGGGATAAGGATGACGTGGAGTGGCCCGAACCGGCGCGGGCGCGCGCCTACGAGGCCTTATTCCCCGTATACCGGGACGGGTACGCGGCCCTGCCGGGCGTGTGGCGCCGGATGCAGGCCGCTCGGGAGACGATCAATGGCGCCTGAAACCAGAGTCATGGAAGTCGCGGTTATCGGCGACAATTTCATGGCGCCCGATAAGTTCGAGCAAGCAATCCGCGAGGCCTGCGACGACGCCGTCACGATTCGCACCATGCGCTTGCCTTTTCCGGATGAGCCGATGGCGCCCGGTGACGCCGCGGCTGGGCTGGCCGGGCTGAAGGAGTATCAAGGTGATCCGGATGAAATTGTTAAGTTTGTCGGCAAAGCCGAAGTGCTGGTGACGCACCTTGCCCCGGTCTCGGCCGAAATGCTGGACCGAATGCCCGCGCTCAAGTTGATTGCAGTCTCGCGCGGCGGCCCGGTGAGCGTCGACGTGGCGTCGGCGTGCAGCCGCGGTGTACGGGTGTGCAACGCGCCCGCACGCAACGCCGGTGCGGTGGCGGAATTCACCATCGGCGCCATCCTGGTCGAGACGCGGATGATCCGGGCCGGCCACGAGGCCTTGCGCAAGGGCGTCTGGCGCGGGGACCTTTATCGTGCCGACCGGGCCGCTCGCGAACTTGGGGAAATGACGGTGGGCGTGATCGGCTATGGCGCGATCGGAACGGGTGTGGTCCGGCTATTGAAGCCGTTCGGCTGCCGTATCCTGGTTAACGATCCTTACGCGCAACTCGCTGAGCAGGATCGCCAGGATGAAGTCAAGCAGGGCAGCCTCGAAGCCCTGTTGCAACAGTCTGACGTCGTCAGCCTGCACGTCCGCGTGACGCCGGAAACGATCAAGCTGATTGGACCCAGGCAATTCGCCTTGATGAAACGCGGTGCCTACTTCATCAACACCGCACGCGGGGCGCTCGTCGACTCCGATGCCCTGTACGACGCGCTTGCCGGCGGTCACCTGGGAGGCGCCATGCTCGACACCTTTGATATCGAACCCTTGCCGCCCCATGCGTCGTTATTGCAGTTGCCGAATGTGACCGTGACGCCGCACATTGCCGGCGCCTCGGTCAAGACGGTTACCATCGCCGCCCAGGCTGCTGCGGAGGAGGTGCGCCGGCACCTCCGGGGTGTGCCGCCCCTCAACCCATGCCGATGCAATTGAAGGCGCGATATGGACACGCGAGCCGTTTCCGCCGAAAGGCAGGGACTAGAGCAAAGTGCGTTCTGACGGAGGGATCCCGGCCGATTCTATGGCCGGCCTGATCCTCTACACAGACCGGTTGCCCACGGAAGTCCTGGTTCGTGAATTCCTCAGAACTTACGCACCGTGACGCTTGAGGGGGGTGCCGTTCCCGGCCATATTGGGCCTTTTGACCTGATGCATACGCTGAGCAAACCCTCGACGGCCAAATGCACCCTGGAGCGCCACACGGCTTTCCTGTCGGCCGAGCCTCACAGCGCGGGCTGCGTGCACCTGGCCGAAGTAGCCGGGGGGGTCTTTGCCCATGATGCGGCCAACCGCTTCCTGAACCGCGAAGCCCTCAGCGGCAAGGATTTGTCGGGGCCTTCATCCGCTAGATGGCAGATCAACACGGTGCGTAACGCCTGTTCCTTATGACTCCAACCCGCCATGAGTACTGAACCGCGAATGGTTGCTACAGCAGAGCGGCTAGTGATTGGGCTCGATTCGTCTACGCAAAGCACCAAGGCTGTCGCCTGGGACCGCTCTGGTCGGATGATCGCCAAGGGTGACGCGCCTATTCAGCTATTAAATCCGCGCAGAGATCAGTTCGTGCAGGATCCTGCCGACTGGTGGCGGTCCTGCTGTGCTGCGCTCCAATCCTGTCTCGAACAGGTCGATGCGTCTCGCGTCGAAGCGATGGCCATTGCTCACCAACGTGAAACGGTGGCTTTCCTGGACGAGAAAGCTCAATCCATTTACCCGGCCATTGTCTGGCTCGATGAACGAGCGAGGGCCAACGTGGAGTCTCTTTCGAAATCAATCGGGGTAGAAACGATCCATCGCATCACGGGGCGCCATCCGGACCTAACACCTACGATTTACCGCTTGGACTGGATGCATCAGCACGAACCGGAGGCTTTCGCGCGCACCGCTTGTTTTGCGGACGTGCAGTGCTACCTGACGCAGCGCCTGGCCGGCGGTCCATTTCGAACGGGATGGTTGAGCGCCGATTCGGTGGGAGTTTACGACCTGGTCGAGAAGCGCTGGTCCCCACAGCTTCTGGATGCGATTGGCCTCTCGGCGGATCGTTTGCCTGATCCGATGCCTCCCGGCGAACGGCTTGGAACCGTGAGGAGGCATGTAGCCGGTGAGACTGGCCTTCCGGAGGGATTGCCGATCTTTGCGGCGGGCGGCGACGGTCACTACGCCGGCCTGGGGACCGACTGTACCGTGCCGAGTCGTGCCTACGTTAACCTGGGAACCGCGGTGGTTTCGGGCGTGTGGTCACCTGCCTACCGTCATAGCCGGGCCTGGCGCACCTTGCTCGCTGCGCAGGGAGAGGGATACATCTATGAAAGTGTATTGCGAACGGGATCGTTCCTGGTGAATTGGTTTGTAGACCAGTTCGTGCCGGAAGGCCGCAAAGACCCGTCGGTGTTCCGGCGTCTTGAGGCAGCTGCGCAGGACATTCCGATCGGTTGTGACGGCCTGCTGATTCAGCCTTACTGGTCGGGTGTGATGGATCCGTACTGGGATGTCAACGCCCGCGGGGTGACTTTCGGACAGAGCGGCAGTCATAAGCCGGCCCATTTCTATCGTGCAATCCTGGAGGGCATCACGCTGGACCAGGTGATGCGCACCCGGGCTCTGGAAGCAGCCAGTGGTCAGCAAATCGATCATTATGTCGCCATCGGAGGGGGCGCCGGCAGTCCTTTGTGGAGGCAGATGCTGGCCGACGCTTCCGATAAACCGGTCCTCATCAGCGACACGGTGGAAGCCTCTGCGCTGGGCGCCGGCATGACGGCCGCGTTTGGCGCGGGATGGTTTTCCTCCATCCCGGAAGCCGCCCATGCAATGGCCGGCAGTACTCGAGCTGTCGAACCTGACGAACGGGCGGCCGAGCGCTACCGGGCACTGCTGGCCATTTACGCAGAACTCTACGGGGCCTGCGCCGGCATCAACCGGCGACTGGTCGCTTTCGCGAAAGGAAATGAGCCATGGTAAAAGGGCACGATTTTTCCGGTGTTATTGGTGAGCTTGTCGCGGGGCGATGGCAGGATCCAAAGACTGGCCAGAGACGCACCATCCCGGTGAAAGAGGTCGCCATTGCTGACACGCTGGAAGGCTCGGAAGCTGAGCTCGTTCAAGGGCTGCATCCCGGCAAGTCGATCACCGTCGTAAGCGATGAAAGAACACGAGGGGTGCTGGGCGAACGCGTCTATCGTGCGCTTCAGCCCCTCGGAAACGTGAAGGAGTTCGTATGGGAACGGCCACGCATCACGCCCGCTGGCATCGACGAACTCACGGAAGGAACCCGCGATGCAGAGGCGCTGATCGCCGTCGGATCGGGCACCATCAGCGACAGTGTGAAGTACAACACTTTCCTGACCAGGCGCGAATACTCTGTCTTCGCAACTTCGCCCATGAATGCTTACACGACGCCCACAGCGTCGGTATCCTTTGAAGGGTTTAAGCAGTCGATCACCTGTCACGCTGCCAAGGGAGTGTTCTTCGACCTGGGGGTTGTGTCCAAATGCCCGAAGCGGCTTATTTCCGCCGCATTCGCCGATGTGGTCTGCCGGACCACCTCGCAGGTCGATTGGCTGCTGTCGCACATCCTACTTGACACTCCCTATGATGAAACCGCCTACACCCTTCTTGCTTATGACGAGGAGCCGATGATGGCCAACGCAGCCAAGATCGTAACGGGCGATTTCGAAGCCCTGGCCATGCTCACGCGTCTGGCCGCGCTCATGGGCTTGGCGACCTCCTTCACGGGAACAACCCACGTAGGCTCCATGGCCGAGCACATGATTTCCCATTATATCGACATGTTCGCGGCCGAGAAGCATCCTGGCACTTCACACGGTGAGCAGGTCGGCGTCGCCACGCTGACCATGTCCAGGCTGCAAAACCAGGTCCTGAACGCGGCTCGACCCCCCACGTTGCGGCCGACCGAAATCCCAAAGGATGAGCTGCATGAGCGCTTTGGGCCGGCCGCCATTGAAATGATTGCGCAAACCACGCGCAAGACACTCGATTCGGCAAAGGCCGACGCCTTGAATCAGCGATTCGAGAAAGGGTGGTCTCGGATCACGGAGCGATTGGGTGCCGTGATGCTGCCCTACCGGAAATTGCACGACTCCATGCAGGCTGCAGGCTGTCAACTCACTGGCGCAGACCTCGGTTTAGACCCTGAATTTTATCGCGACGCGGTGCGTTACTCCCGCTTCATTCGAGATCGATTTACCCTGCTTGACGTGGCTGGTGACGGCGGCCAACTCGAAGCGTTTGTCGCGACCTGCTGTTGAGTCTGCTAATGCCAGGAACAGAACCATGGCGCGAGTTGAAGACAACGTATTGCGAAGGGCTACCGCTGGGTGCGAGTGATGGAAAGCATCATTCGCGCAGTCGCCAACAGAAGGCCGCTGTCTTGCTGGATCCTTCTCACCCAGAAGCATCTTCGGGCAGCCTGCGCCGCAGCGCCTACCGGGCGTCGAGCGCGCCGGTACGGCCAGCAGATGGGTGGCCACAGCCTTTTCAACCTGTTGCGAGGGCCACGCTGAGCGTGGCACCGCCGAGCACCCTGGTGCGAGCGTAAGCCCGCGGTAGCACCTGTGCGCCCAAACTCAGGAAATCCCTGCATTTCGGCGCACCAAAGACTGAAAGTCAGATGCTACCTAAACGGCCCTTGCCAACCTTAACCTACAATGATCGAACGAAACGGTAAATCGCCACTTTTTTGAGTGAACTGCTAGGAAAGAGAATCAAGGAATGGACGACGCAGAATACGCGTTACGCAAAGACCTCATCGCCACGTGCATCATGATGGAGCAAAAGGGCATCAATCAAGGCACTTCGGGCAACGCCAGTGCTCGCTGGAAGAACGGCCTGTTAATTACCGCCTCCGGCCTCGCCTATGATACCATGGCCCCTGAAGACATCACTTATCTCGAAATGGACGGAACGCCGCACGGCCCGCATCGTCCATCCTCCGAGTGGCGCTTCCACCGCGATATTCTTAGGGAGCGCAAGGACATCAATGCGGTTGTCCATGCGCACCCGACGTATTGCACTGCCCAGGCGATCACCGGCAAGGACATCCCCGCCGTTCACTACATGATTGCTGCGGCAGGCGGATCAACCATCCGCTGCGCTCCGTACGCGACCTTTGGCACGGATGAACTCTCTCTTGCGGCGCTCAAGGCGCTTGAGGGCCGACTCGCATGCCTACTGGCCAACCACGGACTGATTGCCTGCGGTCCCAACCTGCGCAAGGCGTTGTGGCTTGCCAATGAGGTGGAGACGCTTGCCAAGCAATATGCCGTCAGTCGTCAGCTTGGAGATGTTGTCGTTCTATCCGATGAGGAAATGGAGCGTGTGATAGAGAAATTCAAAACCAGCTATGGGCCCAAGGGCAACGTTTAGGGCCGAGGGTCGTTTGCCGTTAAAGCGTAGCCTTGTCCAGGAACCACCGCTTCGGAAACAGTGGGGACGGAACCCACGATGGGACCGCCCTTGCATAAAGGGCAGCGGCGATCATGATCCACGCAGATATGACTCGACGGTGTCTGTGGTCCAAGTCGCGATACCACTACCGAAGAAATCCTGGTCCTCTGTCCAAATTGGAAGATCGAGTAACACCGGAGCGCACAAACCTGGGTTCATTTAAGGACGAACGACCCAAACCGCACCCCCAGAGTCCATTGTGTCGGAAAAAGGAAAACGCGGACGGGTCCAAATGGCCGTACCCTAATCCGGGCCGTGCCGAACTGGACTGTCCTGAGAAACCGGTCCATACTGCCCCCGCAAACCGTCCCGTTAAGGATGGCGGGCGAAGAGAATGAACTACCTGGAACGCATCACCTTCAATCCCGAACAGTGCGGCGGCCGGCCTTGTATCCGGGGCATGCGGATCCGGGTCAAGGACGTCCTTGACCTGCTGGCACCCGGCGTCTCAGAGAGCGAAATCCTCGAGGACTACCCCGATTTAGAAGCCGATGATATCAAGGCTTGCCTTCAGTACGCGGCCGCTCAAGCCGATCACGCCGTGCTTCGGGTGGCGTGACGTTCATCATTGATGCGCAGTTGCCGCCCGCGTTGGCCAGGAGCTTACGAGCGCTCGGTTGCGAGGCCTTCGCCGTACGCGAGCTCGGGCTGAGGGATGCCACCGATGCACTGCTGTGGAACTACGCGCTCCAATACGGGGCGGCAATCGTCACCAAAGATGAGGATTTTGCCCAGCGCTGCCTGTCCAGCCAGGCGCAGCCGGTGATCATCTGGTTGCGGGTTGGCAGCAGCTCGAATGCGCGCTACTGCATCGGGTCATGCCCCTCTGGCCGGTCATCACGCAGCGCATTAAAAGGGGTGATTGCTTGATCGAAGTCTCCTGAAGGATCTCCCCGAAGCTCAATGGCAGTGCTTTGCACAGAGATGAGGGCCTGTGGATGGCCACGGAACAGGGCGGAAAACCGCGGACGAGTTACCATGTACCGACGCTCAAGCCGCTCTTTCAGTCGTAAGGTGCTCGGAATAAGGAACTCGCAACGGATGGTGGCTAGGGCAGAATCGAACTGCCGATCGAAGCCACGATCGTTGGTAACCTCCCTTGAAAAGCCCACTCCGTCGGCAATTGGGAAACGTTCTGGCAGCCTCGTCCTTATAGAGAGCTCATTTCCTTCGTCCTGGACTCAGCTTGAGCTGGAGCAGTATTGGAGCGCGTGTTTTTGGGACAGCCCCGAAGCTTGCACAGGCACCTTGCGCTCGGGCCGAGACTCGGCATCGTTTGAACCTGCGACCTCTCATCTATGGGCAGATGCTTCGGTTGCAAAACAACCACTGGACGATGAATGGCGTGCGTTCAGAAAAGCCGCCCGGAGTACCCCGCGGTCAAAAAAGCCCCTCCGTTCATGAGACGAGACGGCTTTATTACCTCAAATCAGAACACAAAAAGTGGCTCGACGGCCTCCTCAGCGACCCGCCTGATCTTGCGTAAGTGCTTAAACGCGAGAGACCTGCCTCGCATGGATTCGAACCATGACAAAGTGATCCAGAGTCATTTCGGACGGTGTTCCGTTGTGTTCCGTAAAGCGCCCCTCTGTGCCGGACAACGTGCTCTGACGGAGGGGGTTGCATCGTGCGCCATCGGCACACGGCGGCGCACGACGGCTCACGAATGAACCAAAAAAGTGGCGAAGAAAGTGGCGAAGGGGATGAAAGCCGTTCTCGGCGGGAGCTCTTGCCAGTGAGGGCGAGTTGTTCCTACCGCTTATTGCCTGGGGCGAGCTTTATGCCGGCGCGTCGAGCTTGCGACCGCTCGAAAATCAAGCGACAGATCGCGATGCTGCTCGCAGCGGCCGTGGTGCTGGCGCCTACGGAGTCGGAATGGTATTCGGATCGCCGCGGTGGCTCGGGAGCATGAGCTGCCCTTGGTAACTCGCGATGCCCATTTCCGACAAGTGCAGGGCGTGACGATCCTCACCTGGTAAGGCGTGCAGCTTCGCCAGTGGGTTTCCGCTCGGAGGAGGGATCCAGAGTGGACCTGTCCCGCTGGCCTTTCATGTCATTTTTTTCCTTTTCCGCCCGCTCCACCGCCGCGGCGACCATAAAAGCGGAACGGCCCATACCCGCCTTTTCCGCCGCCCGGTCGATCTTCGCCAGCTCGCCGGCCGCAACCGTGATGTTGATGCGCTCGCGCGGACGCGGGTCGGCGACCGTCACCAGCACCAGCATTTCGCCATCCCGGGTTTTAACGACCTCGTTCGGGGCGGACGGCGGCGGCAATTCCGCGCCGTCCTCGAGCATCCCCTCGAGGTGAAACGCCAGCGCCTCCGCCGCGCGCGCGAGCGCCTGCTCGACGGTGTCGCCCTGCGTGCGTGACGCAGCCGGGAAAATCCGGGAACGTCACGCCGACGCGGGGGGTGTCCTCAAAATGCAGCAACGCCGCATAGTTCAGTTTCTTGTCCGTCGTCGGCTCCTAAAATTTCAGTCCTGCCGGCTTGGCAATGCTTTTCAACGTCCCGATTTTCAGATCCTTCACCGGATGAGGCACCGTGACGCGGCCCGGTTTGACGGGATGGCGGAACTGCTTGTGGCTGCCCTTCTGGCCGACCTCGGTCCATTCATCTTTCAGCAGAGCCTTGATTGACCGTCTTGCTGTCCATTCATGCGTCGACCCGTATAAGGCCATACGCATTTATACACACCCGGCGCAAGCATCAACTACAGGCGACTACGCACTTCCCACCGCACCGCGAAGCGCGTCATTGAAGCGAAGAGAGATGGGTAAAATCTCAATTTCCGACGATGGCGCGATCCTTGCGTACGCCCTCAACGTGCGTACGACGTGCGCAAGGGGCGGTATGAGTTCGTTTCGCGTTCCGAATGATCCTGCGGGTACAAACGGGTTAAGGCGTGTACTAAGACTTTTCCATATCGAATGGCGATGCTATTTTGGCCGTCACGCATGGACTATCGTTCGATTATCACGCTTGAACCGGGTAAGCGGGGTGGAAAGCCGTGCGTTCGCGGCCTGCGCATTGCAGTCGAAGACGTCCTGGGATGGCTGGCGTCAGGGATGACCACTCAAGAGATCATCACGGATCATCCCGAATTGAGCCAGCAAGACGTGCTGGCCTGTCTGGCTTATGCGGCCGAGCGAGAAAAGCACGTCGCCTGGGTACGCGGTGCAGAGTGAAGCTGCTCTTGGACGAAAACCTTTCTCGCCGAATCGTTCCGGCCCTGCAACATGCCTTTCCCGGATCTACCCAGGTCATTCTGGTTGGCCTGGAGCGAGCGGATGATCGAGCGGTGTGGGAGTATGCGAGGGAGCACGGGTACGTGATCGTGACCAAAGATGATGATTTTGTGCGGCTGCAATTGCTGCTGGGCTATCCGCCAAAGGTGATCCTGCTCAGGCTCGGCAATTGCACGACTCAGCAGGTTTTAGACGCATTGGCTATCTCGCAACGAAAGATCGAGGCAGCGTTGGTGCGGGAAGATGTAGGGTTGGTAGAACTTTACTGATGTACTCGTCTCCTGGTCGGGTGCGGAGTATGCGTCTGGCCGTTCTGACAATTACCCACAAGTTTTTACCCCGACCATGAACCCCAGTTCCATGTCCGTCAGCCGGGACATGCCTTTCCAGATCACCTGATTGCCGGGGGGCGCATCATGGGCGCGCGCGAGGTAGCCACCGAGCCGGGCAATCTTGGTTAGGTAGCTGGACAGGGTTTTAGGTTGCGAGACCTCGCTCGGCTTATCCTTGACGGGCTGATCCAAGAGGTGAATCTCGACCTCAGTCAGAGCGAGTCCGGGAGGGGCGTCCGCAGCGCAGCGATTTAGCATCGTCAGCCAGAAAATGCGCCAGGCTAGAATGCAGAAGACCGAGAGTAACTTTACCAGCCGCTCGGCCGTGCGCAGTTTGCTTTCTTCGGCTTTGCAACCCGATTTGAGGATCTTATGGAAGACTTCGATCTTCCAACGCATCGCGTACCATGCCAACTTCTCGATCGCCTCAGCGCGGGAACGCACCGGCAAGTCGGTCACCAATTTCCAATCGATTCGCTCCCGGTCTTTGGGCGTATCACGTTCCTGCGCATAGAGCACCGTGAGGGTCAGTTCGGGGCACTGCTTCTGCTTGGCCCGGGAAGGCAGCAGCCGGATGCGGCGGTAGCGCAGGTCCAGCACCGCCTCTTTCCACTCGCCCTGATTGTTTTTGACCTTGAGCCGATGCCGCCCTTTGACCCGCACCTCCTTTATCTCCTCGGCCACGGTGTGGTCGCCCTCGCCGGCCCGCCACTCCACGCAGGTGCGCACCAGAAAATGGGTGCCCAGGTGGTGGGCCGTCGAGAAAAACTCGTAAATGTCGCTTTCACGATCCCCGATGTGCACGCACGGCGCAGGGTCCTGCAACAGGGCCGTGGCCTGCCGCAGGTTCTCTAACCAGCGGACGCTTTCCTTCTGTTCAATGGGCACGCGGGTCGGATTCACCTTGCCCCGGAGGGCATTGGTGCCCTTGAACTTCTTGCGGGTCCAAAACTTCACGGCCGCTAAGCCCAAGGGCAGCCCGTCGGGCGTGACGGCCAAGCTGGCGTGCATGAGCAGCCCACAGCTGGTGTAATGCCGCAGGCGGCCGTGGCGGTCCTGACCGGCCACGCCTTTCTTGAGCATGCCGATGGGCGTGATGTCCTCGCGCTTGAAACTAAACTCGGTGGTGTCGTGCAAAACCAATACCGGCCCCGGCTCGGCCAGGCATCGCTCCCGAGTGGACTGGAAATGGCCGGCCAGAAGGGCGGCTTCGCTGACGCGCTCGTTGGACAAGAAGCGGTAGGCGGCCTTGGTGTTGGCCCAATCCTGGCAGACCAAGGGGATGCTTTCACCGACCCCCGTCGACAACTGCTCAAGGAGGGTTCGAAAGCGATTTTCCAGCCGCGCATCCCCGAACTGGCCCCCGAGCAGTTCTTGCTCAATCCAGGCGTTGTTCGCCTCCTGATCCGGCCCCGTGACCCCCTTACCGCTGCTTGAAACCACTTCCGTGCCCATCTTGCGGCCGGTGCTCTACACCGCCACGCGGATTTCGCCAGAACATTTGTGGGTAATTGTCAGCTTGTAACGCGCCACATTGTTTCGTGGGATCGGCGTCAGAGTATTTCGTGAGAAAAGAGGCGGTTGGTCACATTGTTTCGTGGGCTCCAGACAGATTGGCACCGGAAAGGGGCGGGGCATCGGCTTACGAAACGTCGCCGCGACGGAGTTGCTGACGAAAAGTTCTGAGCCCCTCGAGCAGCCGGGTTCGTTGCGCCTCGTCGATCGCCGGCGAAGGGGGTGGCGGCGGCGCCGGCTCCGAGCGTTGGACTGGGGGCTTGAGCCGCACGCGGCTGATGTGCAGATCTTCTTCAAAGTGGTCCAGTTGCAGCAGGTTGGACAGTTTGAGCGCGCCGACGTTGCGGCGCTGGACGCGGATTTCCTTTTGCAGGTAGCGGACCACCTGCTTCAAGTCCGCCGCGCGGAAGCCGGCGCGTAGGAACTCGTACCAGAGCCGTTCCCGATCGAAGCGCAGGCTCAAGGGCTGAGCCGTCCACTGGCAGTAAAGGCCGTGGAGCTCGCGCACCGCGGCCGACCAGCTTGTTAGATTCTCGGGGGGCCCGCCTTCCGGGGCCGGGGCATGGGGCTCACTCATGGCTGGGGTGGGTTCTGGCGTAGGTCCAGCACCGCCGGCACCAACTCCAGGGCGCCCTGGACGTGGGCGGCGCTAATCTTCAGACTCTTATCTTTGGCCGCCTGCAGCCAGGCGGCGCGCGCCACCAAATTGATCGTGCGCGGGATGCCTTCGCTGGCGCTGGCTAACAACTCGACGGCGGCCGGTTCAAAGCAAGGCCGCTCCAGGCCGACCTGGCGCAGTTGGTGTTCGAGGTAGGGCTCGACTTCCGCGCGGCTTAAGGGCTCCAGCCGGGCGTGCGCGGCGATGCGCGAATAGAGGGCGCGATGGGACCGCAGGCGTAACGTGGAGAGCAGGTAGGGGTCGCCCACCAGGATCAGGGCGAAGGCGGGCTGCTCGGGCAGGTTCAGGCCCAGCAACATGCGGACTTCTTCCAAGGCGTTGCTGGAGTAGCTTTGCGCTTCATCCAGCAGCAACACCGGCACAATGCGACCCAGTTCGCCGAAGACCTCCTCGAGCAGTTTGAGGTTGGCGCCGTGCTGGTGGCGGGGCAACTTGCCTAGCTTTTGCAAAAAGAGCCCCAACAGCCCGATGCCGGTTAAGGAAGCCTGGGTGATGCAGACCGGAAAGTAGCTTTTGGGTTCCAGGGCGCGCAACCAACGGCCGGCCACGGCGGACTTGCCCACCCCGTTTTCGCCACTCAAGAGCATGAGGCTGCGCAGGGCCGCGCTCTGGGTCAGCAACGTCAGGGCCCGTTGCAGGGAGGCGGTGCCGAACAGCTCGCTTTTGGGCTGATCATTAAAGGGCACCCCGTGCGCGCCCCAGGCGTGCGCGGCCTGCGCGAGCGATCGTTCAGCGATCATAATGTTGGGAGCCCCCCAGTTGGCTGCTTCAGGTGTAAATCGACCGGGCGAGCCAACCCGCAGGCTTTGCCCCGGTAATAGACTTCGATGCGGTCCATCCGGTAGGGGTCGAAGCGCAACTGCACGTCCAGGGCGCGCAGGCTTAAGTCCACTTCGTAGAGCTGACTGTCGATGCGCACCGTGCCGTTTTTGCGCACGGTGCGCTCGAGGCGGGTGAAAAAGAGCGCCTCCAGCTCCAGGCCGGCCTCCAGGTGGCGCAAGCTGCCGGCGGCTTGGGCAAAACGGAACTGCGGGCTCACCCCGGTAGAACTATGCGGGCGCAAATGGTAGACGGTCTGGATCCAGTGGGCGAGCTTTTGGTTAAGTTCTTCCAGGCTCTGCGCCCCGTTGCCCGGCAGCTTCAGGGCGCTCTCAAAGCCCTGCTGAAGGGTTTAAAAACAGCGCTCTACCTTACCTTTGCTCCACGCGCAGTACGGCTTGGCGTGCAGCAACCGGATCCCTAAGTTAGCGCAGATGATCTGGGTGTGTTTGTTAGTAAAGGGTTTACCTTGATCGGTGTAGAGCTTGTAGGGAAGGCCGCGCCGCTGGACGGCAAGCTTTGAGCGTCTGGTGGAAGGCATAACTGTCGGCGGTTAGGTAGTAGGCACCCGCCGTAATCAGCCGCGAATGGTCATCCAGGATGAGGCACAGGTGGGTCGCGACGGCTTTGCCTTGCAGGTTCAGTGTGGGCCCGGGTGAAAAATCCGTCATCCACAAGTCATTGACGAAGGGGGCTTCAAACGCCTTGGCCGGCCCGCTGTCCAACCGCCCGCGCCGCAGGGCGGCTGCATCATAGCCTTGGGCGCGCAGGAAGCGGCAGAGGGTCCGCCGCGAGGGCAGGCGCTTCCCGCCTTCGACCCAGCGCTCGTAAAGCACCGTCAACGGGATGTCAGGGTGCTGACTCACCTCGCCTAAGAGCCATTGACCGAGCTCGGCGGGGAGCTTGCGAAACTGGCCTTCGTCACGCCGGCTTTTGGGTTGGAGGGCCGCAAAGCCGCCCTTTTTCC
>Ga0213876_10000331_pt1 | contig 41254 bp, 43 predicted proteins | sample BarmaccomBMRX_R9_FD_160113 | JGI IMG/M metagenome (GOLD analysis project Ga0213876, IMG submission 160113) | Root-associated microbial communities from Barbacenia macrantha in rupestrian grasslands, the National Park of Serra do Cipo, Brazil - RX_R9 | ecosystem: Host-associated > Plants > Roots...
GGCGTGAAACGTCAACGCCGCCAATGCGTTGGGGTCTATGGGTGGTTCGGCCAGCGCGGTCAGCGCCTTTTTGTGCAGCATGCGCCGGCGCAAATCGGGGATTTGCTCCAAGGCGGCTTGCCGGGCCAACTCATGGCGGAAACCGACCACCTCCTCATCGACCACCAGCACCCCGGCGGATGCGCATTCGGCCAGCGCCCCACCAGCCTCCGGGCACACCTTGTCCAGCAGGCTCAGGGCCGCGCGCGGGCCACAGGTGGCCACGGCCTCGGTGATTGCGCGCCCGTCGGCCGACAACCGAGCCAACCGGCCCCACACCGCCTCCGCCGCGCTGCGCGGCAACGCCTTTTCGCGCAGCGCATCCGCGCCGGCGGCCAGCACCTCAGTCACATAAAACGGGTTGCCGCCAGTCAGTTGATGCACCTGCTCGGCGTTGACCCCGCTGCCGGAAGCCAGCACCGCCACCGCCTCGCGGCTCAGCGGCTCCAACTTGATCCGGCCAACCCCGGCGCAGCCCGCCACATCGCCCAGCGCCACTGCAAGCGGGTGCTGCTGATCGAGCTCGTCATCGCGGTAAGACACCACCAACAGCAGGGGCAGTGCATTGATGCGGCGGGCCAGAAAGCGGATTAAATCCAGGGTGGCCCCATCGGCCCAATGCGCATCCTCGATCACCCACACCCAGCACCGCCCGTTGCGCAACATCTCCAGGAGCTGCCGATACAATGCACCGGCGTCACCGGATTCGATCGCCGCAGCGAGACCCGCGGCGACCGCGGAGCTCAACCCGCCGAGCGCATCGATCACCGGGCCTAACGGCCGCGGTGCGGCCAGTGGATCACACCAGCCCACCAACACCCGGATCGAGCCGTCCAATGTGGCCGTGAAGCGGTTGATCAGTGCGGTCTTGCCGACACCGGCCTCCCCGCGCAGCAACATCACCTGGCCCGACCCCCGGCGCAACGCCTGCGCCAGTCGGGTCAGCTCGGACAGCGGCGCTTGGCGCTCCAACAAACCCTGCATCAGCTGCCCGTTCCCTGCTCCTGACCGTGCCCGATGCGCGGTGTAGCAAAGACCGGTACTTTTACCGATCTACCGCACCCCGCGCCCGGAGCACACTACGCATCAAGCGCTCCGGGCGGTCGACGCGGCACCGTCCGCACCACTCGAGACATGATGCGAACACTGTAGCCGCGTGACGGCCCCGTGCGCCCAAATTCCGGCCAGCCCTTTGGGATTAAGCGAACTGGATGAGGCAAAGATGGCGTATGTAATCGCGGCACCGGAGTTTCTCACGACCGCGGCGGCGGATCTGCAAAGTATCGACTCGGCGCTCAACTCGGCTCGCGCGGCTGCGGTCGGCCCGACGACCGGGCTGCTGGCCGCCGGCGCCGACGAGGTCTCGCAGGCCGTGGTGGCGCTGTTCGGCGGCCACGCCCAGGCCTTTCAGGCGGCCGGCGCCCAGGCGGCGGCGTTTCATGCGGAGTTTGTACAGGCCATGCAGGCGGCCGCGGGGTCGTATGCGGCCGCCGAGGCGGCGAACGCCTCGCCGTTACAGACTCTCGAGCAAGACCTGCTGGATCCAATCAATGCGCCTTTCGTCGCGCTGACTGGGCGGCCGCTGATCGGCAATGGCGCCAACGGCGCCCCGGGGACCGGGGAGGCCGGCGGGGGCGGCGGGTGGCTTGGCGGCAACGGCGGCGACGGAGGGTCGGGTGCGCCCGGCGGCAATGGTGGGGCCGGCGGCTCCGCGTTTTTGTTCGGTAACGGCGGCGCCGGCGGACCTGGGGGAACTGGCCTTACCGGCACAACGGGCTCGTCGGCCAGCCACACCAACGGGGGCACGGGCGGCATCGGCGGCGTCGGCGGGGCCGGTGGCAACGGCGGTCTGATCTTCGGCAACGGCGGTCCCGGCGGTCTCGGCGGTGTGGGCGGCATCGGCGGTCTGGGCGGAGGCGGCAGCTCTGGCTTGCTCGCCGGCAGCGGCACGGACGGCGGTCAGGGCGGGAACGGCGGTACGGGTGGAGTCGGCGGCCAAGCCCAGGGGTTCGCGGGCTTGTTCGGCGGCCAAGCCGGTGCCAACGGGAATGGCGGCGGTGGCGGCGACGGCGGCCATGGCGGGCAGGGCGGTAGCCCTCTTGCTGGCGGGTCCGGCGGCCACGGCGGCGACGGCGGCAACGCCGGCCTCGGTGGCAGTGCGGGCGGCTCCGGCGCGGTCGCGGGTGGTGCGGGCAACGGTGGCCGCGGCGGCGACGGCGGCAACGGCGGCATCTTCAACGCGAGCGGCGACGTCGGCGGTAACGGCGGCACCGGCGGCAACGGCGGCAACGGCTACAACGGCGGCGACGGCGGCACCGGCGGCACCGGCGCTAGCGGTGTCCTCACCAACATCACCAAGGGCGACATCGCCGGCGGTGGTGGTGGCGGCGGGGGGGCCGGCGGGAACAGCACCGGCGGCGGCACCGGCGGCACCGGCGGTAACGGCGGCCCTGGTGGTTCAGCGGGTATCAACGGGAACAACGTCATCTCCGCCAGCACCCAGGTCGCCGGCGGCGGCGATGGCGGGGGCCCCGCCGGCGCAACCGGCGGCCCCGGTGGAGGCGGTGGCGGCGGCGGTGCGGCCAGCGTCGGTGCCACGGGGACCGGGATCACCGCCGGAAACGGCGGAAACGGTGGTGGGACTGGGGGCGGCGTCGGCGCTAGCGGTGGGTCCGCGGGCGGCGGCTCCGACACCACCGCCGGCGTATCGGGCGGTGGTGGCGGTGGTGGCGGCGGCGGGGTCAACGGTGGTTTTGGCGGCACCGGCGGCGACGGGGCTGGTGCCAGCGCTAGCACCTCCGGCGGCGGCGGGTATTTCTCCGGCGGTGACGGCGGAGCCGGCGGCTACCCCGGGAGCCCAGGCATCGCCTATCCCGGCAACGGCGGCGGCGCCAGCACCGGCGGGGGCGGTGGCGGCGGAGCCGGAAACATCGCGGAGAACGGCACCGGTGCCAGCGCCACCGGCGGCAACGGCGGCAACGGCGGATAGGCCGACTAGCGGGAGCAGACGCAAAAGCACCCCAATCCTCGGCGTGTCGCGTGCTTTTGTGCCTGCTCGGCAAACTAGAGGACCAGCAGCATCCGAGAGTTGCCCAGGATGTTGGGCTTGACATAGCTCAGGTCCAAGAATTCGGCCACGCCGATGTCATACGAGCGGCACATCTCGTCGAACACCTCTGCGGTAACCGGGGTGCCCTCGATCTCGGTGAATCCATGCCTGCCGAAGAACTCGGTCTCGAAGGTCAACACGAACAGCCGCTTCAGCTGGAGCTCACGGGCTACTTCGAGCAGCCGGTTGACGATCGCGTGGCCGATTCCGTGCCCGGTCGTGGCGGGGTCGACTGCGACGGTGCGGATTTCACCGAGGTCCGACCACAACACGTGCAACGCCCCGCAACCGACCACTTTGCCCGGGAGGTCGGGGCGTTCGGCAACCCAAAATTCCTGCACGGCTTCGTAAAGCGTCACGAGGTTCTTCTCCAGCAGGATCCTGCCCGCATAGGTGTCGACAAGTTGTTTGATCGCTGGGACGTCAGATGTTCGCGCGCGTCGCACCACCGGCAGGTGATCCCGTGGACTTTCGGTCACGGGAGAACAGTATCGACATCTAGGGCGGTTGAGCTGGGCACCCGTTATTCTGTTGCCGTGTCGGGGCAGCCGCAAACGGGTCCGATGGTGCGCCGCGCCCGTATCGCCAACCTCGCCAATATCCTGACCGGGCTGCGGCTTGTGATGGTCCCCATCTTCCTGTTTGCCCTGTTTTACGGCGGCGGCCATGAAACCTCTGCCCGCATAGCGGCCTGGGCGATCTTCGCGGTTGCCTGCCTTACCGATCGACTGGACGGTCAGCTGGCTCGTAACTACGGCATGGCAACGGAATTCGGCGCCTTTGTCGATCCCATCGCCGACAAGGCGCTGATCGGCTCCGCCCTGGTCGGCCTGTCCATGCTCGGCGACTTGCCCTGGTGGGTCACGATTTTGATCCTGGTTCGCGAGCTCGGGGTGACGGTGTTGCGGTTGGCGGTGATTCGCCGCGGCGTCATCCCCGCCAGCTGGGGCGGCAAGCTCAAGACACTGACCCAGGCCGTGGCGATCGGGTTGTTCGTTTTGCCGCTGTCGGGCGGGCTGCATGTCGTGGCGGCGGTTGTGATGGCCATCGCGATCGTGCTTACCGTGGTCACCGGAGTCGACTATGTGGCCACCACGGCCCGGGAAGTTCGCCAAAGCTCAGACTGACGCACCCGGGAACCAACCCCGCCGCTGTCGGCGTTGGCGTTATGGCGGATTGTTTTTCGGGCCGAGGGGAGACACCGATGGCGTCATTGGTTCGCGAGGTCATTGGCGAGGTGCTGCGCGGGGCCCGGATTTCACAAGGCCGCACGTTGCGGGAGGTGTCCGATTCGGCACGGGTGAGCCTCGGGTACCTATCGGAGGTCGAGCGCGGCCGCAAGGAACCGTCCAGCGAACTGCTCGGCGCGATTTGTGACGCGTTGCGGGTTCCGCTGTCCGAGGTGCTCATCGGCGCCGGCGAGCAGATGGCGCGCGAGGAAAGCGCGGCTCAGACCAGTTCCAGCATTGACGCCAGCACCAAAATGGTCATTCCGCAGGCGACGGCTTTGGCGATGGCGTGAGTGCCGGGGTGGGGCTATCGCCGCGAAACCACTAAATTGAGCGGCAGGGTAAGCGCTGGGGCCTAACCGGGGACCATCCAGCCCACACAAGAAGCGAAGGCGGAGCTAAGTCATGGCCAATCCATTCGTCAAAGCGTGGAAGTACCTCATGGCGCTGTTCAATTCCAAGATCGACGAGCATGCCGACCCCAAGGTGCAGATCCAGCAGGCCATCGAGGAGGCACAGCGCACCCACCAGGCGTTGACCCAGCAGGCGGCGCAGGTGATCGGTAACCAGCGCCAGCTGGAGATGCGGCTCAACCGGCAGCTCGCCGACATCGAAAAGCTCCAGGTCAACGTGCGTCAGGCCTTGACGCTGGCCGACCAGGCCACGGGCGCCGGCGACGCCGCCAAGGCCACCGAGTACAACAACGCCGCCGAAGCGTTCGCGGCGCAGCTGGTCACCGCCGAGCAGAGCGTCGAAGACCTCAAGACGCTGCACGACCAGGCGCTGCAGGCGGCGGCTCAGGCCAAAAAGGCCGTCGAACGCAATGCAATGGTGCTGCAGCAGAAGATCGCGGAGCGCACCAAGCTGCTCAGCCAGCTCGAGCAGGCCAAGATGCAGGAGCAGGTCAGCGCGTCGCTGCGGTCGATGAGTGAACTCGCCGCACCTGGCAATACCCCAAGCCTCGACGAGGTGCGCGACAAGATCGAACGGCGCTACGCCAACGCCGTCGGTTCAGCCGAGCTTGCGCAGAGTTCGGTGCAGGGTCGCATGCTCGAGGTCGAACAGGCCGGCGTTGAAATGGCCGGTCACTCCCGGCTGGAGCAGATTCGCGCCTCGATGCGCGGTGAGGCCCTGCCGACCGGCGGCGCGGCGACTCCCGCGGTGGCCCCACCGACTCCGGCCGCCAACCCGGCGACTCCCGCAGGCGGTGCACCGGTTTCAGAAAACCCCTACGGCCAGCAATAAGCGGACTCTCGGTGGCGGTGAAAGTGAGTCAGCGTGGGCTGCTGCAGCGTGGATTCGACGCTGTGGGCGACCTAACCGACTTCTTAGCGCAGAAGATCAGTGCCGCTACCGATCCGCGGGCACGGTTGCTGCGCCGCCGCCGACGCGCGCTGCGATGGGGCTTGATCTTTGCGTCCGGGTGCGTGTTCTGGGGCGTGCTTACGGCGATCCTTGCGGCCTGGGGCTGGTTCGCGTTGCTGCTCGAGATCACCGGCGCGGTCGCGGTCGTCATGGCCGTGCCCGCGACGCTGTTGCTGTTTCGCTACCGCTGGCTGCGGTCGGAGCCATTGCCCGCCGCACGGCCGACCAACGTGCATCGACTGCCTCCACATGGCTCGGCGGCCAGACCCGCGATGTATGCACTCGGCGCCTCCGAACGAGGGTTCTTCTCGTTGTTGGGCGTGCTGGAGCGGGGTGCAATGTTGCCGGCCGACGAGATACGTGACCTCACGGCAGCAGCCAACCGTAGTTCGGCGGCTATGGCGGCTACCGCCGCCGAGGTGGTGTCGATGGAGCGGGTGGCTTATCACTCGGATACATCGCGCCCATATCTGGTGCCGACCATCAACGCGTTCACTGCCCAGTTGAGCGCCGGTGTTCGTCAGTACAACGAAATGGTCACCGCCGCAGCACAATTAGTGTCATCCGTCAACGGTGATGCGGTGGTTGCCGGTTCGCGACAGCGCTACCGGGCCGAGCTCGTCGACGCCACCGATCGCCTGGTCGGTTGGGCGCAGGCCTTCGACGAGCTCGGGGGATTACCGAAGACCGGTTAGCGGGCGTGGCCGGTCGCCGCCATGTGGAGCGGCGATCGCGAGCGCGGCGGAGCCGGGCGCGGCGGAGCCGGGTGTGGCGGAGCCGGGTGTGGCGGGTCGCCGCCATGTGGAGCGGCGATCGCGAGCGCGGCGGAGCCGGGCGTGGCGGGTCGCCGCCATGTGGAGCGGCGATCGCGAGCGCGGCGGAGCCGGGCGTGGCGGGTCGCCGCCATGTGGTTAGTCAGTCCTGGGTCCGGGGCCCATAGCGTTCGATGTACGCCCGATGGATGTGGGCGTTGCGCTTGTTGGCCAGCTCGTCGACGAGTTCCGGGTCCAGGCCGTGTACGCGCAGCATGTGGCGCCGCCAGATTTTGTTGAGCGCATGCGAGAAGTACACGAACGGAATGAGAATTGGCAGCGTCATGCTCAGGTGGACATCCAACGTCGTCGGTATCAACCAGAACGGGGCGAGCACGAGCACCGCCGGCACCGCGACCCGAATCATCATCCGGCGGGCAGCACCCTTGCCGGCCAGGTCGTTGCGTACCCAGTCGCGCATCGAGTCGGGCAGCCGCGCCCCGAGGCAATAACGGACTAGTTGTACGAAGTTAGGCTTCGTCCTGACGGCACTCACCCGTCAAAACGTCGCTCGCAGCGACGGCACCGCCAACCCGGCCAATCCGCGCACGGTCGCCTTGAGCACGTCGTACAGGTCGAAGTAGTCCCGCCACAACGTGATTCGCCCGTCGTGCACCTCGAACACGCCACAAACCCAGAACTGCAGCCGCAGCGGCCCGAAGATCAGCGCGTCGGTGCGCTCGGTGAGCACGGCGGCCCCGTCGGCGGCGACGCGGTGAATCTTCACCTCGAAGGCGCTGCGGCCATCCATGCGGCGGAACAGATCTATCACCCTCTTGCGGCCGCGGATCGTCGGAAAGCCCACATTCTGGTAGACGAGGTCGTCGTCCAGCGCCGCGTCGGCGACGTCGATATTCCCATCCTGCAGCGCGTTCAGGAATCCCTCGACCGTGCGGATGTTGTCGACGGAGGTTTCAGCTATCTCGGTCATGATTGCCAGCGTAGGCCCGGTGACGATGCAGCCCGTGTAGCGGGGTGAGGAGGAGGCGGGCCATTAGATCGGGCCCGGTGACGATGCAGCCCGTGTAGCGGGGTGAGGAGGAGGCGGGCCATTAGATCGGGCCCGGTGACGATGCAGCCCGTGTAGCGGGGTGAGGAGGAGGCGGGCCATTAGATCGGGCCCGGTGACGATGCAGCCCGTGTAGCGGGGTGAGGAGGCGGGCCATTAGATCGGGCCCGGTGACGACCCGGTGACGATGCAGCCCGTGTTGCGGGGTGAGGAGGCGGGCAGTCGGATCAGTCGGCTGTGGCAGGCTGTGGCGGGTGCGCGTCGCTGTGGTCGCCGGGCCGGATCCCGGCCACTCGTTTCCCGCGATCGCGCTCTGTCAACGCTTTGTGGCAGCCGGGGATGCGCCCACCCTGTTCACCGGGCCGGAATGGCTGGAAGCCGCCCGGGCCGCTGGTGTTGACGCGGTCGAGTTGGACGGGCTCGCGGCGATCGACGAGGACCTGGATGCCGGCGCCAGGATCCACCGGCGCGCCGCGCGGATGGCCACCCTCAACGTGCCGACGCTGCGCGATCTTGCGCCCGATCTGGTGGTCTCCGACGTCATCACCGCGGGCGGCGGCATGGCCGCCGAGCTGCTGGGTATCCCGTGGATCGAACTCAACCCGCACCCGCTGTACCTGCCGTCGAAAGGGCTGCCGCCGATAGGCAGCGGCCTGGCGCCGGGCACCGGTATTCGGGGCCGGCTGCGTGACGCCATGATGCGCGCGCTGACTGCCCGGTCGTGGCGTGCGGGTCTGCGGCAGCGCGCCGAGGCCCGGATCCAGATCGGGTTGCCCAGCCGCGACCCCGGCCCGATGCGGCGGCTCATCGCCACGCTGCCTGCGCTGGAAGTGTCGCGCCCGGACTGGCCGGCCGAGGCCGTTGTGGTGGGCCCCCTGCATTTCGAGCCCACGGATCGGGTGCTGGACGTCCCGCCGGGTTCGGGCCCGGTGGTGGTGGTCGCGCCCTCGACCGCGTTGACCGGAACCGTCGGATTAGCCGAGCTCGCGCTGGAATGCCTGCTACCGGGAGACACGCTGCCCTCGGGCTCGCGGTTGGTGGTGTCGCGTCTGAGTGGAGACGACCTGGCGGTTCCGCCCTGGGCAGTGGTGGGGCTGGGACGACAGTCCGAGCTGTTGACGCATGCCGACCTGGTGATCTGCGGCGGCGGTCACGGCATGGTGGCCAAGACGCTGCTGGCCGGTGTCCCGCTGGTCGTGGTACCCGGGGGTGGGGATCAGTGGGAGATGGCCAATCGGGTGGTGCGTCAGGGCAGTGGGAAGCTGATCCGCCCGTTGACCGCGGACGCGCTGGTGGGCGCGGCTAATGAAGTTCTTTCGGTGCCGGGATACCGCGACGCCGCCCAGCGGGCCGCGTCCAGTATCGCGGAGGTCGCTGATCCGGTACGGGTGTGCCACGAAGCGTTTGCAGGGACGCAAGGCTAGGTATGTTGGCTGGCGTGCGGTTGACGGAATTTAACGACCGGGTGGTCCTGCGATTCGGTGCGGCCTACGGCGCATCGGTGCTGGTCGACCATGTGCTTACCGGGCTCGACGGCCGTACCGCGGCCCAGGCGATCGAGGAGGGTGTCGAACCCCGCGACGTCTGGCGCGCGCTGTGCGTCGACTTCGACGTGCCTCGCGATCAGTGGTGATCCTTCGGGGCGTCAGCGTCGGGGAGCGCGGGGACTTCGGTGAAATACGCAGTCGCCGCACACGGATCGGCCGGGGACGCGGTAGAAGAGGCAGCAGCTGTGCCGTCTGAAGCCCAGATGTGAACCGGTGACGACGCCGGATCCGGTCAACACGCCGGTATCCAGCAGGGAATTGGTGACGTCGAAGATGGGGCCGCGCAGGTCGGGTCGTGCCGAAAGCAATGCCCGGGATGCTCCGACGAGCGCGGACGCGATGTTGCCCGCCAGTAGTGAGGGTGCGAGATTGACCCGCAGGCCTGTCGCGAGCGGTTCCATGTGTTGTTGCACGACGATGCGGTACAACAAGTCCGCCGAAAGTGAGATGGCCCTGCCGACGGGTTCGGGCATTCGCAGCTGTGCCCCGTCGTCGGCGCGCTGCAGGTCTTCCAGATCTGGGATGACGCCGTAGGCCAGTGCGCACGCGAGTACAGGGGACCACAGCCGGGTGGCGTGGCCCAGATGGACCAGCGAGGCGCCGATCCTCAAGTCCGTCGTGTGGTAGCGCTGGATGGTGGCCTCGATCAAATCGGTGAATCCATCGGCGTAGGACTGCGTCACCGGATGCCAGCCGGTCGCGTCGCCGCCTATGGTCAGGGCGAAAAACCCTTTATACGAAGAGATTTCGGCCAGCTCGGTGGAGATGTCCATGGTTGCACGACCACCCTCCCCGGGGAGATCCGCCCCAGTGTGAGTTGAGGAAGCGCCGACGGTGAGTATCTGGCTCTCGGGACATGCCCGATCACAGTGGCGGGACCGCACCGGAATCGCACCGGTTTCCTCTGCTGCTGAAGTGCCCGTCGACGCTCTTTCGTAGCCGATATTGCCACACGCGGCGTGTCTGCCTTGAGTCGAACAGGTGTTCGGCTACTGTGGTGATCATCGAAGGAACCGACTTGTCGGACCCGACGCCTAATGTCTGGGCCAACCGACCGACACCGGTCAATCGAACACCGACTAACAGGAGAGGCACCATGGCGCAAGCCCCCGATCGCGAGAAGGCTCTCGAACTGGCGATGGCCCAGATCGAGAAGAGTTACGGGAAGGGCTCGGTGATGCGTCTCGGTGATGAGACGCGTCAACCGATCTCGGCCATTCCCACCGGGTCCATCGCGCTGGACGTGGCCCTGGGCATCGGCGGCCTGCCGCGCGGCCGGGTCGTGGAGATCTACGGCCCGGAATCCTCCGGTAAGACCACCGTCGCGCTGCACGCGGTGGCCAACGCCCAGGCCGCCGGCGGCGTCGCCGCATTCATCGACGCCGAGCACGCCTTGGACCCCGAGTACGCCAAGAAGCTGGGTGTCGACACCGACTCGCTGTTGGTCAGCCAGCCCGATACCGGCGAGCAGGCACTTGAGATCGCCGACATGCTGATCCGCTCCGGCGCGCTGGACATCCTGGTCATCGACTCGGTGGCCGCGTTGGTGCCGCGCGCGGAACTCGAAGGCGAGATGGGGGACAGCCACGTCGGCCTGCAGGCCCGGCTGATGAGCCAGGCGCTACGGAAAATGACTGGGGCGCTGAATAACTCGGGTACCACGGCGATCTTCATCAACCAGCTCCGCGAAAAAATCGGAGTGATGTTCGGATGCATGAATTACGCTACCCGGGTATCCCTTGCCGACGGCAGCAGCGAGAAGATCGGCAAGATCGTCAACGACAAGATGGACGTGGAGGTTCTTTCCTACGACCCGGTGGCCGACCAGATTGTGCCCCGCAAGGTGGTGAACTGGTTCAACAATGGCCCCGCCGAGCAGTTCCTGCAGTTCACCGTCGAAAAGTCCGGCGGCAACGGCAAATCGCAGTTCGCAGCCACGCCCAATCACCTGATCCGTACCCCCGGCGGCTGGACTGAGGCCGGTGACCTCCATACCGGAGACCGGGTGCTGGCCAGCGAACCGCATCTGCTCAGCGATCAGCAATTCCAGGTGGTGATGGGCTCGCTGATGGGCGACGGGAATCTGTCGCCCCATCTGCGCGATCGCAACGGCGTCCGATTCCGATTGGGCCACGGCGCCAAGCAGCTTGATTACCTGCAATGGAAGACCGCGCTGATGGGTAACATCCGGCACTCCGTGCGGGAAAACTCCAAGGGCGCCAGCTTTGTCGACTTCACCCCGCTGGCGGAGCTCGCCGAGTTGCGGCGTGCGGTGTACCTGGGGGATGGCAAGAAGTTCTTCTCCGAGGAGTACCTCAAGGTGCTAACCCCGCTGGCCCTGGCCATCTGGTACATGGATGGTGGCTCATTCAGCCTGCGCTCCAAGGGGTTACAGCAGCGCACTGCCGGAGGTGGCGGCCAAATCTCGATCTGTGTCGAGACCATGAGCGAAGGGACGCGGGTCCGGTTGCGCGACTACCTGCGCGACAACCACGGATTGGATGTACGCTTGCGCTCCGCTGGTTCGGCCGGCAAGGCGGTGCTGGTGTTCTCGACGACGGCATCGGCCAAGTTCCAGGCGCTCGTGGCGCCCTACATGGCGCCATCCATGGAGTACAAGTTGCTGCCCCGGTTCCGCGGTCAATGCGCGGTGACGCCCGAGTTCGTTGCGCCGACGCAGCGGTTGGTGCCGGCCCGTGTGCTGGATGTGCATGTCAAGCCGCACACTCGCTCCATGAATCGGTACGACATCGAGGTCGAGGGCAATCACAACTATTTCGTCGACGGGGTGATGGTGCACAATTCGCCCGAAACGACCACGGGCGGAAAGGCTTTGAAGTTCTACGCGTCGGTTCGCATGGACGTGCGCCGGATCGAGACACTCAAGGACGGCACCAATGCGGTCGGCAACCGCACCCGGGTCAAGGTCGTCAAGAACAAAGTGGCCTCCCCCTTCAAACAGGCTGAGTTCGACATCCTCTACGGCAGGGGCATCAGCAAGGAAGGCTCGCTGATCGACATGGGCGTGGATCAGGGCTTCATCCGCAAGTCCGGCGCCTGGTTCACCTACGAGGGCGAGCAGCTCGGCCAGGGCAAGGAGAACGCCCGCAACTTCCTGCTGGAGAACGCCGACGTGGCCAACGAGATCGAGAAGAAGATCAAGGAAAAGCTTGGCATTGGCGCGGTTTTGACCGATGACGACGTCCTGCCCGCCCCCGTCGATTTCTAAACGCGAGGAGCAGGCACGGGCGTTGTGCCTGCGCCTGCTCACCGCGAAGGCTCGGACGAGGGCCGAGCTGTCCGGGCAGCTGGCAAAGCGGGGCTACCCCGACGACGTCAGCAACCGGGTACTCGATCGGCTCGCCGGCGTCGGATTGGTTGACGACGACGCGTTCGCCGAACAGTGGGTCGAAGCGCGCCGATCCAGCGCCGGGAAAGGCAGGCGTGCCTTGGCCGCCGAGCTGCACACCAAGGGTGTCGACAACGACGTCATCACGAAGGTATTGGCCGGCATGGACGCTGGCGCCGAGCGGGCGCGGGCCGAGCAGTTGGTAAAGACCAGGCTCAGACGCGAGAACCTTGACGGCGATCCGGCCCGAGTCGCCCGTCGGCTAGTGGCGATGCTGGCGCGCCGGGGTTACGACCCGAGCGTGGCCTACGACGTGGTGAGCGAGCAGTTGGATCTCGAGCTGGACCGCCGCCGCACGTAAGGCCTGGTCAGCGCCATTGCTGACGGCGACTCAGCCTGGCCCGGGTCCTCGGCAGGACCAACCGCCGTACCATGGCCCCGTGACTTCGATGGTGGCCCGCGACGCCGTAGGCGCGGCTGCGGCTGCCGCGGCGCGCACCTATCAGGTCCGCACGTACGGCTGTCAGATGAACGTCCACGACTCCGAGCGACTGGCGGGCCTGCTGGAGGCGGCCGGCTATCGGCGGGCGGCCGATGGCCACGACGCCGACGTGGTGGTGTTCAACACCTGCGCCGTGCGGGAGAACGCCGACAACAAGCTGTACGGCAACCTCAGCCACCTGGTCCCGCGCAAACGCGCCAACCCGGACATGCAGATCGCGGTCGGCGGCTGCCTGGCCCAGAAGGACCGGGACACCGTGCTGCGCAAGGCGCCATGGGTCGACGTCGTCTTCGGCACGCACAACATCGGGTCGCTGCCGACGCTGCTCGACCGGGCCCGGCACAACAAGGCCGCTCAAGTGGAAATCGCCGAGGCGCTGCAGCAGTTCCCGTCGTCGCTGCCGAGCGCCCGCGAATCAGCTTATGCCGCTTGGGTTTCCATCTCCGTAGGGTGCAACAACAGCTGCACATTCTGCATTGTCCCGTCGCTGCGGGGCAGAGAAGTCGACCGCCCGCCGGCCGACATCCTCGCCGAGGTGCGGTCGCTCGTGGACGACGGCGTGCTCGAAGTCACCCTGCTGGGGCAAAACGTCAACGCCTACGGCGTCTCCTTTGCCGACCCGTCGCTGCCACGACACCGCGGCGCCTTCGCCGAATTGCTACGGGCGTGCGGTCGTATCGACGGGCTGGAGCGGGTGCGGTTCACCTCGCCGCATCCCGCCGAGTTCACCGACGACGTGATCGAGGCGATGGCGCAGACGCCGAATGTCTGTCCCGCCCTGCATATGCCGCTGCAGTCCGGATCGGACCGCGTACTGCGCGCGATGCGGCGCTCCTACCGCGCGGAGCGCTACCTCGGCATCATCGAACGCGTTCGGTCAGCCATGCCGCACGCCGCCATCACCACCGACCTGATCGTGGGATTTCCGGGTGAGACCGAACAGGACTTCGCGGCGACCCTCGACGTGGTGCGGCGGGCCCGGTTCGCGGCCGCGTTCACCTTCCAGTACTCCAAGCGGCCCGGAACGCCGGCTGCCGAACTCGACGGGCAGTTGCCCAAAGACGTTGTGCAAGAACGTTATAGCCGACTCGTCGAGCTGCAGGAGCAGATCTCGCTGGCCGGCAACGTGGCCTTGATCGGGCAGAGCGTCGAATTGCTGGTCGCCACCGGCGAGGGGCGCAAAGACTCGCGAACCTCGCGCATGACCGGGCGGGCCCGCGACGGCCGGCTGGTGCACTTTTCCGTTGAGCAAGCGACCGACCATCAGATCAGGCCCGGCGACGTCATCACCACGGTGATCACCGAGGCGGCCCCACACCATCTCATCGCGGACGGGGGCGTCGTGACCCACCGCCGCACGCGTGCCGGTGATGCTGTTCAGCGCCCACGCGGTGTCGGTCTGGGCATGCCCGGGATCAGACAGACCGTCAACACGGCAAACGGATGTGCGTGATGAGCCAGGATTTCGATGCCCTGCGCGCCGAAATAGAGGCGGCTGAGCGCCGCGTCGCGCGCGAGATCGATCCTGGCGTAAGGGGTTTCGTGGTCGCGATCCTGGTTTTTGTGCTGCTGGGATCGTTTATCCTGCCGCATACCGGCACTGTGCGGGGATGGGATGTGCTGTTCGGCACGCATGGCGCCGGGGCGGCCGCTGTTGCCCTGCCGTCGCGGGTGTTCGCCTGGCTGGCGCTGGTGTTTGGTGTCGGTTTCTCGATGTTGGCGCTGTTGACCCGGCGCTGGGCGTTGGCATGGGTGGCGTTGGCGGGATCCTCGCTAGCGTGTGGGGCTGGAATGCTGGCCGTGTGGTCGCGCCAGACCGTCGCCGCCGGCCACCCCGGCCCCGGCGTCGGCCTTGTTATCGCGTGGATCACCGTGATCCTGTTGACATTTCACTGGGCGCGCGTGGTGTGGTCACGCACCATCGTGCAGCTCGCGGCCGAGGAGCAGCGCCGTCGCGTAGTTGCCCAGCATCAGTCCAGGACACTGCTGGACGACCTGGGCGAGCCCGCCGACTCCGACGGGGACACAACTTCGGATTAGGACCTGCGGGTCAGCGCGTCCGCGGCGGCCTCGGCCCACTGGCGCCACTGTTCGGCGTTGGCTCTTGCCTCTTCGGCCTCTTTGGTCTTGCCGGCCGCGGCCGCCTTGGCGGCCTGTTGCTCGAACTGCTCGGCCCGGGTGCGGAACTGCTCGGCCCGGGCCTGCGCCTGTGGGTCAGCCCAGTCCGATTCGCCGGCGTCGCGCACCTTCTTCTCGACCGCCCGCAGCCGTCGCTCCAGCTCGGCGGACCGTTCCCGGGGAACCTTGCCGATCGCATCCCACTTTTCAACGATGGTGCGCAGCGCTGCCCTCGCGGCGTCCTGGTTGCTGGTATCAAGCCGTTCCGCCTCGGCCAGCAGCGCCTCTTTGGCAGCGGCGTTAGCGCGAAATTCTGCGTCTTTTTCCGCCGTCGCGGCATTACGGGCTGTGAAGAACGAGTCCTGGGCGGCCTTGAAGCGGCGCCACAAGGCATCGTCGACTTCCCTGCTGGCTCGCCCGGCCGCCTTCCACTCCGTGAGCAGCTTTCGGAACTCGGCGCTGGTGGCGGTCCAGTCCGTCGAGTCGGACAGCTCTTCGGCCCGCTCGCACAACCGTTCCTTCGACTGTCGGACATCCGACCGCTCACGATCCAGTTCCGCGAAGTGGGATCCGCGCCGCCGATTGAAGGCTTCACGGGCGGCCGAATACCGCTTCCACAACGCGTCGTCAACCTTGCGGTCCAGGCCGCCGATCGTCTTCCACTCCTCGAGGATGGCGCGCATCCGGTCCCCGGCCACTTTCCATTGCGTCGAGTTGGTGGCCAGGTCCTCGGCCTCTGCCGCCAGCGCCTCTTTGCGGGCGGTCTGGGCGGCTCGATGCTCGTCGCGCCGGGATCGCTCCGCGGCGACGGTAGCTTCGGCGTGCTCGCGCAGCGTCGTCAACCGATTGGCCAGTGCGTCGATGTCGCCCAGCACCGACGCGCTGGCCAACGTTTCGGCGAGCGCCGCGGCGTTGGCCTTGATCTTGCGCGCGTCGCCGGATCCCGACGCTAGCCGCTCCTCCATCAGCGTGATCTCGGTGCTCAGGTCGTCGAAGCGGCGGCCGAAATGGGCAAACGCGGCCTCGGTGTCGCCGGCCTGCCATGAGCCGACGACGCGCTCACCGGCGGAGCTGATCAGCCACACGGTGCCGTCGTCGTCCACGCGCCCGAACTTGTGCGGATCGCTGCGCGGCGGCCCGGCCAACCCCGGGTGGACGGCGGGTCCCGGCGTCGGCCGTGGACCCGGACGTGGCCCGGGCCGCGGGGCGGGGACGGGCCCTGGGACGGGCGCCGGAGCCGAGCTGGCTGAATCATTGGTGCGGGTCTCGTCGGCCGTCATGAGCTCGTCACCTACCCTTTGCAATTCCGCGCGGGACGTCCCGCGCATCTGCCGCGCGTAGCGGCACCCGTACGGTCGGGAGGGCGTCTGCGGCCTTGCGGCTGGCGCCGGCCCTCCCAGCCGGTACCAACAGTATTGAAGCAGCTTGGCGCCCGGTCAGCTGAACTAATTCTGCGAGCGTTGCCTAGATCGCCGATTACCAGTGTTTTCCCGGCGGACGGGAACCGGGTCGTCGGCTCGCGGAGTCGTAGTAACAGGGTCGCGGTTAGGGCGATAACAAATCGGTTGCACCCTCTTTCGGGCCCTACGGCCGTATGCGCAGGCCGGTACCGTTGCGCCGAACGTCGGTGTATTCGCGGCCTTAGACGGTGGGGCAGGTCAGGGAGGTCATCATCGCCAAGGTGGATATCGCGGCGTTGCTCGCGCTTATCGCCGCCCTGATATCGGGTGTCGGAGACGTGGTCCGTCAGCGCTCCGCTCAGGAGATCACCGATGACGAGGTTGGCCACCTCGAGCTGCTTCGCATGTCGCTGCGCGACGCCCGCTGGTGGGTCGGCGGTATGGCGGCCGTGGCCAGCGCGGCGCTGCAGGCGGTGGCGCTGGGCCTGGGGTCGGTGGTGCTGGTACAGGCGCTTCAGGTGACGGCATTGCTGTTCGCGCTGCCCGTTTATGCGTGGCTGACCAAGCACGGATGGAGCCGCCGGGAGTGGGGATGGGCGATATTGCTGGCCGCCGCCGTGGCAGTTTTCGTCATCGTCGGTGAACCGGCGGCGGGCTACTCGCGGGCGTCGCTACAGAGCTGGGCCGTGGTAGCCGTGGCGGTCGGCCCTGCCATGGTGCTCTGTGTGCTGGGCGCGCGGATCTGGTCGGGCACGGTCGCCGCGGTCCTACTGGCCGTCGTGTCCGCGACGGCGTGGGCGCTGTTCGCGGTGCTGACCAAGGCCATCGTCGACGTCGTTGACGACGGACCGGCGACGCTACTGCGCACGCCGGAGCTGTACGCCTGGTTGCTGGTCGCGGCGCTTGGGACGGTGTTCCAGCAGTCCTCGTTTCGGGCCAGCTCGCTGAGCGCGTCGCTGCCCACAATGACGGTCGCCGAGCCATTCGTGGCTTCGTTGCTGGGTGTCACGGTGCTGGGTGAGACGCTCGGCGCCGGCGGCCCAGAGCTGATCACGCTGATCGTTTCGGTGGTGGTCGTGGTTGTCGCCACGACTGCGCTGGCACGCGGCGAGATCGCGACGATGACGGCCGCAGACGCGGCGACCGGCACCCACGCGCCCACGCCGGGCTTGAACTCTCGTGCTCTGGTCGCGTCGGGGGCATTCGGGGAGGCATAGTTGTCGCAAAGCCATCGCAAGGCCGCGCGGGGCCGGTAGGTGTGGAGAATGTCTTGCCGCGCACGCATAAACGCGGCGGAAATATCAGCAAAACGGGTGGCGGATAGCTCGTACTGAATAATGGCTCCCGGGGCCGATGTGGGGGAGGGAAGGTCGCTGATGACGAAAGTCGACGTCGCGGTCGTCCTTGCCCTGCTCGCCGCCTTCGCCTCCGCCATTGGCAATGTCGTGCGCCAGCGATCTGCCCAAGAGATCACCGACCGAGAAGTGGGCCACCTCGAGCTGTTCCGGTTGTCGCTGCGCGACGCCAAGTGGTGGCTGGGTGCCGGAGGAGCGATTGCCAACTACGTTCTGCAGGCCGCGGCCCTGGCGCTCGGGTCGGTGATGCTGGTGACGGCGTTGCAGGTGACCGCGCTGCTGTTCGCGCTGCCGATTTACACCTACCTCACCAAGGTCCGGGTGACGCGGCGAGAGTGGGCCTGGGCGGTCTTGCTGGCCGCCGCGCTGGCGGTGGTCGTCGCCGTGGGTGACCCGGATAGCGGCGCGTCACGGGGCTCACTGGAAACCTGGCTCGTGGTGGGCCTGATTATGGGGCCCCTGCTGGTGTTCTGTGTGCTGGGTGCGCGGTACTGGACGGGCTCGGTGGCTGCGGTGCTGCTGGCCGTGGTCGCCGGTTCTTCGCTGGCGCTGTTCGCGGTGCTGACCAAAGCGGTTGTCGAAGTGGTCCGCGGCGGCGTCGTCCCATTGCTGCTCGCCCCGGAGTTCTACTTCTGGATAGCCGCCGCGCTGGCCGGAATGATCTTCCAGCAGTCGTCCTATCGCGCGGGTTCGCTGAACGCCTCCTTGCCGACGTCGGTCGTCGCCAAGCCGCTGATCGGTTCCGTGCTCGGCATCGTCGTGCTCGGCGAGACGTTTGACACCACCAGACCGGGGCTCTTCGTGGTGGCAGCGGGGGTGGTGGTGGTGATCGTCGCGACCTTTGCCCTGGCGCGCGGCGAGGCCGAGAACGTGACCGAAGAGGCGATCGAGAGCGGCCGCATTCCTATCATCGATGCCCAAGCACTGGCGGCCCCGCGCCGGCGGCGGTCGCGCCGACAGGACTCGACGAGCGGGCCAGCCGGCCTGGCCAGAAGTCCCAGACGCTAGTTTGATGGCGTGTTGAGCGCCATCGCGATCGTGCCATCCGCGCCGGTGCTCGTTCCCGAACTTGCGGGGGCCGCGGCCGCTGAGGTGGCCGACCTGCGGGCGGCGACGATCGCGGCCGCCGCGCTGCTACCGTCGCGCTGGATCGCCGTCGGAACAGGTGATGCGGACCAGACGGTAAAGCAGAATGCCGCCGGCACTTTCGCCGGCTTCGGTGTCGACGTGCCGGTTCGGCTGTCACCCCAGGCCGACAGCTCGGCCGAATTGCCCCTGTGCGCGCTGATGGCCGCCTGGGTGCGGGGCCAGGCCCGGCCCGAGGCCAGCGCACATGTTCGTGTCCTGCGCCGCGATCACGTCGTCGAGGTCGCGCTGGCCCAAGGCAGGCGGCTGCGCGCCGAGATCGAGGCGGCGTCGGAGCCTGTCGGTGTGCTGATCGTTGCCGACGGCGCGAACACCCTGACGCCGAAGGCCCCCGGCGCGTTCGACCCGGGTGCCGCCGATGCGCAACAGGCCCTCGACGAGGCCCTGGCCTGCGGCGACGTGTCCGGATTGCGTGGGCTGTCCCCTCTGATCGTTGGCCGGGTGGCATTTCAGGTCATGGCCGGCCTGACCGAACCCGGCCCGCGTTGGGCCAAAGAGCTCTACCGTGGCGCACCGTACGGTGTCGGGTACTTCGCCGGCGTCTGGCAACTGTGAGACCGCTGGCGATCATCGGGCCGACGGGCACCGGCAAGTCCCAGCTGGCGCTCGACGTCGCCGAGCGGCTCAGGACCGTGTCGCTTGCAGCCGAAATAGTCAATGCCGACGCGATGCAGCTTTATCGCGGCATGGACATCGGGACCGCCAAGTTGCCCGTCGAACAGCGCCGCGACATCCCCCACCACCAGATCGACGTCCTACATGTCACCGAAACGGCCACCGTCGCCCGCTATCAGCAGACCGCCGCGGCCGACATCGAAGCGATCGCGGCCCGCGGAGCGGTGCCGATCGTGGTGGGCGGTTCGATGCTCTATATCCAGTCCCTGCTCGACGACTGGTCCTTCCCGGCGACCGATCCGACCGTGCGCGCGCGATGGGAACAACGCCTGGCCGAAGTCGGGGTGGGCCAGTTGCACGCCGAGCTCGCCCGTCGCGACCCGGCCGCGGCCGCGGCCATCCTGCCCACCGACGCCCGGCGCACGGTTCGGGCGCTCGAGGTGGTCGAACTGACCGGCCTGCCGTTCGCGGCGTCCGCGCCGCGCATCGGCACCGCGCGGTGGGATACCGTTATCGTCGGATTAGACTGCGAGACAACGCTTCTCGATCAAAGACTGGCCCGCCGCACCGCGTCGATGTTCGACGCCGGCCTGGTCGACGAGGTGCGCGCCCTGCTCGACGACGGCCTGCGCGACGGGGTCACCGCGGCCCGCGCGCTAGGCTATGCCCAGGTGATCGCGGCGCTGGACGCCGGTGGGGGCGCGGACCGATTGCGAGATGCCCACGAGCAGACGTTCGTGGGCACCCGTCGCTATGTGCGACGGCAGCGATCCTGGTTCCGCCGCGACCACCGGGTGCAGTGGTTGGACGCCGCGCGGGACCATGTCGTGGACGACGCGATCAAGGCCTGGCGGCACGTAACCTGATCTGGTGATCCGCGCCGGCGACGATGGTGCCGGCTCGGGTAGTTTCAGGCCGGGATCGGAGGTGTGGCGCAGGTGATCTTCGCCAAGGGCCATGGCACCGAAAACGACTTCGTGCTGCTGCCCGACACTGATGCCCGGCTGACGCTGAGCCCGGCCCGGGTGGCCGCTGTGTGCGACCGGCGTCGCGGTCTGGGCGCCGACGGGGTGTTGCGGGTGACCACCGCCGGTGCCGCCGTGACCGCGGGCGTGCTCGAGCGCGTCCCCGATGGCGTCGACGCCGCCGACTGGTACATGGACTACCGCAATGCCGACGGGTCGATCGCGCAGATGTGCGGCAACGGCGTCCGGGTGTTCGCGCACTACCTGCGCGCCAGCGGCTTGGAGCAGCGCGATGTGTTCGTCGTCGGATCACTGGCCGGCCCCCGACCGGTCGTCCTGCATCACGTGGACCAGACTCACGCCGATGTCACCGTCGACATGGGCAAGGCCAATCGGCTCGGCAGTGGCGATGCGATTGTCGGCGGCAGGCGCTTTGCCGGGCTCGCGGTCGACGTCGGCAACCCGCACCTGGCCTGCGTCGACCCACAGCTGACCCCCGAGGTGCTTGCGGCCCTGGATGTCTCGGCGCCGGTGAGCTTCGATCCCGCGCAGTTTCCGGAGGGTGTGAACGTCGAGATCCTCACGCCACCCGACGGAGGCGTCGTCCGCATGCGGGTGCACGAACGCGGGGTGGGGGAGACCCGCTCGTGTGGCACGGGAACGGTGGCGGCCGCGGTCGCCGCGTTGGCGCACACCGGCGCCGAAACCGGCAGCCTCACGGTGCGCGTGCCGGGTGGCGACGTCACAGTGACCGTCACCGATGCCACCAGCTTTCTACGCGGCCCGTCGGTCCTGGTTGCCCGCGGTGAAATTGCCGACCCGTGGTGGAACACGCTGGCCTGACATATTCGGGTGCGTCGTCAAGCTGGACGTGCCACCATCGGAAATTGCCTATGACATATCCAGATTCGCCAGAGATGACAGATCCGCCCAATAATGAGGTGGCAGATTCGTCGAAATCGGGCTCTTATGAACCCAGCCTCGGCGAACTGGCCCTCGAAGACCGCTCGGCGCTGCGCCGGGTCGTCGGGTTGTCCACCGAGCTTGCCGACATCTCCGAGGTCGAGTACCGCCAGCTGCGGCTGGAACGGGTGGTGCTGGTGGGCGTGTGGACTGAGGGCAGCGCGGCCGACAACCAGGCCAGCATGGCCGAACTGGCCGCCCTGGCCGAAACCGCGGGCTCGCAGGTACTCGAGGGACTCATCCAACGCCGCGATCGCCCCGACCCCTCGACCTACATCGGGTCGGGCAAGGCGGCCGAGCTGCGCCAAGTGGTGGTGGCGACCGGCGCGGACACCGTCATCTGCGACGGTGAGCTGTCCCCGGCCCAGCTGACGGCGCTGGAGAAGGCCGTGCAGGTCAAGGTCGTCGACCGCACCGCGCTGATCCTCGACATCTTCGCCCAGCACGCCACCAGCAGGGAGGGCAAGGCGCAGGTGACGCTGGCGCAGATGCAATACATGCTGCCGCGGCTGCGCGGCTGGGGTGAATCGATGTCGCGGCAGGCCGGTGGCCGTGCCGGCGGTAGCGGCGGAGGCGTGGGTCTGCGTGGGCCCGGTGAGACCAAGATCGAGACCGATCGGCGTCGCATCCGCGAGCGGATGGCCAAACTGCGCCGCGAGATCAAAGACATGAAGCGGGCCCGTGACACCCAGCGCAGCCGCAGGCTGGCCAGCGATATGCCGTCGGTCGCGATCGTCGGCTACACCAACGCCGGCAAATCCAGCCTGCTCAATGCGCTGACGGGGGCGGGGGTGCTGGTGCAGGACGCACTGTTCGCCACCCTGGAACCGACCACCCGCCGCGCGGAGTTCGAGGACAGCCGACCGTACGTGCTAACCGACACCGTCGGCTTCGTCCGCCACCTGCCCACCCAGCTGGTCGAGGCGTTCCGCTCCACGTTGGAGGAGGTCGTCGACGCCGACCTGTTGGTGCACGTAGTCGACGGCTCCGACGTCAATCCGCTGGCCCAGATCGATGCCGTGCGCCAGGTGATCTCCGAGGTGTTCGACGACTACACGGCCGGTGAGGGCGCCGACCGGACCCCAGAGTTGTTGGTAGTCAACAAGACGGACGTGGCGGGCGATCTGGCACTGGCCAAGTTGCGGCACGCACTGCCCGGCGCGGTATTCGTCTCGGCGCGCAGCGGCGACGGGATCGACGCGTTGCGGAGGCGGATGGCCGAGCTTTCGGCGCCCACCGATACCGCGGTGGACGTCGTGATCCCGTACGAGCGCGGCGACCTGGTCTCGCGGGTGCACGCCGACGGACGGGTGCAACATGCCGAGCACACGGCCGAGGGCACCCGGATCAAGGCCCGCGTGCCGGTGGCATTGGCCGCCAGCCTGCGAGGGTTCGCCGCCCACTAGGCTCGTGAGCCACCTGCCGACCAACCGCCCGGTTGGTATATCTTGGCTACAGAGTTTTCTGTTGCCAGATCGCCGGAGGTCGTACGCCATGGGCAGTGCCATCAAGTATCAGCGCACGCTTTTCGAGCCCGAGCATGAATTGTTCCGCGAGTCCTACCGGGGTTTCCTGGACCGCCATGTCGCGCCGTACCACGACGAATGGGAAAAGGCGAAGCTCGTCGACCGCGGGGTATGGCTGGAGGCCGGAAAACAGGGCTTTCTCGGGATGGCGGTGCCCGAGGAATACGGCGGCGGGGGCAATGCCGACTTCCGCTACAACACCATCATCACCGAGGAAACCACCGCCGGACGCTACAGCGGGATCGGTTTCGGCTTGCACAACGACGTCGTGGCGCCCTACTTGCTGTCGCTGAGCACCGAGGAGCAGAAGCAACGCTGGTTGCCCAAATTCTGTACCGGGGAACTGATCACCGCGATTGCGATGACCGAGCCGGGAACCGGCAGCGACTTGCAGGGCATCAAGACCCGCGCGGTCAGGCATGGCGATCACTACGTGCTCAACGGGTCAAAGACGTTCATCACCAACGGGATCAACTCGGACCTGGTGATCGTTGTCGCCCAGACGGATCCGGACAAAGGCGCGCAGGGCTTTTCGCTGCTCGTTGTCGAGCGGGGTATGGAGGGTTTCGAACGCGGCCGCCACTTGGAAAAGATCGGGCTGGACGCGCAGGACACCGCCGAGCTGTCGTTCACCGATGTGCAGGTGCCGGCCGAAAACCTGCTCGGCGAAGAGGGGATGGGATTCGTCTACCTGATGCGGAACCTGCCGCAGGAACGGATCGAAATCGCGATCATGGCCGCCGCGGCCATGGAGGCCGTGCTGGACCAGACGCTGCAATACACCAAGGAGCGCAAGGCATTTGGCAAGCCGATCGGCAGTTTCCAGAACAGCCGGTTCGTGCTGGCCGAACTCGCCACTGAGGCCACCGTGGTGCGCATAATGGTCGACCAGTTCGTCGCGTTGCATCTGGAGGGAAAGCTGACGGCCGAACAGGCCGCCATGGCCAAGTGGTATTCCACCGAGAAGCAGGTGCACCTGATCGACCGTTGCCTGCAGCTGCACGGCGGCTACGGCTACATGCGCGAATATCCGGTGGCCCGTGCCTATCTCGATGCCCGGGTGCAGACGATCTACGGCGGCACCACCGAGATCATGAAGGAGATCATCGGCCGCGGCCTGGGCGTCTAGGCTGCCCTGGGCTTGGGCCGGTATAACAGCTCCGCGAGCCGGCTTCATGCAGCGGCTAGCCGCTTGCGATACGGGCGCGACCCCGCATCATTTCGACATCAGCTGTGTATCCGTTTCCGTAATCTTCGTCATTCGACTTCGCATTTGCCGTTCGCTGGAGCAAAGTAATGCGAGCCCGGCGATAATACGGACCGCACTGGGGGAGCGGCCCGACTGGTAGAAGTAGCACCAGGTATTCGGCGGGCGCGGCAGGGTGCGGGCATGGCCTCAAATCGGGGCATATCCGTGGGCTGGGAGGCTTGGTGAGCGGGCAGAGAGGTCAAGTGGGCAAACTGGTCGGTCGTGCACTGGTCAGTTTGGCGACCACAGTGGCGGCCACGCTGTTGCTGGCACCCGTAGCGGCGGCATCTCCGATAGGCGACGCCGAGGCCGCCATCATGGCCGCCTGGGAGAAGGCGGGAGGCGACACCTCCACGCTCGGCGCCCGAAAGGGCGACGTCTATGCCGTCGGCGACGGGTTCGCCCTGGACTTTGCCAACGGCAAGATGTTCTACACCCCTGACACCGGCGCCAAATCGATCTACGGCCCCATCCTGGACAAGTACGAGTCGTTGGGTGGCCCGGGCGGTAGCGACCTGGGGTTTCCCACCATCAACGAAATTCCCGGGCTCGCCGGACCCGACAGCCGGGTGAGTACCTTCTCCGCCAGCGACAAGCCGGTGATCTACTGGACGCCCGAACACGGCGCATATGTGGTGCGCGGCGCGATCAACACCGCCTGGGACAGGCTGGGCAGCTCGGGTGGCGTGTTGGGTGTCCCGGTCGCGGATGAAAGCTACGACGGCGAAGTCACCTCGCAGAAGTTCAGCGGCGGCCAGGTGTCCTGGAACCGGCAAACCAAACAATTCACCACCGTCCCGCCCGGACTAGCCGATCAACTGACCGGCTTGCAGGTGGTGATCGATCCCACCGCGGCGATCAATATGGCCTGGCGGGGCGCGGGCGGCGCCACCGGTCCGCTGGGCGGTAAACAGGGTGGCGAGTACCCCATCGGCGGCGACGGGGTAGCCCAGAACTTCGTGGGCGGCAAAGTGTTCTTCAGCCCGGCCACCGGCGCCAACGCCGTCGAGAGCGACATCTTGACTAAGTACGAGGCGCTCGGCGGACCGGTCAGCAGCGACCTGGGCTTTCCCACGTCCAACGAGACTGACGGCGGGTTTGGCAACGCCAGTCGGATCAGCACGTTCTCCGGCGCCGACAAGCCGGTGATTTTCTGGACGTCGGACCACGGCGCGTTCGTCGTCCGGGGAGCGATGAAGGCCGCGTGGGACAAGCTCCGCGGGCCCTCCGGCAAACTTGGCGCCCCCGTCGCCGACCAGACGATCGACGGCGACGTGGTCTCACAGCGGTTCACTGGCGGCAAGATCACGTGGGACCGGGCGAAGAACGTCTTCAGCACCGAGCCGGCAAACCTGGCACCGCTGTTGTCGGGTCTGCAGGTCCCGGGCCAGAACCAGCCCAGCACCTCGACGATGCCGGCGCATCCGAAGAAGTTCGCGTGGCACTGGTGGTACCTGTTGGCCGCCGTGCCGTTACTAGTGCTGGCGGTTCTGCTGATGGTGGTGGCGTTCGGGTGGCGTCGGCGTCGCCGTGCTGATCGGGAGGGGCTGACATACCTGCCGGACCGTGACCTCGACGACGACCTCGCCGGCTACGACGCCGCGGTCGACGGGCACTGGAGCCACAACGACGACGATCGAGAGTTCGAGCACTTGGCGCTCGGCAACCCGCACGCGGCGGAACACATGGACGCTGGGCACCGGGTCAGCTGGCCGCGCGGAGCCGGGGCGGCGACCGGGGTGGCCGACACTGTCCACGCGGGTGAGGAGTACGACGGCGATGTCGACGAGGGTTTCGAGGATCTGGGGTTCGACGACCAGGATCCCGACGCGGTGGACACCACGCCTATCGCGTCGAACGCGATAGCGGGGTACGCAGGCGAGGCGGAGACTCCGGAGCCGCCGGATGGTCCCGACAGCTACCTACCCGAGGTCGTGGCGCCGGAGATCGTCGTGCCGGAGGTCGCTGGCCCGGAAACGGACATTCCCGACGTCGAATTCCCCCAAGCTGAGGCTCCGGACTTTGCGGATGTGCCTGCGCCCGTCGCCGATGCGATTACCGGGCGCCACGCTGCGGTGGAAAGTTCCGAAGACGCCTGGGAAGGCGCCTGGGAGGATGCCCGGCAGATCCAGGAGGCCAGGTCCGCGCCGATCCCAACGCGGCCGAACCCGGCCGCACGCCCCACGTTGCACCTGCCGCTGGAGGACCCCTACCAGGCGCCCGACGGATATCCGATCAAAGCCAGCGCCCGCTCGGGGTTGTTCTACGCCCCGGACACCCCGCTCTACCACGACACGATCGCTGAGATCTGGTTCGCCAGCGAGGAAGTCGCCCAAGCCAACGGGTTCATCAAGGCCGACTAGAACTCGGCCAGGGGCAGCCGGCCTAAATCTTGCGGATCACCGTGACGACCTTGCCAAGCACCGTTGCGTCGTTGCCCGGGATGGGGTCGAACGCCGGGTTGTGGGGCATCAGCCACACCTGACCGCCGGCACGTTTGAACGTCTTGACGGTGGCCTCGCCGTCGATCATCGCCGCGACGATGTCCCCGTTGTCGGCGACGTTTTGTTGGCGTACCACCACCCAGTCGCCGTCGCAGATGGCCGCCTCGACCATCGAGTCGCCGACGACCTTGAGCAGGAACAGCGTTCCCTCGCCGACCAATTCACGGGGGAGTGGGAACACATCTTCGACCGCTTCTTCGGCGAGGATCGGGCCACCGGCCGCGATACGTCCCAGGACCGGGACAAACGTGGGTTCGGGCAACGCGTCTGAGCCGGGCACATCGGTGCGGGGCGCCACCACCTCGTCGGCGCCTCGGACGTCGACCGCTCGTGGCCGGTTCGGGTCCCGGCGCAGGTAGCCCTTGCGTTCCAGCGTGCGTAGCTGGTGGGCCACCGAGGAGGTCGACGTCAGGCCGACCGCGTCGCCGATTTCGCGGATACTCGGCGGGTATCCGCGGCTGGTGACCGAAGCGCGGATGACATTCAGGATGGTGCGCTGGCGCTCTGTTAACGCCGGATCCAGGGCATGCGGGCCGTCCGTCCCACTCGCGGCTGAAGTGTCGTTGCTGTCACTCATGGCACTGAATGTAGCCGCACCGCGCCCGAGAATCAAACATGTGTTCGACCGGCGTGTCGCGCAGTCCGGGGTGCCGGCCCAAACCAGGCGAATAACAAAGGTGTAACTCTTTAGTCAATCGGGTATCCGCGCTCCATGGCAGTGGTAGCGACCGGCAGCACTTGTCGGTGGTGTGGTCTAGCGTTTTGCTCGTCCGACACGCTTCGCTCAAATGTTCGCTTATCGAACACACGAGCGATTATAGTCGAACACACGAGCGAGAAGTAGTCGACCGGAGGATCCCCAAAATGACAGTTATCCAGTCAGTCCCGCCGCGTCCAGCGAATTTCCGCCGGCCGATCAGCACTCCCGGCTACGGCAGGCCGGGTTACCGCACGCTGGAGCGGACCAGAAGGCCGGGCCCGCCAAGGCCGGCGGGCGCGCCACCGCGCTACCACGGCACGGGCGTCGCGATGTCGACGGCCCCGCACCGCACCCGCCCCATCAGGCTGGCGACCACGGTGGGGCTGGCGCTGGCAGCTGGCGTAATCACACTGTGGCTGGGCATGGTCGCCCACCTCGGGGAGGTCATCAACAGCGACGCCAATTCGACTCCCGTCGTGCCCACCAAACTTTCGCTGGTACGCGTCGAGGCAGGGGAATCCCTGCAGGACTTGGCGGCCCGGGTGGCCCCCGGCGTACCAATTCGCCAGGAGGCCGAGCGCATCCGCGAACTCAACTCCTTGCAGTCGCCGACGTTGGCTGTGGGCCAGACCCTGATTGCGCCGGTCGGCTGACGGCATCGCAGTGGACTGCGAAAACAGCTCCACGCCAACGCTCCTCGGGAATCGCGGCCTCGAACGGCGATGGATCGCCACGGCATTGGCCCTGCGGGGGAGCGCCCAGGTACTCTCGGAGTGGTTTGCGATACCTGGATGTCAGCGCGGCGAAGGAGCGGCCATGCACTGCCCGTTCTGCCGGCATCCCGATTCCCGAGTGATCGATTCGCGGGAAACCGATGAGGGGCAGGCGATTAGGCGCCGCCGATCATGCCCCGAATGTGGCCGGCGCTTCACCACGGTGGAAACCGCGGTCCTCGCCGTGGTCAAGCGCAGCGGGGTCACTGAGCCCTTCAGCCGTGAGAAAGTCATCAGCGGTGTCCGTCGGGCATGTCAGGGCCGCCAGGTGGACGACGACGCGCTGAATCTGCTGGCCCAGCAAGTCGAGGACACCGTGCGCGCGGCGGGCTCGCCGGAGGTTCCGAGTCACGATGTCGGCCTGGCCATCCTCGGGCCGCTGCGCGACCTTGACGAAGTTGCCTACCTTCGGTTCGCGTCGGTATATCGATCCTTCTCCTCGGCCGATGATTTCGAGCGGGAGATCGAGGCACTTCGCGCGCATCGCAAAGTATCGACGCCGGGCTGACATGCCGCCCGAGCTGCATCCCGATCTCGCGGCGCTGGCACCCCTGCTGGGCACCTGGGCCGGTCGGGGACAGGGCAAATACCCGACGATTCAACCGTTCGAGTATTTCGAAGAAGTCGTGTTTTCCCATGTCGGTAAACCATTTCTGGCGTATGTGCAAAAGAGCCGGGCGGTAGCCGACGGGAGGCCGTTGCACGGCGAGACGGGTTATCTGCGTGTGCCGCAGCCGGGTCGCGTTGAGCTGGTCCTCGCGCACCCGAACGGCATCACCGAAATAGCGGTGGGTACATACTCGGTGACCGCCGACGTCATCGAAGTCGACTTGTCCAGCACGGCGGTCGGGCTGAGCCCGACCGCCAAAGAGGTTACCGCGCTTGGCCGTTCGATACGGATGGATGGCGACGAGCTGTCCTACTCGCTGCAGATGGCCGGGGTGGGGCAGCCACTGCAGGATCACCTCGCCGCCGTGTTGCACCGAAGTCACTGAACTTGCGCGGCATCAATTCGGTTGTGTCACACCACCGTTAGCCGCCCGGCCGGCGATCCCCGGCCCTGCCCACCGATCAGGTCGCGCTGCGTTCGTCGGCGCTTATGGCCTCCAAGACGGCGACCCGGGTGCCGGCCGAACCGGTGACCCTGTCTTCGCCGCCGCCTCTGCGCAGCAATGCGCGAAGCGCGGTCTGATCGTATTCGGACGGTGCAGTGGTGTCGATGAAACGCTGCACCACGTCGATGAAGCGGGCCGGGTCGTCATGGAAGGGAAAATGCCCGGAACCCTCGAAGATCTCGAGCTGCGAGCCCGGCATGGCGGCGTGCGCCATCCGGGCGTGCCGCACCGGTACCACCACATCCCTTGTGCCCCAGATGATCTGCACTGGGATGGCTTCGGTCAAATAGCATCGGTCCAGCATGGTGACGATCTGCCCACGCCAGTCCACCACGGCCCGCAAGGTGCGGCTGAACGCCGCCGAGGCCGTCGGCTCGGGTAGATCGTCCAGAATCCGCAACACGTTGGCCAAATCATTCCCCAGGCCGGTCGTGCCGACTGATTTGCCCACCAGCTGCCCCAGCAACTGCACCGCCGGCAGCACCAGGGGTAACCGCAGCAATGCCATGGCTTCGCTGCCCATCGGCAACGAGGCCCATCGCAACACGAAGTTGACGTCCTTGGTCACGCCGCCGGCCGAGACCAGAATCAATCGCTCGACCAACTGCGGGAACTGGTAGGCGAATTGCATCGCCACCCCGCCGCCCAGGGAATGGCCGACGATGGTCACCCGCTCGATGTCGAGCACGCTGAGCAGGTCACGCATTCCGTTGGCGTACGCCGCGACCGAGTAGTCGGCGCGTGGCTTGTCGGACTTGCCATGGCCCAGCAGATCGGGGGCGATGACCGTAAAACGCTGAGCGAGCTTGGCGTGCACGCCAGTCCAGGTAGTGGAGTTGTCGCCGATGCCGTGGATCAGCAGGATCGCCGGGCCGGACCCCGCGATCCGGAACGCCCGTTTGTAACCGTGGATGGTGCGGTACTGCAGCGAAGGTGCTGTCACTTCCCGCACCGGGCGAAGATTGCGCTTTCGCTCGGTCATCTCGCCAACCTCGCTGTCGGGCCGTCCGGGGGGCTCAAGCCGGATCGTCGTCGTCGAACTTCTTCTCCGCCTGCTGCGCCAGGAACCGCTCAAACTCCGCGCCGAGCTCCTCGCCGCTGGGCAGATCCTCGTCGCGCGTTAGTAACGACCTGTTCTCCTGCGCGTCGATGAACGCATCGTACTGGCGCTCAAGCGCGGCCACCACTTGAGCGACCTCCACGCTCGCCTGCACCTGCTCGTCGATCTTGGCCCGAATCTCGGCTGCCGCGTCGCCCAGCGCCGCCAGTGGCAGGTCCAGCGAGCCGGTCTTGGCGACCTGCTCGAGCAGCGCTTGGGCGGCGGCGGGATAGTCCGTCTGGGTCAGATAGTGCGGGACGTGCACGGTGAAGCCAACGACTTCATGACCGCTTTGGGCCATCCGGTATTCCAGCAGGTTCGACGCGCTGCCAGGGAGCTGGATCTCAGAAATCCACGGCTGAAAATCGGCGATCAGTTCGCCGTTGTTGGAGTGCGCCGTCATCGTGATCGGTCGGGTGTGTGGAACGGCCATCGGTACAGTGCCCAGCCCGATGGTTTGCCGCACACCGAGGCGCTCGGCCAGCAGCCGGACCGCGCTGATGAAGCGCTCCCACTTCAGATCCGGCTCCATTCCGGCCAGCAACAGAAACGGGGTGCCGACGCTGTCGCGCAGCGCGTACAGGCTTAGCTCTGGATCGTCGTAGTGGGTGAAGTGATCGGTCTTGAACGTCATCAACGGCCGCCGCGATCGGTAGTCGAGCAATTCGTCGATCGCGAAGGACGCGACGAGTTCGGTGTCTAGAGCGGCCTTGAGGTGGCCGGCCGCCAGCCTGATGGCATGACCCGCGTCGGAGAAGCCCTCCAATGCGTGCACCAACACGGGGCCGCGGCCGTCGGAAGTGACCAACTGGGGCGCCGGGAACTCAAGCTCGTACATGCCGGGTTGTCCCGGCTGGTAGTCCTGCGCCTCGCCGGGGTCCTGATCGTGGGCCATGGGTGTTGCCTCCTGTCGGGGGTCTCTCCAGGGTGCCGCTTCCAGTGGCACTTAAAACGGGCGGACACCAGTAATTGAACAACGAACGCAAGACGTCCTATGTCCCCGAAACGCACCACCGTCCACCGGTTCTGCGTCCGTCGGTTGTCTCTCCCGGCAATTTGCTCGGGGAACGTCAGCGCATTCGGCTCCGTTCAACCCTGCTTGCCAGCCCGTGGTCAGGCATGATGGAGATCGATGCGCACCCGGGTGGTACTTGTTTGCCCGCTGGCCAGCCTGGCGCTATTGCTGGCGTCATGCGGCCGGTCGGTCGATCATGCCGGGACCAGTCACGGACCGAGCCAGGGCAGCCATGGGTCCGTCGAGCAGCTCAGCCAACCCGAGTACGGGCCGGTAGCCAGGCCGGTCAATCCGGATCCCCGTGTAGGCGCGATCTTCCCGGACAGCGGCAAGATGCACTCTTGTACCGCCTCGGTGGTGCATTCCAAGGACGGCGACCTGGTGCTGACCGCTGCGCACTGCTTGCTCGGAACTCTCCGGGCAAGCTTTGTGCCGGGTTTCTCCGGCGATGCCACGCCGGGCGATATGTGGACGGTTGGTGAGGTGTACTTCGATGGCCGCTGGCTGGCGAATAGGGAGCCGCGTGCGGACTATGCAATCGCCCGGGTGAGTAGGGCCGACGGCGGATCGGTGGAGGCGCGTGCGGGCTCAGCGCTGTCGCTGGGCACGGCCCCGGCTGCGGGAAGCCGTGTCACCGTGACGGGGTATGCGGCCGGCGTAGGCGGGCAGCCGATCGGTTGCCAGGCCAGCACTGGAGTCACCACGACGGGGTTTCCCTCGTTGGCATGTGACGGCCTGGTCGGCGGCACCAGCGGCGCACCATGGGTAATGGGTTCAACCATTACGGGCGTGATCGGCGGCATTGAGGGCGGCGGATGCGCGGAAAGCATGTCGTATTCGCCGCCGTTCGACGACCACACCGCGGCGCTGCTGGCCCGTGCTGAAGCTGGCGGTCCAGGCGACGCGGCGCCGCGCGATTTCGACGACACCTGCTAGCCGACGGAATCGTCATTCCTCATCGGTCCGTTGCACGGACCGAATCGTCACTGGCTCAGCGGCGGAACTGGTGCAGCGCCCGCACCTTGTTCATCACGTCCAGCGCAGCCACCTTGTAGGCCTCAGAGAACGTCGGGTAGTTGAACACCGCATCGACCAGATACCCGACGGTGCCGCCGCACCCCATCACGGCCTGCCCAATGTGGACCATCTCGGTGGCACTGGTGCCGAAGATATGCACGCCGAGCAGCTTGAGGTCGTCAGTGGACACCAACAGTTTGAGCATGCCGTACGAGTCGCCGGCGATCTGGCCGCGAGCCAGCTCCCGGTAGCGCGCCACGCCGACCTCGTAGGGGATCGAATCCCTGGTCAGCTCCACCTCGGTCGCGCCCACATAGGAGACCTCGGGTATCGAGTAGATGCCGATCGGCTGCAGGTCGGTGATGCTGTCGCACGCCTCCCCGAACGCGTGGTAGGCGGCCAGTCGGCCTTGTTCCATCGACGTCGCGGCCAGTGCGGGGAAACCGATGACGTCGCCGACGGCATAGATATGGGGGACTTTGGTCTGGAACTTGTCGTCGACGAAAATCCGCCCGCGGCCCTCGGTCTCCAGTCCCGCGTTCTCGAGGTCGAGGCGGTCGGTCTGACCCTGCCGCCCGGCGGAGTACATCACCGTTTCGGCGGGAATCTGCTTGCCGCTGGCCAGCGTGGTGACGGTGCCGGCGGCGCCGACGTCGACCGCGGTCACCTCCTCACCGAACCGGAAGGTCACCGCCAGGTCGCGCAGGTGAAACTTCAGCGCCTCGACGACCTCGGGGTCGCAGAAATCCAGCATGTCGTTCCGCTTTTCCACGACGGTCACCTTGGTGCCCAACGCGGCGAACATCGAGGCGTACTCGATGCCGACCACACCGGCGCCCACCACCACCATTGACGCGGGCAGTGACTTGAGGTCGAGGATGCCGTCGGAGTCCAGCACCCTCTCCTCGTCGAACTCGACCCCGGACGGACGCGCCGGCCTGGTGCCGGTGGCGATGACGATGTAATCGCCTGTGATGGTGGTCTTTTCGCGGCCGCCGGGCTCTTCGACCTCGACCGTGTGCGCGTCGACGAACCGGCCGTGACCGATCAGCAGGTCGACCCGGTTGCGCATCAACTGGCTGCGCACCACGTCGACTTCCTTGCCGATCACATGCTGCGTCCGGGCCAGCAGATCCGCAGGCGTGATCCGGTCTTTGACGCGGTAGCTCGCCCCGTACAGCTCGCGCTGACTCATCCCGGTGAGGTAAAGCACCGCCTCGCGCAACGTTTTGGACGGAATTGTGCCCGTGTTGACGCACACGCCACCCAGCATTCTCCCGCGTTCGATGATCGCGACGGACTTGCCGAGCTTGGCCGAAGCGATGGCGGCTTTCTGCCCCCCGGGCCCTGAACCGATAACCACCATGTCGTACTGACGCATCGACCCCATGAGATGACAGTAGAACGCACAGTGCCGATTTCGTCCACAGGAGAGTGGCCGTGCCGGGTCGCCCGCGGGCCGACTGACGGTGCGGCTTGTCAGCGTGATGCTCATGACCAAACATCGACCTGACTTTGAGTTGAATCGTCCCGGCGCACTGATCGCCGCGCTACCGGCCGTCCTGGGTTTCGTGCCAGAAAAATCGTTGGTTCTGGTGTCGTTGGAGGGCGGCTCGCTGGGGTCGGTGATGCGAGTCGACCTCTCCGACGAACTCGTCGACCGCATTGACCACCTCGCCGAGATAACCGCCACAGCGCAACCCGATGCGGCGATCGCGGTGATCGTCGATGCCGAAGGCGCGCAATGCCCGTCGTGCGGCGAGGAATATCGACAGCTATGTGAAGCGCTCACCGATGCGCTGGCGCAGCACGAAATCTCCCTGTACGCAGCGCATGTGGTGGACCGGGTGGCACTGGGCGGGCGCTGGCATTGTGTCGACGGCTGCGGCGCGGGTGGTGAGGTCGATGACCCGACGGCGTCCCCATTGGCCGCCGCGGCGGTGCTGGACGGCCGTCGGCTGTACCCGCGACGCGCCGACCTGCAGGCTGTCATCGCCGTCGACGACGCGGCGCGCAGCGCCGAGTTGGCCGCACCGCTCGCGCGTCAGGCGAGCGTGCGCGAGATCGCACACGGCGCGGACTCCGCCGGCTGCTGTCGGCGCGACGTGGAGCGCGCGATGGCCGCGGCCGCACGGGTGGCCGAGGGCTTACCGCTTTGCGACGCGGATCTGGTGGAGCTGGGCTGCGCGCTAAGCGACGTGCAGGTGCGCGACACGCTCTATGCCCTGGCGGTGGGCGAAACCGCCGGAGCGGCCGAGTCGTTGTGGGCGGTGTTGGCGCGCATCCTGCCCCAGCCGTGGCGCGTCGAGGCGCTGGTGTTGCTCGCATTCAGTGCGTATGCCCGCGGCGACGGGCCGCTGGCCGGAGTGTCGCTGGAGGCCGCCCTGCGCTGCGCGCCGGGCCATCGCATGGCGGGCATGCTGGACACCGCGCTGCAGTCCGGTTTGCGGCCCGAGGAGATCCGGAAGTTGGCGCTTACCGGCTACCGGCTGGCGGAGCGGATCGGCGTGCGGCTCCCGCCGCGACGACAGTTCGGCCGACGGGCCGGCTAGCCGTGAGGCGTCAGACCTTCTCGACTTTCACCGCGTGCGCCATTTCGTGTGGCAGCGTGACGTTCTCGTGACCGGGTATGACGATCGTGACCCCACCGGCCGGGTTGGTCTCGACAGTCACGCGCGCGTTGGGCACCACGCCGGCGTCCTTGAGCCGGGTTATCAGGTCGATGTCGCCCTGCACATGCTCGGTGAGCTGGCGGACAACGACCGCCACGGGCGAGCCGGCGGGCAACTCGGTCAACCTGACCAGGTTCGCGCCGTCGGCGCCAGACTCGGGTCCCACGCCCAGGTCCAGCAGGCCTGGGATCGGGTTGCCGAACGGGGACGTGGTGGGGTTGTTGAGCACCTGCACCAGCCGGCGCTCGACGTCCTCACTCATCACGTGCTCCCACCGGCATGCCTCGGCATGCACTTCCTCCCACGGCAATCCGATGACGTCGACCAGCAGCCGCTCGGCAAGGCGGTGCTTGCGCATCACGGCGACGGCTAATGTCCTGCCCTTATCGGTCAGCTCAAGGTGGCGGTCGCCGGCCACATGGAGCAGTCCGTCGCGCTCCATCCGGGATACGGTCTGGCTGACGGTCGGCCCGCTTTGGTCAAGGCGCTCGGCGATCCGGGCGCGCAGCGGAGTCACACCCTCTTCCTCGAGGTCGTAGATCGTCCGCAGGTACATCTCGGTGGTATCAACCAGGTCGTTCATTCAGCACCTTCCATTGCCGCTGAGTCTACTTGGCCAGCTGGCTGAATGGTTCTCCAAAACGCTCCATGCAGCAGTATGCCCGCCGCAAGCGCGGCGGGCATACTGGCTGCTACCTGGCTCTAATTGGCGGCCCCAACTGATGTGTCAACTCGCGTACGAACGCAGCCGGTCAGCCCTGTCGCCGTTGCGCAGCTTGCACATCACGTCGCGCTCGATCTGGCGAACGCGCTCGCGCGACAGGCCGAACAACTTACCGATCTGATCCAGGGTGCGCGGCTGGCCGTCGTCGAGACCGAAACGCAGCCGGATCACCTGGTGCTCACGCTCGTCGAGAGTGGCCAGCACGCTTCGGATGTCGGTGTGCAGCAGCTCGGCAATGACGGCGTTTTCCGCGGACATCGCTTCGGCATCCTCGATGAAGTCACCCAACGGGGCCTCTTCTTCAGAACCGACGGGCATGTCGAGGCTTACCGGGTCGCGGCTGTGCTCGAGCAGATCGTTGATCTTTTCAACCGGGATGCCGGATTCGGCGGCGAGTTCCTCATCGGTGGCCTCGCGGCCCAGGTTCTGGTGCATCTCCCGCTTGATCCGGGCCAGCTTGTTGACCTGTTCGACGAGATGAACCGGCAACCGGATGGTGCGGCTCTGGTCAGCCATACCGCGGGTGATGGCCTGGCGAATCCACCAAGTCGCATAGGTGGAGAACTTGAATCCCTTTGAGTAGTCGAACTTCTCCATGGCGCGGATTAGCCCGAGGTTGCCTTCCTGGATAAGGTCCAGCAGCGGCATCCCGCGACCCGTGTAGCGCTTGGCCAGCGAAACCACCAGGCGCAGGTTGGCTTCCAGCAAGTGACGGCGAGCAGCCTCGCCATCGCGCACGACGGCCGCCAGGTCGCGCTTGCGGTTCTCCCCGAGGCGCTTGCGGGTTTCCAGCAGATGTTCGGCATACAGGCCGGTCTCGATGCGCTTGGCAAGTTCGACTTCGTCGGCGGCGTTGAGCAACGCAGTCTTACCGATGCCATTCAGATATACGCGCACCAGATCCGCGGCGGGGCTTTGAGCATCCAGATCGCTGTCAACCCGGCCTGTGGTGGCCCTCTTGGTGGCTTCGGCCATTACGCCCTCCCCGATCCGCTTGCGGCTTTGTTCTTTCATGTCGTTTAACGACACACCCAAACGCAGAGTTCCCGGCCCGCTGCGATCTCACACCCGCTGACGTGCAGAGATGTGCCGATGACCTGAGAATGTCTTAAGAAGTGCGGCCGGGTGTGGGCCAGCCGGAACTCCGGTGGGTCTAAGCCCTGTCCTCTGGGCCCGTGGTCCAGTCCGGCTGCGGTCCGGGGTCTCGCCTCGACTCGAGTGCGGGCCGCTCGGCCGTCGGGAACAACGGCGTGCGCCGCCGCGCATTGTCGAAACGGCGGGGCTCGTCGGCGCTTCGAGGCGGCCGATCGTTGGCGATCAACACGGCCATCCATGGCAGCGGAATGGAAGCGGCCACAATCAGCAGCGAGATCAGACCGTTGTGCCAGGCGCCGTACGCGACTGCGGCCAGGAGCAGCGCCGGAATACGGAAAGCCATCAGTGTGAGGTACTTGCGCACCCGCGCCCGATGCTGCACCTCATACGAAGGTGCCGCGGCGGTGATCAGCACCGGCCGGCCGTCGTCGTCGAAACCCAGCTGGGAGCCGCGCTTCATTTCTCCACTCTCCCACACCTGCATGACTGCGCCCACACCCGAACGGTTCCGGCCGAGGCGGGCAAGGAGGCACAATGTCAGGCATGGATACCCAGACGGTCGAGCGCACTGATGCCGAAGAACGCGTCGACGACGGGACCGGCAGCGATACGCCCAAATACTTCCATTACGTCAAGAAGGACAAGATCGCCGAGAGCGCGGTCATGGGAAGTCACGTGGTCGCCTTGTGCGGCGAGGTTTTTCCCGTCACCCGGTCGCCCAAGCCGGGGTCACCGGTCTGCCCGGACTGCAAGCAGATCTACGACAGGCTCAAGCAGGGCTGATCCACCCACCCCTCACGTCGGAGGTTCTGCCGTCACGATTTCGGGCTGTCGCGAGTCGGAACGCGTCGCTGCCGGTCCGCGGCGCAGCCGCGACTTCAACCAGTTCCCGAGCCGGTGGGCATGCGTCGTGGGTGCGGGGAACTCCTCTTGGATGGCGGCGTTGAGCTCCGCGCCGATCATGATCGCAAAACCGCCGAAGAACGCGAACAACAGGAAAGCGATCGGCGTCGACAACGCGCCATAGGTGTAGCCCGTGCTGGTGATCCACCTCAGATAGAACCGCAGGCCCAGCGTGGCGGTCAGGAACACCACGGTGGCCAGGATCGCGCCGAGAATCAGCCGATGGGACGGCAGCGGCACCGGCAGGGCCACCCGGTACAGGACCATCACCCCCAACATCAGGCCCAGCACCAGCGCCGGGTAGTAGCCGTAATGCAGCACATAGGCCCAGCTGGGCGGGATGTGTTCGCTCACCGTGCGCGGCCCCACCACCGCCACCGGTGCGGCCACCACCACGACTACGAGCATCACCACGTAGAGAAACAACGCGAAGAAACGCTGGCGCACCGGATGGCGCAACGGCGTCTGGTCGTGCGCCTCGACCACGGAATCGACAAATGCCGAGATGGCCGACGAACCCGCCCACAACGAGATCAAAAAGCCCAGTGACACCACCTCACCGCGGGCGTTGCTGGCGATGTCGCGAATGGTCGGCTCGATGATTTCGTTGACCACGCTGGGTGAAAAGAAGCTGTGTGCCGTGGAGATCACGCTTTTTTCAATCGATGACAAGGTGTCCGCACCGAACAACGGGGCCACGTACGCCAAGCTGCCCAACATCCCTAACAGGAGTGGTGGCAGCGACAGACAGGACCAGAATCCAGCCTGCGCCGACTCCGAGAAAATCGAGTCATCCCAGCTTTTGGATAGGGCCCGCAGACTGATTCGCCACACGTGGTGGCGGGTCGGTTTAGCGACTTGGTCGCTCATACCAGTCCAGCATTACCGACGACCTCGCATTACCAGCACATTACCGGGAGGCGAGTTCGGCTTATCTAGCTTGCGCTGACCTCCAGCACAGCGGCCAGTTCGATCAACTTTGCCTCGTGCTCGTTGGCGTGATGTTGGCAGAAGAGAAGCTCGGCACCGGAAGGCAGCTTGGCACGGACACGGGCAGCAGCGCCGCAACGGTCGCAACGATCGGCTCTAGTCAGCTCGGGACTGGTCAGAGTTGCGGTCATTGGCGTCTCCGTTTCTGGCGTGTGTTCAACTCTCTCAGACGTTCACGGTTTTCGCGTTGTTCCCCGATCGTTCTCGGGTGTGTCGTTTCTCACGGATTTTGCGGTCGCCCCGTCGGGCAGGGTGGCTGTATGACGCCCGCCCTGGCATTGGTGCACTTGTGCGGCGCGCAGGACTGGACGGACGCGCGCGCCCGTGGCGGTCTACAACCCGACCCCAGCGTCGGATTCATCCATTTGTCGACGCCCGAGCAGGTGCATCTGCCGGCGAACCGGCTCTTCTACGGCCGCTCCGACCTGGTGCTGCTGCACATCGACCCGACGCTGCTGGACTCACCGTTGCGCTGGGAGGCGGGTGTGCCGACGGACCCGGAAACGATGCTCTTCCCGCATCTGTACGGCCCGCTGCCGGTGCGCGCCGTGGTCCGCGTCACTGACTACCGGCCGGCGCGTGACGGCACGTTCGCGCCGGACGCGGGGATTCAGGACTCCACGTAGGCATCCGCCTCGATCTCCACCAGCAGCCCGGGTGCGATCAGCCGGGAGACCTCGACCATGGTGGCGACCGGGCGTATTTCACCGAAGACCTCAGCGTGCACGTCGCCGACTTCGCGCCAGCGCGCAATGTCCGTCACGTAAATGCGGGTGCGCACCACATCGGCGAGCGTCGCGCCGGCTTGCGCGAGCGCAATTTCTATGCGGTGCAAAGCATCTCGCGTCTGCGCGGCCACGTCGTGGCCGGTACCCGTCGTACCGGCCACTGCCACGTGCGGGCCGATGCGCACGGCCCGTGAGTAGCCGACGATCGATTCGAATTCGGATCCCGACGAGACAACGGTGCGGCTGGTTGACATGCGGTTACGCTAGGCCCGGCTTGGCCTGCCGCGTAACGACACCCCCCTTGGATGGTCCACCTGGTCGCGCGAAAGAGGATTCGGTCGGCTGCCTGGAATAGGTATGGTCAACCCAGCCGAGACGTATCTTCCAGCAATGCGCGACAGTAGTTCCGGGAGGACGAAAGCAGCTATGCCCGAACACATGGGAATCTCGCATATTGACTTAACAGTCTCGGATTGCGAACGCGCGGCCGTATGGTGGCAGGACGTTATGGGCTTTACGCTTGTAAACCATTTTCGCGGCGAGAGCTGGGACGTCAAGAGTCTGATTCATCCCACCGGCGCAACCGTGTCGGTCATGACTCACGACGCCCCCGCCGACGGTGCGTTCGACGAGCGCCGCGTCGGCCTTGATCATCTCGCGTTCAGGGTGGCGGATCGGGACGAACTGGAACGATGGGTGAGGCACCTGGATGCGCACGGCGTAACCCACAGCGGAGTCATCGACATCGGGTTCGGGGCGACAGTAGTCTTTCGGGATCCTGACAATATGCAACTCGAATTTTACGTCCATCCGGGTGCAGACGAAGTTCGACTCAATGCGACGGATTCAGCTGAGACGCAGCAAGTATTGGTAGAGGCGGAGCTGGCAACGCGTCAAGAATGATGCCGCGCCCGATTTCCGCCTTGACTCGCGCTGGCGCGTCCGGCTGCTCATGTGGTCAGGTCGGAGCACTGTCTTCTCGGCGCGCGGCTAATCTTTCTGTGCCACAGCGATATTCAGCTTCGGTGGGTAAGCTCCTTTACCTGAGTAGCGGCTGGTGGTAGTGGTGCTATGTGGCCAAACCGCTGGCAATCACGCGCTCAGCCGCTGTCGCGACCCTCTTGGTGTTAATAGCGGTCACCGGCTGCGATCGCTCGGTGCGCGGCTTGTCACCGACGGTGTCCCTGAACGAAGCGGTCAATGTCGGCACGTTCGCGTTCACCGTGACGAAGGTCGCTTTCGGCGAACGCAACCTCGGATACCTAACGGCGCAGGGGGATTTCATTTTGGTCGACATCATGGTCAAAAATATCGGCGGCGACCCGCGGTCTGTCTACTGCCAAGACCAAAAGCTCAAAGACCTGTCGGGCAGGACGTACGACGACGCCGTGGACGTCGGCGACCGCGACGATCTGATTAACATCGCTCCCGGCAACCAGGTTCGGTTCACGTGTGCGTTCGACGTGTCAAAGGGCGCACTTCCTGCCGCCGTCGAGGTACACGAGTCGCAATATTCCGAGGGAGCAACGGTGACGGTGCTTTCACGGCGGTGAGCGTCTGTTCGGGAGGAGTGGCCCGCCCAATTGCTCCCCATTCCGCGCATCCAAACGCCGTCGCACCA
>Ga0213876_10000332_pt1 | contig 41214 bp, 38 predicted proteins | sample BarmaccomBMRX_R9_FD_160113 | JGI IMG/M metagenome (GOLD analysis project Ga0213876, IMG submission 160113) | Root-associated microbial communities from Barbacenia macrantha in rupestrian grasslands, the National Park of Serra do Cipo, Brazil - RX_R9 | ecosystem: Host-associated > Plants > Roots...
CATGGCGGCGAGCAGGTCGAAGCACTCGCTGCCGCGGATTTCGCCCAGGATGATCCGGTCCGGGCGCATACGCAGGGCGTTGATGACGAGGTCGCGGATGGTGATCGCGCCCTGGCCCTCGAGGTTCGGCGGGCGGGTTTCGAGCGGCAGCCAATGCGGCTGCTGCAGCCGGAGCTCGGCCGCGTCCTCGATCGTGATCACGCGCTCGCCGGGGTCGATCAGCTTCGACAAGGCGTTGAGCATCGTCGTCTTACCCGAGCCCGTACCGCCCGAGATGATGACATTGAAGCGGCTGGCGCCGGCGATCTTGAGGCAGGTCGCCATCTTTTCCGACATCGAGCCGAAATTCTTCATCATGTCGACGGTGATCGGCTTCTCGGAGAATTTGCGGATCGAGATGGCCGTGCCGCGCAGCGACAGCGGCGGGACGATGACGTTGACGCGGCTGCCGTCCTGGAGGCGGGCGTCGGCGAGCGGGGTGGTCTGGTCGATGCGGCGGCCGACCTTGTTCACGATCCGCTGCGCGATCTGGAAGAGATGCTCCTCGTCGCGGAACTGGATGTTCGCGACCTGCAGCTTGCCCTTCTTTTCGACGAACGTCTGGTGCGGCCCGTTGACCATGATGTCGCTGATCTCGGGGTCGTTCAGCAGCTCCTCGAGCGGGCCGAGGCCGAGCAGCTCGTCGACGAGCACCTTCTCGAGCGCGAACTGCTCGCGGCGGTTGAGGTTGATCTTCAGCTCGGCGAGCACCTCGCCGATGATCGGCCGGAATTCCTCGGCCAGCTCGTCCTTGCTGAGCGTCGCCGCCGCTTCGGGATCGACGCGCTCGAGCAGGCGGGGGAGCACCTGCTCCTTGATGCGGTGGATCGAGGCCTCGAAGCCTTCGTTGCGGCTGACCGGCGCCTCCGACGAGGCGGCCTGGCGCTCGGCGAGGCGGCTCATCGCGTCGCCGCGGTCGCCGGTGCCGGCGGCGGCGGGCGGGTTGAAGCTCTCGTCCGGAGCGAAGGCGAGCTCGTCGAGCGGCGGGAACTGGTCGCCGCCCTCCGGCAGCGGCGCGGCGCCCGCCGGCGCCGGGCCCTTCATCGGCCGCGCGGTTCCGAAAGCCGGCCGTCCCCCACTCGTCCCGCCCGCGCCGCCGCGTCGTCCGAAAGCACTCATATCAGGGAACCCTCGCCTGTCTCACTCTCGGCGCTGGTGAATAAGCAGGAAACTTTGACAAATGCCTAAGCGGTCGGAGGGCCCGGCGGGAGCAGGAGGGGACAGTCACCGATCCCCTCACGCCTGCGGGTTTACGACGAGGCCCGTGGATCGGTGACTGTCCCCGCGGTGGGAGGAGGTCAGGCCGCGGTTTCGGCCCGTTCCGCGAGCACGGTAAGGCCGCGCTCATTGACCTCCGCGAACCCGCCCTCGACGGGGATGCGCTCGGGGGTGTCGCCGAAGCCGGAGCGGTAGACGGCGATCTCGCCGTTCCTCAGCGTCGACATGAACGGCGCGTGGCCGGCGAGGACGCCGAAATCGCCCTCCGTGCCCGGCACCACCACCATGAACACCGCCTCGGAGCGGACCAGCCGCTCGGGAGTCACCAGTTCGAACTGCAGGTCGGCCATCTCATTCTTTCTCCACGACCCCTCTCCCTTCAAGGGAGAGGAAGGGGCCCGACGCGGAGCGGCGGGAGAGTGAGGGCCCGTTGGCGGATACGCCGCAGCCCTCACCCTGCCGCTTCGCGGCTGTCCCTCTCCCCTGGAGGGAGAGGGATCGGGTGTCAGCTCTCGCTCGCCAGCTTCTGCGCCTTCGCGACCGCCTCGTCGATGCCGCCCACCATGTAGAAGGCCGCCTCGGGGAGGTGGTCGTATTCGCCGTCGACCACCGCCTTGAACGAGCGGACCGTGTCCTCGATCTGCACGAACTTGCCGGGGATGCCGGTGAACACCTCGGCGACGTGGAAGGGCTGCGACAGGAAGCGCTGGATCTTGCGCGCACGGCTGACGGTGAGCTTATCCTCTTCCGAAAGCTCGTCCATGCCGAGGATGGCAATGATGTCCTGCAGCGACTTGTAGCGCTGGAGGATCTCCTGGACGGCGCGGGCGGTCTCGTAATGCTCCTGGCCGACGACGCGCGGCTCGAGCACGCGCGAGGTCGAGTCGAGCGGATCGACGGCCGGGTAGATGCCGAGCTCCGAGATGGCGCGGCTGAGCACGGTCGTCGCGTCGAGGTGGGCGAAGGAGGTGGCCGGCGCCGGATCGGTGAGATCGTCGGCGGGGACGTAGATCGCCTGCACCGAGGTGATCGAGCCCTTGTTGGTCGAGGTGATCCGCTCCTGGAGCGCGCCCATGTCGGTCGACAGCGTCGGCTGGTAGCCGACCGCGGAGGGGATGCGGCCGAGCAGCGCCGACACTTCCGAGCCCGCCTGGGTGAAGCGGAAGATGTTGTCGACGAAGAAGAGCACGTCCTGGCCCTCCTGGTCGCGGAAATATTCGGCGATGGTGAGGCCCGACAGGGCGACGCGCGCGCGCGCCCCCGGCGGTTCGTTCATCTGGCCGAAGACGAGCGCCACCTTCGAGCCCTCGGAGACGGCGTTGCCTTCCGCGTCCTTGGCGATGACGCCCGCGTCGAGGAACTCGTGGTAGAGGTCGTTGCCTTCGCGGGTGCGCTCGCCGACGCCGGCGAACACCGAGGTGCCGCCATGGCCCTTGGCGATGTTGTTGATCAGCTCCTGGATCAGCACGGTCTTGCCGACCCCGGCGCCACCGAACAGGCCGATCTTGCCGCCCTTGGCGTAGGGGGCGAGGAGGTCGATGACCTTGATGCCGGTCACCAGGATCGACGTCTCGGTCGACTGATCGACGAACAGCGGCGCCTCCGCGTGGATCGGCGCCGTCTCGGCATTGCCGATCGGGCCGCGCTCGTCGATCGGCTCGCCGACGACGTTCATGATGCGGCCCAGGGTCTTCGGCCCGACCGGGACGCGGATCTGGGAGCCGGTGTCGCGCACTTCCTGGCCGCGGGTGAGGCCGTCGGTCGAGTCCATCGCGATGGTGCGGACCGTCGATTCGCCGAGATGCTGCGCGACCTCGAGGACGAGGCGGTTGCCGCCATTGTCCGTCTCGAGCGCCGACAGGATCTCGGGCAGCTCGCCCTCGAAGGTGACGTCGACGACGGCGCCGATCACCTGGCTGATGCGGCCGGTGGTGGTGGTGCTGGTGCCCTCAGGGCGATCGATTGCGGCGGTGGCCATGTCTGTCCTCTTTGCCTTCTGATGTCGTCACCCCAGCGAAGGGCTGGGGTCCCGTGTCATGCTTCTTCTTTCGTCATCCCGGCGAAGGCCGGGATCTCGTGGGGTGAAGGGCGACGGCGCCTTTCACCCGCTGAGGCCCCGGCTTTCGCCGGGGTGACGGGTTGGTTCGTTCTCTTCTACAGCGCCTCGGCGCCCGAGATGATCTCGACGAGTTCGGTGGTGATCGCCGCCTGGCGCGTCCGGTTGTACTGGATGGTGAGGCGGTTGATCATGTCGCCGGCGTTGCGCGTGGCATTGTCCATCGCGGTCATCTGCGCGCCGAAGAAGCCGGCCTGGTTCTCGAGCAAAGCGCGATAGATGTGGACGGCGATGGCGCGCGGCAGCAGCTCGGCGAGGATTTCCTCCTCGTCCGGCTCGTATTCGACCGCGGCCGAGGCGCCGGCCGTCTTGCCGGTCTCGACCGGCGGAACCGGGATGATCTGGCGGCCGACCGGCTCCTGCACGAGCGCGGAGCGGAACTCGGCGTAGAACAGGTGCACGACGTCGATGCCGTCGGTCATGTAACGGTCGGTGACGTCCCTGGCGATCGCCTGCGCGTCGGCGAAGCCCGGCTGGCGGATGGCGCTCGTGTCGTACTGGTGGATGATCTGCCGCGGATAGAGGCGCTGGATCACCGCGCGCCCCTTGCGGCCGACGAGATAGAAATAGACCGTCTTGCCGTCCGCGATCAGGCCGTCGGCGGCGCGGCGGGCGGCGCGGACGATGTTGGTGTTGAAGCCGCCGGCGAGGCCGCGGTCCGACGTGCACAGGACGATGAGGTGGGTGTCCTGCTTGCCGGTGCCGGCGAGGAGCTTCGGGCTCTCCGGGCCGATGGCGACCTTCGAGGCGAGGCTCGCCATCACCGCCGCCATCCGCTCGGCGTAGGGACGGGCGGCCTCCGCCGACTGCTGCGCCCGGCGCAGCTTCGCGGCGGCGACCGTCTTCATCGCCTTGGTGATCTTCTGCGTCGACTTGACCGACGCGATCCGGTTCTTGAGCGCCTTGAGGCTCGCCATCTTCGTTCCCTATCTCGTCACCCCGGCGGAAGCCGGGGTCTCGGGGGGTGAAGAGCGCCGGCGCCCTTCACCCAATGAGATCCCGGCTTTCGCCGGGATGACGGTTTTACCTTCTACCTCAGTACGTTTACGCAAACGTCTTCGCGAAATCGCCGATGATCGTCTTCAGCTGCCCGGCCGTGTCGTCGTCGAGCGCCTTGGTGTCGCGGATCTTGCCGAGCACGTCCGCATGGTCGGCGCGGACATGGGCGAGAAGCGACGCCTCGAAGCGGGTCACCGCCGCGGTCGGAATGGTGTCGAGATAGCCGTTCACGCCGGCGAAGATCGACACCACCTGCTCCTCGACCGGCATCGGGTTGAATTGCGGCTGCTTGAGGAGCTCGGTCAAACGCGCGCCGCGGTTGAGGAGCCGCTGCGTCGCGACGTCGAGGTCCGAGCCGAACTGGGCGAAGGCCGCCATCTCGCGATACTGCGCGAGCTCGAGCTTGATCGAGCCGGCGACCTTCTTCATCGCCTTGGTCTGCGCGGCCGAGCCGACGCGGCTGACCGACAGGCCGACGTTGATGGCCGGGCGGATGCCCTGGTAGAACAATTCCGTCTCGAGGAAGATCTGCCCGTCGGTGATCGAGATGACGTTGGTCGGGATGTAGGCCGACACGTCGCCCGCCTGCGTCTCGATGATCGGCAGCGCCGTCAGCGAGCCGTTGCCGTGATCGTCGTTCATCTTCGCCGCGCGCTCGAGCAGCCGCGAGTGGAGGTAGAAGACGTCGCCCGGATAGGCCTCGCGGCCCGGCGGACGCCTGAGCAGCAGCGACATCTGGCGGTAGGCGACGGCCTGCTTGGAAAGGTCGTCGTAGACGATGACGGCGTGCATGCCGTTATCGCGGAAATATTCGCCCATCGTGCAGCCGGTGTAGGGCGCAAGGAACTGGAGCGGCGCCGGCTCCGAGGCGGTCGCGGCGACGACGATGGAATATTCCATCGCGCCATTCTCCTCGAGCGCGCGGACGATCTGCGCGACCGTCGAGCGCTTCTGGCCGATGGCGACGTAGATGCAGTAGAGCTTCTGGCTCTCGTCGTCGCCCTGATTGGCCTTGCGCTGGTTAATGAAGGTGTCGAGCGCGACAGCCGACTTGCCGGTCTGGCGGTCGCCGATGATGAGCTCGCGCTGGCCGCGGCCGACGGGGACGAGCGCGTCCAACGCCTTGAGGCCGGTCTGCACCGGTTCGTGCACCGACTTGCGCGGGATGATGCCGGGCGCCTTCACCTCGACGCGGCGGCGCTCGGTGGTGTCGATCGGGCCCTTGCCGTCGATCGGGTTGCCGAGGCCGTCGACGACGCGGCCGAGCAGCGCCTTGCCGACCGGCACGTCGACGATGGTCTCGGTGCGGCGGACGGTGTCGCCCTCGCGGATCTCGGCGTCGGAGCCGAAGATGACGATGCCGACGTTATCGGCCTCGAGGTTGAGCGCCATGCCCTTGATACCGTTGGCGAACTCGACCATCTCGCCGGCCTGGACGTTGTCGAGCCCGTAGACGCGCGCGATGCCGTCGCCGACCGACAGCACGGTGCCGACCTCGGAGACTTCGGCCTCGGTGCCGAAGCTCGCGATCTGGTCGCGGATGACCTTGGAAATTTCAGCGGCGCGGATGTCCATTTTCAGCCCTTCATTGCCGAAGCGAGGTTGTTGAGTTTGGTTCGTATGGAACCATCGATCTGTTGGGAGCCGATCTTGACGACCAGCCCGCCCAAGATGGTGGGATCGACGTGGAGGTCAATGGCGACGTCGGAGCCGACGCGGCGCTTCAAATTCGCCTTGAGCGCGGCGACCTGGCCGTCGTCGAGCGGGTGGGCGGAGGTGACCTCCGCCGTCGTCTCGCCGCGGTGGCGGGCGGCGAGCAGGTTGAAGAAGCGGATGACGGAGGGCAGCTGGCCCAGCCGCCGGTTCTGCGCCATGACGCCGAGGAATTTGGCCGTGACCGGATCGAGACCGATCGACGCCGCGACCGCGTTCACGCCCTTCAGCGCGTCGGTGCGGCCGATCAGCGGCGAGGTGGTGAGCGCGCGCAATTCCTCCGACTCGCGCAGCGCCTCCTTCAGCGCCGCGAGGCTCGCGCCGACCGCCTCGAGCCTCTGCTCGTCGCGCGCCAGCTCGAACAATGCGGTGGCATAGCGTCCCGCCAAGCTTGCCTGAATGCCGCCGGAATTCTCCACGCGCGCCTCTACTCCGTCAGTGGGTTTTGCCCCGTGCGAAAAAGGGCCGGCTGGGCGGCCCTTAGCGGGGTTGCGGGGCCCCTAGCAGGGGGCAAACGGCGATGCAACCGGGGTAGGTGGCAGGCGCCGCCGGATGGCGGTCGATCCATTCTCTGCTATGGCCTGGGCGATGGCGACCTGGACGAACATCGATTGGCGGACGGTCGAGGGATTCGGCCGGGAATGGGCCGCCTACGACCAGTCCGGGCTCGATGCGGAGGAGCATGAGCGGCTGTTCGCCGCCTATTTTTCGCTCTTTGCCTTCGACGGTCTTGGCGAGGGGTTCGACCTCGGCTGCGGATCGGGACGCTGGGCGAAGCTCGTGGCGCCGCGCGTCGGCCACCTCCATTGCATCGACCCCGCCGGGGAGGCGCTGGCGGTCGCCCGCCGCAACCTCGCGGACCTGGACAACGTCTCGTTCCATCGCGCAGCTTCCGACGCGATCCCCCTGCCGGACGACAGCCAGGACTTCGGCTATTCGATCGGCGTCCTCCATCACATCCCGGACGCCGAGGCGGCGATGCGCGACTGCGTGCGCAAGCTCAAGCCGGGGGCGCAGCTCCTCGTCTACCTCTATTACCGCCTCGACGGCCGGCCCGCCTGGTTCCGCGCGCTGTGGCGGGCGAGCGACCTCGTCCGCAAGTCCGTTTCGCGTCTTCCTTTCCGGGCCCGCAAGGCGGTGACGGACATGCTCGCCGGTGCGGTATACTTCCCGCTGGCGCGCCTGGCGCGGCTGGCGGAAGCGGCCGGCCTCCCGGCCGCGGGCCTGCCGCTCTACAGCTACCGCAACCTCAGCTTCTACGCGATGCGCACCGACGCCCTCGACCGCTTCGGGACCTCCTTGGAGCAACGCTTCACGCGCGGCGAGATCGCGGCGATGATGGGCCGCTGCGGCCTCGTCGACGTCGCCTTCCGCGAGGAGGAGCCCTATTGGGTGGCGGTGGGCAGGAAGCGGCACGAGCCGTCCCGGCCGCTTTGACCGCAAGCGCCGGGATGCGGCCGCGGCGAATCGGCCGTACAACGGCGCCATGGCAACCCAGGCCCTTCCCGATCCGGACGCCGCGTGGACGGCCGTCCTCGCCCGCGACCGGCGCGCCGACGGCCGCTTCGTCACCGGCGTGCTCACCACCGGCATCTATTGCCGCCCGTCCTGCGCGGCCCGGCATCCCAGGCGCGAGAATGTGCGCTTCTTCGCCAGCGGCGCCGAGGCGGCGGCGGCCGGCCTCAGGCCATGCCTGCGCTGCAAGCCCGACGCGGTCGCCCGCGACGCCGCCGCCGTCGACCAGGCGCTGCGGCTGATCGAGGAGGCCGAGAGCCCGCCGAGCCTCGACGATCTCGCCGCCCGCGCCGGCTACTCGCCCTTCCACTTCCACCGCATCTTCAAGCGCGCCACCGGCGTCACCCCCGCCGCCTACGCACGCGCCAGGAGGGCCAAGGCCATGACCGAGAGCCTCGCGACCGAAACCCGCGTGACCGACGCCATCTACGAGGCCGGCTATTCCGGCCCCGGCCGCTTCTACGCCGACGCGAAGGACCGGCTCGGCATGACCCCGTCGGCGTGGCGCGGCGGCGGGCGCGGCGAGACGATCCGCTGGGCGACGGCCGAGACGTCGCTCGGCACCATGCTGGTCGCCGCGACCGCGCGCGGCATCTGCCGCCTGTCGTTCGACGAGGACGAGGCGTCGCTGCACCGCCGCTTTCCCCATGCGACGGTCGAGCCGGGGGGCGCGGCGATGGCCGACCTCGTCCGTCGCACCGCCGCGGCGGTCGAGGCGCCGGACCGGCCGCACGACCTGCCGCTCGACGTGCGCGGCACCGCCTTCCAGGAAGCGGTGTGGCGCGAGCTCACCCGCATTCCGCCGGGCGAGACGCGGACCTACGCCCAGATCGCCGCCGCCGTCGGCCGCCCGGCGGCGGTGCGCGCGGCCGGCACCGCCAACGGCGCGAACCGGGTCGCCGTGCTCATTCCCTGCCACCGGGTGATCCGCGGCGACGGCACGCTCGGCGGCTATGCCTACGGAGTGGAGCGCAAGCGCCGCCTGCTCGACAAGGAGGCACGGACGGTCGGCGGCGGGGCGTCAGGCGAGCACCCCCTTTCTCTTCCCCGTTCGGGCTGAGCCTGTCGAAGCCCTGTCCTTCCCTTGCGGAGTACGAAGGACAGCCCTTCGACGGGCTCAGGGCGAACGGTGCGGGTGAAGCAGACGGGAAACCACCCTGGGCGCTCACCCCCCGCCCGGCTTCCCCTCCTTCGCCGCTTCGGCCTGGAGCTGGGCGAGGAGCGCCTGGGCGGCGTCGCGCTGCGGCGAGGGATGGGTGTCGTTGGCGATCGGCATGAGGAAGGCGATCGCCTGGGCGAAGCGGCGGTCGGCGGCGAGCGCGTCGACGAGCAGCATCCGCATGTGCGTGTCCTGCGGCATGGTCGCGACCACCTGCGACAGGATGTTCACCGCCTCCTTCGGCGCCTTCAGATGGGCGAGGTGGTAGCTCTGATAGTAAGCGACCAGCGGCAGCGGGTCGTTGGGGTCGGCGCGATTGGCCTGCTGGGCGAGCCGCCGCGCCTCGCCGGCGAGCTGCGCCCGCTGCGCGCCGTCCGCCCGCCCCGCCGCCTCCGCGACGCAGAGCGACTTCACCACCAGGCCGCGCACGTGTCCGGGCTGCAGCGCGAGCAGGCGGTCGGCGGCGGCCTCGGCGGCGCGATAGTCGCCGGCGCCATATTCGGCCTGGGCGAGGAAATAGAGGGCAAACGGATCGGTGGCGAATCGCGCCGCCTTCTCCTTGACATGGGCGAGGGTGTCGGCCCGCGCCTTCAGCTCGCGCGCCCGCTCGGTGTCCTTCTTGATGCCGCTGGGGTCGTCGTCGCGAAAGGCGATGATCTCCGGGATCAGCGCCGCCTCGCCGGCACCGATCGGTTGTGACTTCTGGATGACCGGCTTGGCGATCGGCACCGCCACCGGGCGATATTCGAAGCTGCCGGCGTCGAGATAGCGGTGCGCCTCGCGGTTGAGCTCGCCGATATCGCCGAAGGCGGTCCGAGCGGCATCGGCCGGGGCGGCGCCGGCCGTGAGCAGGGCGAGATATTTGCGAAACTGCGGCGCGCGCTTGGGCGAGAAGGTGAGGAAGTGGGTCATCGCCCAGCCCTGGCCGTAGAGGTCGAAATTGTGGATCTTGTCGGGCGCCTTGAGGAGAATGTCCTCCATCGACGTCCAGGACGCGCTGATCTCGTCGCCGCGATGCCGCGCCGGCATGCCGTAGGCGATCCTGCCGTCGGGCAGGACCTTGCTCGAGCCGATCAGCTCGGCATAGCCCTCGACGTACCAGCCCGGATAGACGGCGGGGAAATATTGCAGCATGAAATGATGCGCATATTCGTGGTGGAGGACGAGCTCGGCGGTGAAGTCGCCCTCGGTGTGGGTCTTGCGCGGCGTTACCGCGAAGGGCCCGAAGATATTGGTGGTGTAGAAGCCCTCGACGCCGCTGTTGTGCTCGTTGAGCGCCTTCTCGACCTCGTCGTCGCTCGCCACTTGGTAGATGCGGACCTTGACCGGCTCGATCTCCGACTTGAGGCCGCTCGCCATCCGCATCAGGCCGTCGACTGCCTCGAGCCGCTCGGCGAGGCGGGTGACCTCCTTCTCGCCGGCTTCCGAGTAAATGACGAAATGCTGGGTGTCGTACTTCCTCCACTCCGCGCGCGCCGCCACCGGCGACAGCAGCAGCGCCACGGCCGCGAGGGCCTGCATCTTCTTCACGATTTCATCCCCGTCCCACAGGAAAACAGGAGGTTAGCGCAGCCGGGGCGATGAAGCGAGTCCCTCCGCCGAGCGGACGGAGGAAGGAGCGCGGCTGGGGTCGGAGCGTCTCGAACATAGATCGAACAAAAGGCCTACAGAATAGGAATTCGTCTGCTTCTCTGTCGCGCTGGCGAGTCAAGGCGCGGGAGCAGCGAAGATGGGGCGCGAGCGGGGTGACGGCTTTGGCCCAGAGCGGAAACTCCTGTTCTGCGCCGCCTTGCGCGAGGGCTACACCGTCCTCGAGGCCTGTGCGCTCGTCGGCATCTCCAACCGCACCGCCTATAACCACCGCGCCGCCGACGGCGTCTTCGCGCGAGACTGGGATCTCGCGCGCCGCGCCACGACGCTCCCGCTCGAGCTCGTCGCGTTCCAGCGCGCCGTCGACGGGGTGGAAGAGCCGGTCTACGCCTATGGCCGCTTCAGCCACATGCGTGTCCCTTATTCCGACGCGCTGCTCGCGCGCCTCCTGGTCGCCGAGCAGCCAGGGAAATACGGCGCGGGCGGCGGTGCCCGTCGCCTCGGCAAGCGTCTGAAGCGCCTCGCCGCCCGCGTCGAGGCGCTCGAGCAGCGGCTCGGCGCCGTGCAAGTGCGAGGCGTTTGCAGCGCCGGCGGCGTGAAGGTCGTGAAGCCCCGCGCCTCCGGCCGCAACGGCCGCAATGCCGGAAACTGGCGGCTGGCGGCGGCGTGGAGGCGCGCGAAGATCGGCTCGACCGGCGGTGCGCCGTGAACTTCGCCCGCTTACAGGAAGGAATAGGGGTCGACGTCGACGGTGACGCGCACGCCCCTCGGCCAGGCGAGCTTGCCGAGCCAGTCGCGGATCACGTCCTGGACGTCGAGGCTGCGGGCGGCGTGGACGAGGAGGCGCTGGCGGTGGCGGCCGCGCAGCATGGCAAGCGGTGCGGGGGCGGGGCCGAAGACGGCCATGTTCTCGACCTTCGGCGCGCCGCGGCCGATCAGCCGCGCGGTCTCCGCCGCCTCGGCGGCATCCTCGGACGAGACGACGATGCCGGCGAGGCGGCCGAAGGGGGGCATCGCCGCCTCGCGCCGCGCTTCGGTTTCGGCGTCGTAGAAGCTCTCCGCGTCGCCGCTGACCAGGGCGGCGATGACGCGGGCGTCCGGGTCGTGGGTCTGGACGAGGACGCGCCCCGGCTTCTCGCCGCGGCCGGCGCGGCCGGCGACCTGGGCGATCTGCTGGAAGCTGCGCTCTGCCGCCCGCAGGTCGCCGCCCTGCAGGCCGAGATCGGCATCGACGACGCCGACGAGGGTGAGGTTGGGGAAATGATAGCCCTTGGTCACCAGCTGGGTGCCGATGACGATGTCGATCTCGCCGGCCTCCATGCGGCCGACGAACTCCGCCGCCTTGGCCGGCGACCAGATCGTGTCGGACGTGACGATCGCGGTTCGCGCCTCCGGGAACAAGGCCTTCACCTCGTCGCCGATGCGCTCGACGCCGGGGCCGACGGCGACGAGGCTGTCCTCTTCCTCGCATTCCGGGCAGAGCCGCGGCGGCGGCATGACGTGCCCGCAATGGTGGCAGGCGAGGCGGTGGACGAGCCGGTGCTCGACCATCCAGGCGGTGCAGTTCGGGCATTGGAAACGATGGCCGCAATGCCGGCAGAGGGTGAGGGGCGCGTAGCCGCGGCGGTTCAGGAAGAGCAAAGCCTGCTCCCCGCGCGCCAGCGTCTCTGCGAGCGACTTGACCAGCGTCGGCGCGAGCCACGCGCCGCGCGGCGGCGGGTCGGCGAGGAGGTCGAGCGCGGCGATCTCCGGGAGCTCTGCCGCGCCGTAGCGGTCCGGGAGGCGGATGTGGCGGTAGACGCCGATCTCGGCCATCTGCCGCGTCTCGATCGCCGGCGTCGCCGAGGCGAGGACGATCGGGAAACCCTCGAGCTTCGCCCGCATCACCGCGACGTCGCGGGCATGATACTGGACCCCGTCCTCCTGCTTGAAGCTGGTCTCGTGCGCCTCGTCGACGACGATCAGCCCGAGCTCGGGGTATGGGAGGAAGAGGGCGGACCGGGCGCCGACGACGACCTTGGCCTGGCCGGTGGCGATGGCACGCCAGGCGCGGCGGCGCTGCGATTGCCGCAGACCCGAATGCCATGCCACCGGCTCGTGGCCGAAGCGGGCGGCGAAACGCTTGAGGAACGGCTCGGTCAGCGCGATCTCGGGGAGCAGCACGAGCACCTGCCGTCCCCGCCGCAGCGCCTCGGCGACCGCCTCGAAATAGACTTCCGTCTTGCCGGAGCCGGTGACGCCGTCGAGGAGGAAGGGGACGAACGCACCGGCGCGGACCGCTTCGACCAGTTCGTGCGCCGCGGCGCCCTGGGCCAGCTCCAGCTCGGGCGGCGCATGGTCCGCGTCCGGGAGCGGGAAGGGGTCGTCGAGGGCGACGTCGACGGCCTCGATCGCCCCGGCCTTGACGAGGCCGCGGATGACGCCGTCGGACACGCCAGCCGCGAGCGCCAGCTCGCGCACCAGCCCCTGGCGCTCGCCGATCCGCTCCAGCGCCTGCGCGCGCTGCGGCGTCAGCCGCTCGGGGACGAGGCCGGTGGCGCGATATTCGGTGACGGTGCGGCTGCCGTCGAGCGCGCTGGCGGACGCCAGCGCCATCCGCAGCACCGAGGCGATCGGCGCGAGATAATAATCGCTCGTCCACTCGATCAACCGCCGCAGCGGCGCCTCGAGCGGCGGGAGGTCGTAAGCCTGGAGCAGCGGCCGCAGCCTGTTGTCGCCGACGCTCTCCGCCTCGAGCCTGTCCTCCTCCCACACGACGCCCGTCATCTGGCGGGGCCCCAGCGGGGCGAGGACGATCGACCCGGGCTCGACCGCCATGCCGTGCGGCACGCGATAGTCGAGCGGACCCAAAGCGGGGTTCAGGAGGAGGACGCGGGCGCGGGTCACCGCGCTAAGATCGAGTCGCGAAAGCCGAAAGGCAACCGCCGCCGTGTGCGACGGCCCAGGCGCCTGCTCCGTCCGCTAGTCGAACTTGACCATCTTCGCCGGATTGAGCCGGGCGTAGCGGATCTGGAGCTGGTCGATCACGCCGCCCGACCGGCCGCCGAAGCCGACGACGAAATGGTCCTGGGGCACGCTCCAGATGGTCGCGACTCCGCCGGAGCCGCCCGCCTGGGTGCTGCGTCCGTCGTCGAGGTGGATCTTGAGCCAGTCGACGAAGGTGCCGTGGCGCACTTCGAAGCGGATCGGGAAATGACCCTCGAAATCGAGCTTCTGGTCCATGACCTTCACCGGGCCGTCGCCGTGCGTCTCGGTCCAGCTGCGCTTGTCCGAATCATATTCGACGATCAGCCGGCCGAGCAGCTCCTTATTGTCGAATTGGCCGGAAGCGATCTGGACCGACTTGATGCGGGTCCGGTTGCGGATCAGGTCGCCGACGGAATCGACCTGCCAGGGTCCCGCCCCGGAGCCGCCCCAGCTCACCGGCGGGGCCTCTTGGAAACTGAGCACCGGCTCGCCGTCCTTCAGCGACGGCAGGTCGGGCGCGACGAACTTGCGGATGGCATTCAATTTCCAGGCGGCGATCTGCTTGTCGATCGCCTCGAGATCGGTCTCCACCTTCTCCGCGAAGGCAGTCAGCGCCGCGTCGCCCTTGTAATCGTAGCGCTGGTAGATCCGCTTCAGCCAGCCGGCCTGGTTGGCGACCGTGGTGAGGCGGGCATACTTCTGGAGAAGGCCGCGCCGGCGGTCGAGGAAATAGTCGCGGTTCTCGACGACCTTCTCGAAGGTCTCATTGATTTCATCGAGGTCCTCATAGCCGTTGACGCGGATATTGGTGACCACCGGTCCGGTGAGCGGGAGCTTCGCGAAGCCGATCGCGAACGGGATCAACTTATCCTGGTCGGGGAAGTCGGGATTGAGGATCCCGGTCATGTCCTGCTTGAGGGTCCAGCTCGTCTTCGTCGTCTTGAGGAAGTTCGTCAGCTTGACCTGGGCCTCGGCCGTGACGGTTGCCGCCTTTCCGACCTCGGCCTTGAGCGAGGTCGCCAATTCCTGCTGCTGCTCGCGCGTCTCGGTGTTGAAGATATAGACCGCGAAATACTCGCCCCCCAAAGTCACCGATTTGATGAAGCTGTCGCCATAGGCCTTCGCGAAACCGGCCGCCGATTTGTCGTCGATGGGCACCTTCACGCCGCTCTTCAGCGTGACGTCCTTGACCTCCCAAGTGCCGATCCCGTGCTTGGCGTAGACGACGATGCTGACGCTGCGGGCGGTGATGTTGAGCTTGCGCGCGAACTCCATCTTCGCGGTGACGTCGACGGCCTTCAGATAGCTGACCGAGAGCGAGGCGTCGATCTCGAGCGCATCGGCGAGCTCGGAGAGGCTTTCGCACACCTGGATTCGAACGCCGCTGCTCGCGCCGTTATCCTCATAACCCCCTTCGACCGCGCTCTGGGAGAGAATGCCGCGCGCGACGGTGTCATATCCCCTGAACAATTTGACCGGAGCCGGATCGGAACCCGCGGTCATTTCCGCGCCGAGCGTCTGCGCCATCGGATCAGCTCCCCCCTGACATTGTGCGGTCGGCGGCATATCAGAAACGGGGAATCGAGCCTAGCGCGCCCATGCGACGCCGCCGGCGCCCCGCCCACCGGACGCCTCTTCGGCCGCCGCCGCCGACGTGGTAGGATCGCTCTTGAAGGAATGGGGCGTGCCCGACGCAGAAGCGCAGCTGGATGGCTTTCTCGCCAAGTTCGAACCGGAGGTGGCCGGGCAGGCGCGTTCGCTCCTCGCGAGGATGCGCGCCCGCATCGCCGGGGCGCAGGTGCTGGTCTACGACAATTACAATGCGCTCGCGATCGGCTTCGGGCCCAGCGACAAGGCCGGGGCGGCGGTGCTCTCGCTGGCCGTGTTCCCGCGCTGGGTGACGCTCTGCTTCCTGCAGGGCAAGGGGCTCCCCGATCCGGCGGGCCTGCTCAAAGGCGCGGGCAGCCGGGTCCGGCATATCCGCCTCGATCCGCCGGAGCGGCTGGACATGCCCGAGGTCCAGGCGCTGATCTCGGAAGCGATGGCTCGCGCCGAGCCCCCTTTCGATCCGGCCGCGCCGCAACGCCTGATCGTCAAATCGGTGTCGGCGAAGCAGCGGCCGCGGCGGCCGCGGCGGCCGGGCGGCTGAACGTCGCGCGCTCCAGCCGCGGCATCGCCAGCGCCTGCGCCGCCGCCCGCGCCACCAAGAACAGGCTGAAGGCGAGCCACAGGCCGTGATTGCCGAGCGGGTTGAGGGCCAGCAGCAGCGCGTAGAGCCCGGCCGCCGCGGCCATGGTCAGCAGCATCGCCCGCGTCCAGGTGGCGCCGATGAAGACCCCGTCGAAGACGTAGGACGTGACCCCCAGCAGCGGCAGCAGGACCGCCCAGCCGCTGTAGCGCAGGGTCGTCGCCACCACCGCCGGGTCGGTGCTGAAGCTGGCCGCGAACCGGTCGCCGCCGGCGGCGTAGACGAGCGTGACGGCGAGCCCTCCGGCAAGGCCCCAGAGCACCAGCGCCCGCACCGTTCGCGCGAAGGCGGCCCGGTCGTTCGCGCCGACGGCCTCGCCGCAAAGCACCTGCGCCGCGCTTTCGAAGCCATCGAGCAGCAAGGCCGACAGGATGAACAGCTGGTAGAGGATGCCGTTGGCCGCGAGCACCGTCGGCCCCTGATGCGCGCCGACCCGGGTGAGGGCGAGGATCGCCCCGGTCAGCAGCATCGTTCGAACGAACAGGTCGCGGTTGAGCCGGAACAGGCCGCCGATCGCCGCCGCAGTCCAGGTTGCGCGGTCCGCCAGGGCCGCCAGCACTTCCCGCGCCGGAGGCTGGCGAGCCGCGACGGCGATGAGCGCGATCGTCTTGGCGGTCTCGGAGAGCAAGGTGGCCGTCGCGACGCCGGCCACGCCCCAGCCGAGGCCGAGCACGAACGCGGCGTCCATCGCGATGTGGAGCAGGTTCGCCGCGACTTCGAGGGCGAGCACGGCGCGCACCCGGCGGCGCCCGATGAGCCAGCCGGTGAGGGCGGCATTGGCGAGCCACAGCGGCCCGCCCCAATAGCGGATGTCGACGTAGAGTCCCGCCTCCCGCGCCACGCTGCCGCGCGCGTAGAGCAATTCGAAACCGGCGCCGACCGCGAGCGGCTTCAGAGAAACCAGCAGGCCGGCGATCAGCCCGGCGACGCCGAGGGCGCGGGCCAGCGTTGCCGCCTGCGCCGCTTCGTCGTTCCGCCCCGACGCCTGAGCGGTGAGGGCGATGGTGCCGGTCCTGAGGAAATTGAAGACGACGAGGAGGCCCATCATGAACTTGGCGCCGAGCTCGACGCCGGCCTGGGCGTCCGCGCGGCCGAGCTGGCCGATCACCCACAGGTCGGCGAGGCCGAACAGCGCGGTCGCAATGTTGGTCAGCATCGAGGGCAAGGCGATCGCCCAGATCGCCCGGTGCAGCGCCCAGCCTCGATCCGCCGTCGCCAAAGCCGTTCCCCTCGCGCTAGAGAGGGGCGATTCTCATTCGAAAGGCGAGCCCGCAATGAAATTCTTCGTCGACACCGCCGACACGGCCGAGATCCGCGACCTGGCGGAGACGGGGCTTCTCGACGGCGTCACCACCAACCCGTCGCTGGTCCACAAGGCCGGTCGCGACTTCCTCGAAGTGGTGAAGGAGATCGCCGCGATCGTGCCGGGCCCCGTCTCGGCGGAAGTCGTCGCGCTCGACCATGACGGGATGATGCGCGAGGCGGAGATCCTGCGGAAGATCGCGGACAACGTGACGATCAAGGTGCCCCTTACCATCGACGGCCTCAAGACGTGCCGCCAGCTCACGGGCGACGGGACGATGGTCAACGTCACGCTCTGCTTCACCGCCAACCAGGCGCTGCTCGCGGCGAAGGCGGGGGCGACCTTCATCTCCCCGTTCGTCGGCCGGCACGACGATATCGGCTTCGACGGGATGCAGATCATCTCGGAGATTCGCCAGATCTACGACAATTACGATTTCGCGACCCAGATCCTGGTCGCGAGCGTGCGCCACCCCGTCCACGTCCTCCAGTCCGCCCTGATCGGCGCCGACGTCATGACGGCGCCGCCGGCGGTCATCCGCCAGCTCTTCAAGCATCCCTTGACCGACCGCGGCATCGAAGGTTTCCTCGCCGACTGGGCGAAGACGGGCCAGAAGATCGGGTGAAAGCGCCTCGTCGCAATGACGTAGCTTCTTAACCATCTTCGGTTTAGCTTCGCCGCATGGGCACGGTGATCAACTTCGAGGACAAGGCGGTGGCGAACCTGCGCGCGCGGGTCGCGGCGGCGGAGGAGGCCAATCAGGATCTCATCGCCTTCGCCCGCGGCCATTCGGGCGCCGTCGCTTCGATCCACGAAGCCGTGCTGAGCGCGGTCGATGCCGAGGGTTTCGACCATCTCATCCATATCGTGACCCAGGAATGGCCCCAGATCCTGGGTCTCGACGCCGTGGCGGTGGGCCTCTTCGTCGGCGACAAGGGCTTGCGCGCCGACGCTTCGGGCCTGCAATTCGTCGACCCGCGCATGATCGAGCGCTCGCTCGCCGGCCTGGAAGGCGTCGTGCTGCGCGGCTGCAAGCGCGGCCACCCGCTGTTCGGCCCCGCCTGCCCGCTGATCCGCGCCGAGGCGCTGATCCGTCTCGACACCGCGCCGCCGCTGCCGGGCGGACTGCTCGCGCTCGGCCAGCGCGCCGAGCAGGGGTTCGAGACCCGGCACGGCTCGGAGCTGCTCGTCTTCCTCGGCCGCGTCCTCACGCGCTGCATGGGCCGGTGGCTGATCCCCTGACCGCCGCGCCGGCGCGCGACACCGCCTTTCGCTGGCAGCAGCACCTCGCGCGCGAGCGCCGCCGCTCCGGCCACACGGTCCGCGCCTATGCCGCGACGGCCTATCGGCTCATCGACTTTCTCGGCGAGCATCTCGGCGCGCCCCCCGACGCGGCGGCACTCGCGCGGCTGACGCCGGCAGACCTGCGCGCCTTCCTCACCCGCCGCCGCGCCGAGGGCCTGGGCAACAGCTCGGCGGCGCGCGAGCTCTCGGCGCTGCGCGGCTTCCTCGCCTTTGCCGCAGCCGAAGCGGGGGAGGGGGCGGTACCGCGCCTCAAGAGCCCGAAGCGCCCGCGCAGCGTGCCGCGCCCGGTCTCGCCGACCGAGGCAGTGGCCCTCGCCGAAGAGGTGGGCGAGGACGCGCGGGCGGAATGGATCGCGGCGCGCGATTTCGCGCTGCTCCTGCTTCTCTACGGCTCCGGCCTGCGCGTCGCGGAGGCGCTCGGCCTCACCGGGGCGGCGCTGCCGCTCGGGGCGGCGATCACCGTGACCGGCAAGCGGAACAAGACCCGGGTCGTGCCGCTGCTGCCGCGGGTCCGCGACGCGATCGAGCACTATCTGGCGCTCTCGCCGCATGCCGTCGTACGAGGGGAGCCGCTCTTCCGCGGCGCCCGCGGCGGGCCGCTGAACGGCGAGGTGATCCGCCGTGTCGTCCGCCGCGCCCGCGTCCGTCTCGGCCTTTCGGACCGGACGACGCCGCATGCGTTGCGCCACAGCTTCGCGACTCACCTGCTCGGCCGCGGCGCCGACCTGCGGGCGCTCCAGGAGCTGCTCGGCCATGCCAGCCTGTCGTCGACGCAGATCTACACTTCGGTCGACGCGGCGCACCTGATGGACGTCTACCGCAACGCCCATCCGCGCGCCTAGGAGCGGCGGTTCCTGAGCAGCTGGAGGATCAGCCGGGTCAACCACAGCAGGAAGGCGGCGGCGACGATCGCGGTGCTCACCGGCCCCGCATAATGTTCGATGGCCGTGTAATGGTCCTTGAGCAGCCAGCCCAGCCAGGCGAGCACGCCGCACGAGATGAGGATGCCGACGATGCTCAATGCGAGGAAGCGGCCGAACGGCATCCGCACCAGCCCGGCCGGGATCGAGATGGCCGTGCGCACCGCCGGCACGACCCGGCCGACCAGCACGAGAATGCTGCCGAACCGCTCGAACCAGCGCTGCAGCACCGCCACTTCGTGCGGCGACACGGTGGTGATGCGCCCGTAGCGGGTGACCAGCCGCTCGAAGCGCGCGAGGCCCAGTGCGCGCGCCGCCCAGTACCAGCTGATCGCGCCGGTGAGCGACCCGGCGGCTCCCGCGAGGATCACCCCGGGAAGCCACAACTTCCCCTGAGAGGCGATGAGGCCGGCAAGCGGCATCACCAGCTCGGAGGGAAAGATGGGGATGATCGTCTCGATCCACATCAGGAGGAAGACCGCGACATAACCGTGGTCGCGGATGAAATCCGGAAGGAAATGCGTCACTTGTGAACCTTCGCTTCGATCGCGTCCCAGATCATGGCGGGCGTGTCGGTGCCGTTGAACCGGTCGATGGCGACGATCCCGGTGGGCGAGGTGACGTTGATCTCGGTGAGCCACTTGCCGCCAATCACGTCGATGCCGACGAAGAGGAGCCCGCGCCGCTTGAGCTCCGGTCCGAGCGCGGCGCAGATCTCCCGCTCCGTGTCGGTCAGCTCCGTCTTCGCCGCCGAGCCGCCGACGGCGAGGTTCGAACGGATCTCGCCTTCGCCGGGAATGCGGTTGACGGCGCCCGCGACTTCGCCGTCGACGAGCACGATGCGCTTGTCGCCCGCGCTGATTTCCGGAACGAAGGCCTGGACGACGTGCGGCTCGCGGTATGCCGTATTGAACATCTCGATCAGCGAGGCGAGGTTGGCGCCGTCGGCGCCGACCTTGAACACCGCCTTACCGGCATTGCCGTGGAGCGGCTTCACGACCATCGCGCCGTGCTGCTCGAGGAACTTGCGGGCGACGCCGATCGAGCGGGTGAGCGTGGTCGGGGGCATGAAGCGGGCGAAGTCGAGCACCCAGACCTTCTCCGGCGCGTTGCGTACCGCCGCCGGATCGTTGACCACCAGGGTCTCGCCCTGGATCCGCTCGAGCAGGTGGGTCGCGGTGATGTAGCCGAGGTCGAAGGGCGGGTCCTGCCGCATCAGCACCACGTCGACGTCGCGGCCGAGATCGAGCACCTCCGGCGCCCCCGCCTTGAAATGATCGCCCGCGACCGGCCGCACCGTGACCGGCTGCGCCATGGTCCAGAGCCGCCCGTCGTGCCAGCTCAGGTCCTCCGCCGCGTAATGGAACAGCCTGTGTCCCCGTTGCTGCGCGCCGAGCATGATCGCGAAGGTCGAATCCCCCGCGATGTTGACGCTCTCCAGCGGGTCCATCTGGACGGCGACGCGCAGCTTCATGCTTCCTCCTATCGTGCGCGCCGTAAGGCGGCTTCGCGCGCTGCGCTAGTCGCGCAGCAGCTCCCCCGTGTCGACGCGGGTCGAGATCGTGCGGCGCGCGAGCTCGATGCCGTCGTCGCCGCGGACCACGACCGGCTGCGCGTCGCTCTGCGCGCCGGCGACGCAGGCGGCGTGGAAGGCGAGGGTGCGCAGGAACTGGTCGTGCTGGTCGGCGGGCATCGCGTTCCACGCGGCCGCGGGGAGCGTCGCCTCGCCTTTGTCGGTCACCTCGACGCCGCGGGACGCGCGGATCTGCGCCACGGCCTTGTCGATCTCCTTGCAGACCGCCGCCGGCACGGCGGTTTGCTGCCCGCGCTGGGCCCAGTCCGGCTTGTCGGCATGGCAGCCTGCGAGGCCGGCGAGCAGGGGCAGGAGCGGAGAAGCGCGCATGGTCATCCTTGCCAGACGTTGGGGAGGTGGCGGGGGAGGCGGCGCGGCACGACGAGCATCGCGTCGATGCGGACGTCGTCGCCGGGGCGAGCGTAGCGAGGGGCGAGCGCTTCGGCCGCCGCGGCGACCCGCCGCAGCCGCCATTCGTCGAGCGCGAAGCCGGCCTCGTGCCGCGTCGCGCGGGCCTTGACCTCGACGAAGGCGACGGTGCGGCCGCGGCGCGCGACGAGGTCGACCTCGCCGACCGGCGTGCGGACGCGGCGGCCGAGGATGGTCCAGCCGGTCAGCCGCAGCCACCAGGCGGCGAGCGTCTCGGCGCGGCGCCCGCCGCGTTCGGCGGCCTGCCGGCTCATTTGAGCGCCAGCGCCTTTTCGTAGACGAGGCGGCGCGGCAGGCCGAGCGACGCCGCGACTTCGGCGGCGGCGCGGGAGGCGGAGAGGCGAGTCATTGCCTCGCGAAGCGCCGTCTCGATCTCGGCCGCCGTGGCCGGCTCGGCGGCGCCCGGAGGCGCCACGACGACGACGATCTCGCCTTTCGGCGGCGCGTCGGCGTAGCGGGCGGCGAGCTCGGCGAGCGAGCCGGTCACCGTCTCCTCGAACTTCTTGCTGATCTCGCGCGTCACCGCCGCGTCGCGCGCGCCGAGACCCTCGGCAAGCGCCGCGAGGGTGGCGGCGAGGCGGGGGCCGCTCTCGTAGAGGATGAGCGTGGCCCGGATCGCCCCCGCTTCGACGATTGCCGCGGTACGCGCAGCCGCCTTCGCGGGCAGGAAGCCGAGGAAGAGGAAGCGGTCGGTGGGCAGACCGGCGAGGGTCAGCGCCGCGATCGCCGCGGAGGGGCCGGGGACGGTCGTGACCGCAATGCCGGCGGCGCGCGCGTCCCGGACCAGCTTGTAGCCGGGATCGGAAACGAGCGGCGTGCCGGCGTCCGAGACGAGCGCCACCGCCTCGCTGCGCATCCGCGCGAGCAGCTCGGGCCGGACGCGGTCGGCATTGTGGTCGTGATAGGGGAGCATCGGCCGGCGCGCGCCGATATGGTGGAGGAGCTTCGCCGTCACCCGTGTGTCCTCGACCGCGATGACGTCGCATCGCGCCAGCGTGTCGGCGGCGCGGGGGCTCAGATCGGACAGATTGCCGATCGGCGTCGCCACGATATACAGGCCGGGAGAGAGGGGAGGGTTCATGCGCGTCAGGGTCATGGCAGAGCAGCCCTCGCATCGGCAAGGGCGGCGGCGGCCGCTGCTCGTCGCCCTCACCGCCCTGGGCCTCGCGGGATGCGCGCTCGTGCCCGCCCCGGCCGTGCAGGCGCCCCCGCCGGCCGCCGCGGCGCCGCCGGCGGAGCCGGTCCGCACCGCGCCTCCGCCCCTCACGGAAGCGTCGCCTCCGCCGACGCGGGACCTGCCGCGCGACGAAGCGCGCAACCGCGTCGCGGTGCTCGTGCCGCTCAGCGGTCCCAATGCGGGGGTGGGCCAGTCGCTGGCCAATGCCGCGACCCTCGCCTTGCTGGATGCCGGCGGCGACCGGATCCGCCTCACCGTCTACGACACGGCCAAAACCGGCGCCGCGGCCGCCGCGCAGCAAGCGCTCGCCGACGGCAACCGCCTGTTCCTCGGCCCGCTCCTCGCCGAGGACGTGCGCGCGGTGGCGCCGGTCGCGCGGCGTGCGGACGTGCCGGTCGTCTCCTTCTCGAACGACGTCAGCGTCGCGGGCAGCGGCGTCTTCCTGATGGGCTTCACGCCGTCGAGCTCCGTCGCCCGCGTCGTCGGTTACGCACGGGCCCAAGGCCTCGCCCGCTTCGCCGCGCTGACGCCGCGGGGCGTCTACGGCCGGCGCGTCGGGCAGGCGATGATCGACGCGACCGAGCGGGCGGGCGGTCGCCTGGTCGGCATCCAGGAGTTCGACCGCGACGTGGCCGGCCTGCGCGCCGCGGCGGGGCGTCTCGGCGCCTACGACGCCGTGCTGATCGCCGACGCCGCGCGCACCGCCGCGCTGGCGGTGCCCGCGATCCGCGCCGCCGTGCCGCGTGCCCATATCCTCGGCACGGAATTGTGGGGCAACGATCCCGCCATCGGGAGCGTCGCGGGGCTGCGCGGAGCCTGGTATGCGGCGGTGCCGGATACGCTCTTCAACCAGATGCGCAGCCGCTACCGTACCCGCTACGGCGCCGCGCCCTACCGCCTCGCCAGCCTGGCCTACGACGCGGTACTGCTGGCGATCCGAACGTCGCGCGACTGGCGGCCGGGAGGCCCCTATCCGCAGCGGGCGCTGCGCGACCCGGCGGGCTTCACCGGCATCGACGGCGCCTACCGCTTCGCCGCGAACGGTGTGGCGGTGCGGGCGCTGGAGGTGCGCGAAGTGACCGCGTCCGGCAGCGTCGTCGTCTCGCCGGCCTCCGATCGCGAGGATTAGGCGGCGATCTCGCCGAGGATCGCGTCGAGCAGCAGCGGCTGCAGCGCGTAGAGGCGTCGGGTATCGCGCCGGACGAGCCCTTGCCGCTCCAGCCGCGCGACGGCGGCGAGATCGAGGACCGGGAGGATCGTGTCGAGCGGCACACCCTCGCGCAGCCTCAGCCCCATCAGCAGCCGCTCGCGCCCCTGGTCGGCTGACGCGAGCGGCGCTTCCTCGGCGAGGCCGCTGCCGTTGCGGGCGAGCGCCGAGAGGAAGTTCTCGGGCTTCTTGTGACGTAAGGTCGCGGTGCCGCCGCGGCGGCCGTGCGCGCCGGGCCCGACGCCGAGATAGGGCCGGTAGCGCCAGTAAGCGAGGTTGTGGCGGCTCTCCTCGCCGGGGAGGGCGTGGTTGGAGATTTCGTAGGCGGGAAGCCCTGCCGCTTCGGTCATCGCCTGGGTCAGCTCGTAGAGCGTCGCCGCCTCGTCGGGATCCTTTTCGGTGAACGCGCCCTTCGCGGCGAGGGCGGCGAAGCGCGTGCCGGGCTCCACGGTGAGTTGGTATAGGGAGAGGTGCCCGGTGCCGAAGCCGAGGGCGCGGGCCAGCTCGGCCTCCCAGGCTCCCTCGCTCTGGCCGGGCAGGGCATAGATGAGGTCGAAGCTGACGCGGCCGAAATGGCGCTGTGCCGTCGCGAGTGCCGCCAGCCCCTCGCCGACGTCGTGGGCGCGCCCGAGGAAGCGCAGCGCGGCATCGTCGAGCGATTGGAGGCCGAGCGAGACGCGGTTCACTCCCGCCGCGGCGAGGTCGGCGAAGCGGGCGGCTTCGACGGAAGAGGGGTTGGCTTCGAGCGTGATCTCGGCGTCGGCGGCCAAGCCCCATTGCCGGTCGGCCGCTGCGATGAGGGCGTGGACGGTGGCCGGCTCCATCAGCGAGGGCGTGCCGCCGCCAAAGAAGATCGAGGTCAGGGGCCCTTGCGGCCAAGCCTGCGCCTCGAAAGCGATGTCGGCGAGCAGGGCGTCGCGCCAGCTATCCTGGTCGATCGAGGCGCGGACGTGGCTGTTGAAGTCGCAATAGGGGCATTTCGAGACGCAGAACGGCCAGTGGACGTAGAGGGCGAGGGCGGAATTCGTCCCCTCATCGTCATGCTGAACTTGTTTCAGCATCCAGTTCTCCGCCTCCCGGGCGGGCGACCAGTTGGACCCTGAAACAAGTTCAGGGTGACGCCTTTCCATCAAAACAACGCCGCCACCAGCTTGCGGAAGGCGTTGGCGCGGTGGCTGATGCGGTGCTTGTCGGCGGGGTCCATCTCGCCGAACGTCTGCTCGCCGCCCAATGGGAGGAACATCGGATCGTAGCCGAAGCCGCGGCTTCCGCGCGGCGGCCAGACGAGGGTGCCCTCGACGCGGCCTTCGAACCATTCGCTCTCGCCGTCGGGCCAGACGAGGGCGAGGGCGCAGACAAAATGGGCGTCGCGGCTGACGTCGGGCCCCAAGGCGGCGAGCTCGTCCTCGACCCGCTGCATGGCGCGGAAGAAGTCGCGGCTGCCGTCCTCGGCCTCGGCCCAGCGGGCGGAGAAGATGCCGGGGCGGTCGCCCAGCGCCTCGACGCACAGGCCGCTGTCGTCCGACAAAGCGGGGAGGCCGGACAGGTCGGCGGCCTGGCGCGCCTTCAGGTCGGCATTCTCGATGAAGTTGACGCCGATCTCGTCGGGCTCGGGCAAATCGAGCTCGGCGGCGGAGACGGGCTCGACGCCGTAGGGGCCGAGCAGGTCGCGTATCTCGCGCACCTTGCCTTCGTTGTGGCTGGCGATGACCAGCTTGCCGGGGCCGAGCGTCCTCACCGGCCGGTCGCTTTCGCCTGGGCGGCGAAGATCTCGTCGGAGCCGATGCGGGCGAGCCGGAGCAGGCGCAACAGGCCCTCCTCGTCGAAGCACTCCCCTTCCGCGGTCAGCTGCGCCTCGACGATCTTGCCGTCGTCGGTGAGGACGAAATTGCCGTCCGCGCCGGCGGTCGAATCCTCGTCGTAATCGAGGTCGAGGACGGGCGTGCCGCCGTGGATGCCGCAGCTCACCGCGGCGACCCGGCCGCGGATCGGATCGGCGGGGATGAGCTGCTGGCGAAGCAGCGAGTCGACGGCGATGCGGAGCGCCACCCAGGCGCCGGAAATGGCGGCGGTGCGGGTGCCGCCGTCGGCCTGGATGACGTCGCAGTCGAGCGTGATCTGCCGTTCGCCCAGCGCCTGCAGGTCGACCACCGCCCGCAAGGATCGGCCGATCAGGCGCTGGATTTCCTGCGTCCGGCCGCTCTGCTTGCCCGCCGCGGCCTCGCGGCGACCCCGCGTGTGAGTCGCGCGCGGCAGCATGCCGTACTCGGCCGTCACCCAGCCCTTGCCCTTGCCGCGCAGCCAGGGCGGCAGGCTGGTTTCGACGGACGCGGTGCACAGCACGCGCGTGTCGCCGAACGCGACGAGGCACGACCCTTCGGCGTGGCGGGTGAAGCCCGGCTCCAGGACGATCGCGCGCATCTGGTCGGGGGCGCGTCCGGACGGGCGCATAGGGGGTCCTTTCGAATGAGTGGGCGCCCGATAGCCGCCGTCGCGGACGAACGCAAAGCCCGCGCACAGCCCGCGCACAAGGGACGTGACCTCGCGGACCGCTTTTCCTATCTCTCCCGCCATGGCGTCGACACCCGTCCATGAGATGACCGAGCGGGCGCGGGAGGTGTTCCGGCGCGTGGTCGAGAATTATCTCGATGCCGGCGCCCCCGTCGCCTCGCGCACCATCTCGCGGCTGCCGGGGGTAAATCTCTCGCCCGCCTCGATCCGCAACGTCATGCAGGATCTGGAAGAGCTCGGGCTGCTCAGCCACCCGCACACCTCGGCGGGCCGCGTGCCGACGGAGAGCGGGCTCAGGCTGTTCGTCGACGGCATGATGCAGGCGGCGGCGCCGAGCGCGGAGGAAAGGGCGGCGATCGAGGCCCGCATCCCGCGCGGCGGGCCGATCGAGGAGGCGCTGTCGGCCGCGACCGCGGCGCTCTCCGGCCTCTCCTCCTGCGCCGGCATCGTCCTGGTGCCCAAGCAGGAGCCGGTGCTGCGCCAGCTTGGCTTCGTCCAGCTGTCGCCGCGCCAGGCGCTCGCCGTCATGGTCGGTGCCGAGGGGATCGTCGAGAACCGGGTGATCGACCTGCCCCCGGGCATCACCCCGTCCGCGCTGGCCGAGGTCGGCAATTACGTCAGCGCCCGGCTTTCCGGGCTCACGCTGCCGGAGGCGCAGCGCCGCCTCGCGGACGAGATTCGCGCCGGCCAGGCGGCGCTCGACAAGGCGGCGCGCGAGCTGATCGACCGGGGCCTCGCCTTGTGGTCCGAGGACGGCGCCCAGCGGCCGGTGCTGATCGTGCGCGGCCAGGCGAACCTGTTGGAGCCCGGCGCAGCCGAGGACCTCGAGCGGGTGCGGCAGCTGCTCGAGGAACTCGAAGGCAAGGAGGAGATCGTCCGCCTGCTCGACGCGGCGCGGGCAGGCGAGGGGATGAAGATCTTCATCGGCTCTGAGAACAAGCTGTTCGCTTTGTCCGGCTCATCCGTTATCGCCGCGCCCTATCGCGGCCGCGACGGCAAGGTGGTCGGAGTCGTCGGTGTGATCGGCCCGACGCGGTTGAACTACGCGCGGGTCGTACCCATGGTGGATTTCACGGCACAGGCACTATCGAGATTGATGGCATGAACGAAGAACAGGACGTCCAGGATCAGGTCGACATCAACGGCGGGCAGGAAGGCGACGGCGCGCCCGAGCAGGATTTTGCCGATCTCGTCAAGGAGCTGGAGGAGGTGCGCCAGCACGTCCTCTACGCGCAGGCGGAGACGCAGAACGTGCGCCGGCGGCTCGAGCAGGAGAAGCTCACCGCCGCCACCTACGCGGCGACCGGCTTCGCCCGCGACATGCTGAGCGTGAAGGACAATCTCGACCGCGCGCTGGCGGCCGTGCCCGATGAGCTGCGGCAGGACGAGAAGCTGAAGGCCCTCCTGACAGGCATCGAGGCGACCGCGCGCGAGCTGGACAGCGTCTTCGCCCGCAACGGCGTTACCAAGGTCGAGGCAATCGGCAAGGCGCTCGACCCGAACCGCCACCAGGCGATGGTCGAGATCCCCTCCGCCGATGCGGAGCCGGGCACCATCGTCCAGGAAATGCAGGCGGGCTACATGCTCAAGGACCGCCTGCTCAGGCCGGCGCTCGTGGGCGTGGCGAAGAAGGCGTAGGCGGCGTCTGCTGGCGCAGTTCGTTGATGATCTGCGACAGTCCTCGGTAAAGCACGGCGATCTCATCCTCTCGGATGACGGTGCGGACCTTCCACAGATGCGCCGGACAGGCTGACGCTGTCTCGAACAGGTAGATGCGCTTCCCGTCCTCTGACGTGAGCGTCGTGGAGCAACCGTGCGCAAGCTCCGCTCGCAGCGCCAGGTACGGCTGCAGGCGGTCCAATAATTCCTCGACCCTCTTCCGGTCGCGGACGATCTCCGGCCGCTTTTCGACTGCCGCACGCAAGGCGCCGACGCGTTTTCCGATGAGCGTGTCGATTCTCGCTGTCGGATCGGCGGCGGCAATGAGCCGCACCATCCAGATCTCGAATTCCGCAACCTTCTTGAGGAACCGTCCTGTGAACAGCTCGGCTTGACCCTCGGCGCCGGGTGGAACGGTTTGGCCGACGCCCGGAATGACGGCGGGAGCATTCATGGCCCCGTCGTAAACGTCGGAATTTGAGAAAGAATGAAAACTTCGCTCGCACGCCGGCGGCCCGCAGGTTGGCGCGCCGCCGCCGTGAATCTCCCACGGCCTCTCCGTCGTCCGAGCGCCCATCCGGTCTTTGCGCCTTGAGGTCCGTTTCCTCTCGCTGTCGGCATATTGACTTCCTTCAGAGTACTCTGTATGGCAGAGCTGATCAGGAGGATCCCAGCCATGAGTCTCTCTCCCCAACAGGCCGCCGCGGCGCTCGACGACATCGATTGCGTCGAGCAGCGCACCTACCGCGCGCGCGGTTACGCGATCGCCAGCCCCTATCTCATCCTTTGGGGACTGATCTGGATCGCCGGCTACGGCGCCTGCGCGGTGCTGCCGCCGGAGCGCTGGGGAATGGCGTGGTTGCCGCTCGTCATTGTCGGCGCCCTCGGCTCGACCTGGTTCGGCATGCGCGCGCGCAGTTCGCACGCCGGGTCTGCCGAACGCTCTTCGTTCGGGCAGGCCGCGGTGATGGGGCTGGCCATCTTCGCCTTCATCGCGGCGGTCTACTACCTGTTCCAGCCGCAAAGCCCGCTTCCGTACCTGATCTTCCCATCCTTCGTGGCGGGCCTGGTTTATGCGCTGGCGGGGGCGGTGGCGCGGATGCCGCGCTTCGTCTGGATCGGCGCCGGCGTATTCCTGCTCACCCTCGGCGGCTACGCCTTCGCGCCGCAGTGGAGCGCCATCTGGGCGGCGGCCGGCGGATGCGGTCTCGTCGCGGGCGGCCTGTGGCTGCGGACCGTCTGACGTGGCGAAGCCGGACGAGCTCATCCATCAGTCGCTGCGTCTCAAGATCATGGCCGCGCTTCACGCGGCACGTGCCGAGGAGGGGATCGAGTTCAGCCGCCTCAAGGCCCTCACCGGCGCCACGGATGGGAATCTCGGCAGCCATCTGGGGACGCTGGAGACGGCCGGCTACGTCGCCGTGGCCAAGGATTTCGTCGGTCGGAAGCCGCGTACCCGCGTCTCGATCACCCGTGCCGGCGAGCGCGCGTTCCGAGAGCATCGCGACTATTTGCGCGAAGTGATCGAGAGCGGCGGCTGAAGCCTCAATAAGGCTCCGGCGCCATGTCGATCTCGCGGACGCGGCGTTTCTGGCGGGCCTTGTCGACGAGGTCGCGCAGCGCCTCGCGGCGGGCGGCGGCGCGGGGGACGTCGGGAATGACGAGGGGCGCGGCGCGGGTCGTCTCGTCGCTGGAGAGGAGGCAGATGGTGCCGATGCCGGCCATCTGGTTGACCAGCGAGAAATCGAGGCGGATGTCCTTCACCCGGTAGAGCTCGACCTCGTCGAGGCTCTTCATGAAGATGCCGCGCCTGACGATCAGCCGGTCCTCGGTGAGGTCGTAGCGGGCCGCCATGTTCCTGAGCCACCGCGCGCCGATCAGCCCCAGCGCAAGGATCGTCAGGAGCAGCGGCCAGCGGCCCCAGGTCCCCGGCGCGCACAGCAGGATGCCGGCGACCGCCAGGACGATCGTGCCCCAGCCGGCCAGCGAGCCCAGCAGCCAGCCGCCGGTCGAGGAGCGATAGGTGTCGAGCGGCTGTTCCAAAGCGTATCTCCCGCGGCCTCGCCGCAGTCTGGCACGGCTGCTCCGCGATGGCTATGGCCGCGGCCTGGCAAGGGAGGGAACTCGCCTTCGTGCTGATCAGTGCACGGCGCGATTCTGCACCTCGCCCTTCGTCGCGAGGGAGAAGCGGGGCTCGGCGGCGCGGCGAACACCGGTGAGGAGCTCGGCGGCGTAGCGGCCGACCGCGGGGCCGTGCTTGAAGCCGTGGCCGGAGCCGGCGCCGACGAGCAGGACGTTCGGCCGCTCCGGGTGGAAATCGATGAGGAAATCCCCGTTGGCGCTGTTCTCATACTGGCAGACGCGCGCTTCGCTGAGTGGCCGGCCGTGCATCGCGGGGAAGCGCCGTTCCATGTAGGCGCGTGCCTCGGCGAGCGCGGCGGGGGAGGGGGAGCGGTCGCCCGCGTCGGGGTCGATGGGCGGCCCGTGCGCGTCGTGGGCGACCTTGAAGCCGCGCCCCTCCAGATCGGGGAAGCCGTAGAAGATGTCCCCCTGGTTGAAGTCGGCCCAGCCGGGAAGGCGGCCGGGTCCGAACCGCGCATCGCCGGGCGGCGGGGCGAAGAAGAACACCTCCTGCCGGGTCGGGAAGATGCGGCGGCCGAGCAGGTCCGGGAACAGCTTCGGCAGCCACGGCCCGCAGGCGAAGACGAAGCGCGATGCCGCGACGGTCTCGCCGCTCGCGAGGGCGATGGTGCGGAGGGGACCGGACCCGGCAATCGGCGGCGCCACCTGCGCCTGCGCATATTCACCGCCCGCGGCGACGAACTCCGCGACCAGGGTCTGCACCGCCCGCCGCGCCATCAGGGCGCCGAATTCCGGCTCGTGGAGGCCGATCTCGACGCCGTCGAAATCGATCTGCGGGAAGCGCCGCGCCATGGCCGCGCGGTCGAGCACCTGGGTCGGCAGCTTGAGGCGCCGGTGCACCTCCACCGATTTCGCGACATAATCCTCCATCTGCGGGAAGAAGAAGAGGATGCCGGCGCGGTGGAAGAGCGGCAGCTCCGAGCGCGCCGACAGCGCCCGCCAGTCCGCAAGCGACTCCCAGGCCATGCGCGTATAGACCTCGTCGGCGCCGTAGCTGCCGCGGGTGAGGCGGGATTCGCCGCCCGACGAGGCGCGCGCATGGCCCGGCGCCCAGGCGTCGATGAGGAGGACGCGGCGCCCCGCCTGCTGCAGGCGGCGCGCCGTCCAGGCGCCGAACACGCCGGCGCCCACCACCACGACGTCGCGGGCGCCCGAGGCTCTGGGCCGCGCCGGCCGCGCGGTGGTCGCGACGGCCGCCGCGGCTCCTCCGGCCAGAGCGGTGCGGCGGGTGACGGCCATTTCCCCTCCTTCAAAGTCCAGGCCAGGTTCGGCGGGCGCCGCCGCCGAGTCAATCGCGTCTGTTACATAGCCGCAACAGTGTGGCCACAATCCCGACACAACCGCGCGCCTCCGCCTTGCCGCGAGGCTTGCCCAGGTTCAATGTTCCGTCCTCGCAACGAAGGAGATTGAGATGGGTCGTCTCTCCCTGTCGCTTGGCGCTTCCCGCATCGCGCTGATCGCTGCCGCCGCGCTCGCCGCGGCCCCCGCTCTCGCGCAGGGCGGGCAGAGCCAGACCGGCGGCACCGCCGGCGCGTCCGCGGGGACCCAGAACCAGCCCGGCGCGCAGGGCCAGGGGCAGGGGCAGGCGCAGGCCGGCACCCCGGCCGACGAGAATATCATCGTCGTCACCGCGCAGAAGCGCGAGCAAAGGCTGATCGACGTCCCCTTCTCGATCAACGCGCAGACCGAGGCCGACATCGAGCGCTCCGGCTCGACCGGCATCGAGGACCTGGCGCGCAACGTCGCCGGCCTCACCGTCCAGAATCTCGGCCCCGGCCAGAGCCAGGTGTCGGTGCGCGGCGTCTCGGCCGGCCAGATCGTCCGCGACCAGCCGGGCGTGAAGGAGCAGGTCGGCGTCTATCTCGACGAATCGGTCATCTCGCTCTCGCTGTTCACCCCGGATCTCGACCTGTTCGACCTCAATCGCGTGGAGACGCTGCGCGGGCCGCAGGGCACCCTGTTCGGCTCCGGCTCCGTCGGCGGCACGATCCGCTACATCACCAACCAGCCGACGCTCGGCCGCACCGAAGGCGTGGTCGAGGCCAATGCGAATCTCGTCGCCGGCGACGATTTCGGGGGCTATCTGAAAGGCGCCATCAATGCGCCGCTCGGCAACACCGCGGCGATCCGCGCCGTCGGCTATTATACGCGCTACGGCGGCTTCATCGACGCGATCACGCCCAACGGCGTCCGCCGCAACGTCAACAGCGGCAGCCGCGCCGGCGGGCGCCTCGCCCTGCTGTTCGAGCCTGCGCCGGGCATCAAGATCACCCCGCGGGTCGTGTACCAGCAGGTCCGCGCCGACGGCTTCAACCGCGAGGAAGTCTACAATCTCGACGGCAATCCGTTCACGACGACGCGGCCGAAGGTGATCTTCAAGGAGCGCCAGCAATATCTGCTGCTGCCCGAGAAGTTCAAGGACGACACCTTGATCGCCGACCTCACCGCTTCGGCCGATCTCGGCGGCGTGCAGCTCACCTCGGTGTCGAGCTACATCAACCGCAAGATCCTCGTCAGCCGCGACGCCAGCGCGCTGACCGGCAGCGTCTCGGTCGATCTCGGCTATCCGGCCGCGTCGGTGATCCTCCCGTCGAACCTCAGGGATACGACGGACCTCGACCAATATTCGCAGGAGCTGCGGCTCTCCTCGTCGGCCAAGGGCCCCCTCCAATGGGTGTTCGGCGGCTTCTATTCGGAGATCCACCGCTTCTACCGCCAGCGGCTGCCGACCCCCGGCTACGACGCCTTCACCGACGCCCGCTTCGGCGCCGGCACCTCGGCCGCGGTGGCGAACGGCTTCCCGCTGAACTCGCCGTACAATTCGGACCTGCCTTATGTGATCAAGCAAAAGGCTGTGTTCGGCGAAGCGAGCTACGATTTCGGCCAATTCGAGCTGACCGCCGGCGGCCGCTATTACGACTTCAACGAGCGGCGGTCCTTCAAGTCCGGCGGGCTGTTCTCGAACGACGACAACCGTACCGACAAGACGACGTCGAACGGCTTCACGCCGCGGGTGATCGCCACCTACAAGGTCTCGGACCGGTGGCGGATCAACGCGCAGGCATCCCGCGGCTTCCGCCTCGGCGGCGTCAACGATCCGCTCAACCTTCCGCTGTGCACGCCCCAGGACAAGACCATCTTCGGCGGCTACCAGACCTACAAGGACGAGAAGCTCTGGAACTACGAGGTTGGCGTGAAGGGCGCGGAGCATGGCATCCGCTTCAACGCCGCCGCCTTCTACAACGACATCTCGAACCTGCAGGTGACGCTGGATGCCGGTTCCTGCTCGTCGCGCATCGTCTTCAACGTTCCGAAGGCGCATACCCAGGGAATCGAGGCGGAGCTGGCGGCGACGCCGGCACCGGGTCTCGATCTGTCGATCGCCGGAAGCCTCATCGATTCGAAGTTCGGTTCAACCGTGACGAGCGGCACCGGCGCGGTGATCGGCGGCATCCGCAAGGGCAACCGGCTGCCGACCGTGCCGCGCTTCCAGATGGCGGCGAGCGCGACCTACACGGTGCCGGTGATGCCGACCAAGGGGATGGACGCGGTGTTCAGCGCCTCCTTCCAGCATGTCGGCAGCCGCTACACCCAGCCGAGCGACCAGGAGAACAACCCCCGCAGTTTCGTCTCGAACCTGCCGTTCGCCGGCGCGACGGGCAACGAGGTGACGATCGTCAATTTGAAGCTGCCGTCCTACAATCTGGTCAACCTCAGCGCCGGGGTGGAGTGGAAGTCCGGCCTCAGCCTCACCGCCTACGTGTCGAACCTGTTCGACGAGAATCCTCTGCTCTCGTTCGACCGCGAGCGCGGCGGCCGCGCCCGGCTCGGCTTCAACGTCGGCCAGCCCCGCATCATCGGCATCACCGCGCGCCAGCGCTTCTGAGGCAGGGCGCCGGGCTGGGGTGAACCGTCACCCCGGCCTTGATCCGGGGTCCACCTTCTTCCGCGGCCGAGCGAATAGAAGGTGGATGCCGGATCAGGGTTCCCCTCAAAGTACCACTTTGACGGGGTCCCTCCGTCCGGCATGACGAAGTTCGTCGCGGAACGCTCAGCGTGCCAGCGACGGCCCCACCGGCGCCGGGCCGGCGCTCGCCGTCTGCGCGGGGCGCAGGCGCTCCGGCAGCGCCTTGGCGAGGACCGGCTCGCGGGTCAGCCAGGTCGCCGCGGCCTTCCTGACGTCGGCGAGGGTGAGCGCGCGCATGTCCTTCTCGTAGCCGAGCAGCTCGCGCATTGCTGCGGGCGCCCGCGCCGCGGCGGAGATGGCGCCGGCCCAGGCGCCGTTCTCGGCCTGGAGCTGGCGGCGCTCGGCGATCAGCGGCTCGCGCACCCGGTCGACTTCCTCCTGGCTGATATTGCCGGCCGCGAGCTCGGCCGCGATCGCCCGCGCCGCCGCCACGACGGCTTCGAGGTCCTTGGGCGCGGTCTCGAGCTGGGCCGCCAGATAGCCCTGGTCGGCATCGTCGGGCATCGGATTGGCGACGGTCGGCGAATAGACCATGCCCATTTGTCCGCGCACCTTCTGCAGCAGCCGCGATTCGAACACTTCGGAGAGCAGGCGGAGCGCATATTCCTCCTGCCGCCGGGCCGGCGTCGCCGTGTAGAGCGGCCACAGGACCAGAGCCGCGGCCTTCTCCGGCGGGCCCTGGTGATAGCCGACCGTCTCGCGCGGCAGGCTGTCGGGGAAATGGCGGAACGGCCCCGGTCCCGCCGGCGCGGCGAGGCCGGCGCGGGCGGGGAGGGCGCCGAACGTCTCGGCGGCGACCTTGAGCGCGTCCTTCTCGCGGATGTCGCCGACGATCGTCACCTCGACCGGCGCCGAGGTGAGGACCGGCTTCAGGATGTCGGCGAAGCGCGCGCTCTTGAACGTCGCCATCTCCTCCCGGCTCGGGAAGGACGGCTGGGTCGGGAACAGCGCCTTGTCGAGGGCCTCGGTGGCGACGACCGTGGGTTCGGCGTGGAGCAGGCGGTCGATGAGGTCGGCGGCGGTGGGCAGCTTGGCGTCCATCGCCGGTCGGAAGCCGGGGTCGGTCATGTAGGCGGCGAGGACGCGCATCTCGGTGCCGACCTGGTCGGTCAGCGTGGAGCTGCTCAGCACGTAGGCGGTCGGCGTCACGTCGAGCTTGAATGCCCAGGTCGTGCCGGCGAGCGCGGTGCCGATCTGGTCGTGGTCGAGCCGCCCCAGGCCGCCCTCGGCAAACGCGCCGGCGGCGAGCTCCGCGGGCGCCCGCGTCGCATTGTCGAGCGCGCGCTCGCCATGGCCGAAGCGGACGCGGATCTCGACTTCGCCGGATTTGTAGGCGGTCGGCTTGACGCTGAGCAAAGTCCCGTTCCGGAAGCGGTAGCGCGTATAGCCGCCGTCGGCGACCTGCTCCTTCCTGGCGACCTTCCCCTTCTTGCCGAAGTCCCAATAGGACCATTCCGCCGTCCCCGCGTCGGCATAAGCGGCGAGCGGCGCGGCGGTCTCGTTGGCCTGCCAGGCGGCGAGCACCTCCTCCTTCGCCAGCGGCGTCGGCGTCATGGCGGCGAGGATCGGGCCGGTACCGCGCCAGTCATGGTCGAACGCGGCCTTGATGTCGGCGGGGCCGGTGCCGTCGGTCAGCAGCGCGTAGAGCCGCGCCGCCTCGGTCGGGTGGAGAAAGGGCTCGCGGTCGAGCTCGGACTGGGCGATGCGTTCGGCGAGACTGGCGGTCGGACGGGTGTCGGACTGGTAGACGCTGCCGCCGATCTGCGATTCGAGGCGGGCGACGGCGGCTTTCACTTCCAGCTCGGTCGGGCCGTCCTTGGCGAAGCGGCGGATCTCGGCCTGGGCGGAGGCGAGACCCTCCTTCCACTTGCCCTGGATCGGCACCGCGACGATGCACGTGTCGGCCGCGTCCGGCAGGGCGCGGCTGACCATCGCCATGCCGCCCATCAACCCCGTCTCCGGCTTGTCGGCGGCACGCTTCAGCCGCGCGTCGAGGATCGAGGTCCACATTTGCGAGTAGAGGTCGCGGCGCTCATGGTCGAGCGAATAGCTCTTGTCCTCGGCCGGCATCGCGCGGCAGGCGGCGATGCTCGCCGGCAGGCTCGCATCGGCGACGACGGTGGCGGCGAGCGGCCGCTCCGGCAGGGCCTTGGGGGCGACCGGGCGCTCCGGGGCAGGGCCCTCCGTCTTCCAGCTGCCGAACGCCTTTTCCGCCGCCTTGACCAGCTCGGCCTCGTCCGCATCGCCGACGATGACGAGGATCGCGTTGTCCGGCCGGTACCAGCGGTGGTGGAAGGCGGCGAGCTTCGCCGGCGTGGCGGCGCGGAGCGACGCTTCGGTGCCGCCGGGCTCGCGCAGCGGCGAGCGGCTGCCGGCCAGCTCGAACCGGCCGATCTCGCTGCTGGCGCGCGACAAAGCGCTGGCGCGGGTGCGGATCTCGGACAGGACGACGCCACGCTCCTGGTCGACCGCCTCGGGGGTGAACAGGATGCCGTCGGCGGCACCGCGCATCCAGTCGAGCACGGTCTGCACGGAGGCGAGGTCGCTTCGCGGCAGATCCACCTGATAGACGGTCGAGGTCATCGTCGTCGCGGCATTCTGATCGCGCCCGAAGCCCACGCCCAGCGCGCCGAACGGGTTGTCGAGCACGCCGTTCGGCGCCTGCTTCGTGGAGCGGAACGCCATATGCTCGATGAAATGGGCGTAGCCGAGCTCGTCGTCACTCTCGAGATAGGAGCCGACGTCCATCGCGAGGCGGATCGAGACCGCCCCGGCGGGAGTCGCGTTGCGCATCACGGCGTAGCGCAGGCCGTTGGCCAAGGTGCCGCGCTTCACCGCCGGGTCGGGGGCGATCGTCGTGCCGGCGGGGATCGGCTTGTCCGCCCGCGCCGGCGCGCCGGTCGCCAGGCCGAGCGCCAGTGCCGCGAGGGCGACCCCGCGCAACGCCGATCCGTTCATTCTACCCCTCCCGCAAAATTCCCCAGTCCCGTCAATACTCTAGCGCCAGACCCCATTTTGTCGACCCCGCGGGCCGGCCGCTCATCGCAGGTTCAGGTGCAAACGCCGCGAAACGCGATTTCGAGCACCGTCCCCCGTTCGAGCGGCATCGGCCCCTCGGGCTTCGCATATTCCTTCTGCTCGACGAGCGTCCCGTTCGGCGCATATTTGCGGCCGGCAAGCGCGGTGATCGTGTGCGCCGCGCAGTCGATACGCAGGCGATAGCCGAGGTCGCCGACATTGGCGCGGTCGCCGTTCAGCAGCCGGAACCAGGCCTCGCGGTAGACCGGGCCGGTGACCATGCTCGACGCGTCGACGGCGATTCCCTGGCCCGTCGGCGCGACGCCGAGATTGACCCAGAGCGGCGGCCGGTCGGGCGACGGCGCGGTCGCCGGCGGGGTGACCGGAGCGAGGACGGGCGGGGCCACCGACGGCGCGGGCGCAGCGGGCGGCGGAGGCGCGGGCGCGCCGGTGAGGCGGAGGCCGCACCCTTCCAGCGCCTTGCGGGTCTCGGCGCCGACTTCGGGATCCTTCGCGAGCCCGGCGACATAGGCGAAATCATAGGGACCGAGCTTCGTCGGATTGTTGCCGCCGGCCTGCAGCCGCTCGGCGAGATCGCTGAGCTGCCTCAAGTACTTGACGCCGAGCGCCTTGGTCAGCCGTTGCTCGACGCAGGCCGCCTCGCTCCCGCTCATGCCGTAGCGGGCGAGCTGCGGGGCGATGAGGTGACCCTTGGGCCGCCAATAATCGGAGGCGTAGCCGGCGCAGCCGCCCAGGCTCAAAACACAGATAAGGCTCAGCGCACGCCGCACGTTCTTCTCCCTTGGGGCCCTTGGCGCGCGACCGTAGCGGAGCGGCGGCGCGCGGTGAAGCTTTTCACGCGGCCATTCCCCCGGCAATGTCGCGCGCGATGACGAAGACGATCACCAGCATGGGGCCGATTCTCCTGCTCCTCGCCGGCTGCGGCGCCAAGGACGGCGTCGACGCGAACAACATGGCCGACGCGCCGCCGCCCGATCTGATGCCCAACCTCGCGGCGGTGGAGGCGAACGGCGCCGCCCAGGTCCAGGCGCTGATCGACAAGGCGCTGCCCGCCGTCCTGCCCGATGCGAAGACCGCGCAATATCGCAATGTCCACCCGGGTCCCGGCGGGGCCGCCTGCGGCGAGGTGTCGGCGCGCACCACCCACGGCTTCGTCCCGTTCGTGGTGACGCCGGCGGGGGTGGCGATCGTCGGGTCGAGCCCCAAGATCGCCTATGAGGATCCGTCGGACTTCCTTGCCGATGCCTGGATCCGCTGGTGCGCGACCCCCGAGGAGCTGCGCAACGTCGCCGCGGTCGTCCAGAAAGCCAAGCCCGACGCGATCGGCAACCTCGCCGTGCCGGTCCCCGACGTTCCGGGGACGGTGCCTGCCCCCGTCGTCGCCGAGGCGCAGCGCCCGAGGCCGACGGCCCCGCCCCCGCCGCCGCAGATCGGCAGCTTCTTCAACTCGGTGCAGCACAAGCAATGAGTTGGGGACACGTACCTTGTGCGTTCAAATGGTACGTGTCCCCATTTCGTGTCACCCGAACCGCACGACCTCCTCCAACGCCTCCCGCGGCGCCGCTCCCGCCGCGGCGAGTCCGTGCCGCCACAGGAACAGGTGCCGCGCCATCTCGGCCTGCTGCTCGAGGCCGTAGCGGCGGAAGGGCCGCCCGGGCACGAGCCGGTACCGGTAGCGGCACAAAGGGTGGCGCAGCAGGATCAGGTGCCAGCGGCCCCAGCGCTGCACCTGCCACACATGGACCAGCTCGTGGACGAACAGCGCCTGCGTGCCGAGCGGCTCGCGGCTGAAGTCCTGCGACAGCCATTCGCTCCGCGGGTGGAACCAGATGCTGCCGTCCGGCGCCATCGCCGTGCCGCGCGGCTGCAGCGGCCACCATGTGCGCGCGACGATCCGCACCGGCTCCGGGTCCAGCGGCCGGCCGAACACCGACGCGGCCAGCGCCCGCTCGCCGACCGTCAGCGGCCGACCCGCGTCAGTGGCCGGCATGCTCCCCACCCGTCTCGCCGGCCGCGCTGCGGACTTCGGCGCTGACGGTGATCGGCGGCGCATTGTCGAAGGCGAAGGTCAGGGGAAGGGACAGGCCGGGCTTCACCGCCGGCGCGATGCCGAACAACATGGCGTGCCGGCCGCCCGGCTTGAACGCGATCGTCCCGTCATAGGCGAAGTCGACGTCGTCCAGCTTCTTCATCGACGCCGTGCCGTTCGCCGTCATGCTCTCGTGCAGCTCGATCCTCTTCACCAGCGGGCTCGACACGCTCACGAGCGTCGTCCCCTCCGCACCGCCGGTGAGTCGGAAATACGCGGCGCCCGGCTCCCCCGCGACGGCGGGAAGGCGCACCCAGGGCTGCTCGACGGCGATCGCCCGGTCCTTCTTCGCCGGCGCCGGGCCGCACCCGCTCAAGGCGAGCGCCGCCGCGGCCGCCGCCGCAAGTCCGTGCCATTTGAACGGCTTCATCATCTTCCCCGCGCCTTTAGGCGGGGCCGGGCTTCTTGTCGCCTCCGAATCGACGCCTATATCCGCTGACGAAACGCTCCTCGCGTGCCGCAACGGGCGGAGGGGCGGGTCCGTGAAATTCTGGGGCACAAGAGGATCCATATGGCTAAGGTAATCGGTATCGACCTCGGCACGACCAACAGCTGCGTCGCCGTCATGGAAGGCGGCAAGCCGAAGGTCATCGAGAATGCGGAAGGCGCCCGCACCACCCCCTCCGTCGTCGCTTTCGCCAAGGACGGCGAGCGCCTGATCGGCCAGCCGGCGAAGCGCCAGGCGGTCACCAACCCCGACAATACGATCTTCGCGGTGAAGCGCCTGATCGGCCGCCGCTTCGACGACCCGGTGACCAAGAAGGACACCGAGCTGGTCCCGTACAAGATCGTCCGCGGCGCCAATGGCGACGCCTGGGTCAATGCCGGCGGCACCGATTATTCGCCGTCGCAGATCTCGGCCTTCATCCTCCAGAAGATGAAGGAGACGGCGGAGGCCTATCTCGGGGAGACCGTCACCCAGGCGGTGATCACCGTGCCGGCTTACTTCAACGACGCCCAGCGCCAGGCGACCAAGGACGCCGGCCAGATCGCCGGCCTCGAGGTGCTGCGCATCATCAACGAGCCGACCGCGGCCGCGCTCGCCTACGGGCTCGAGAAACAGGACGGCAAGACCATCGCCGTCTACGACCTCGGCGGCGGCACGTTCGACATCTCGGTGCTCGAGATCGGCGACGGCGTGTTCGAGGTGAAGTCGACCAACGGCGACACCTTCCTCGGCGGCGAGGATTTCGACGCCAAGATCGTCGACTGGCTCGCCGACGAGTTCAAGAAGCAGGAAGGCATCGACCTCCGTAACGATCGCCTCGCGCTGCAGCGCCTCAAGGAGGCCGCCGAGCGGGCGAAGATCGAGCTCTCCTCGGCCCAGACGACGGAGGTCAACCTCCCGTTCATCACCGCTGACCAGAACGGCCCGAAGCATCTGGTCAAGAGCCTCAGCCGCGCGGACCTCGAGAAGCTCGTCGAGGATCTCATCAAGCGCACGCTCGAGCCGTGCAAGAAGGCGCTCGCGGATGCCGGCGTCGCCGCCAAGGACATCAGCGAGGTCGTCCTCGTCGGCGGCATGACGCGCATGCCGCGCGTCCGCCAGGTGGTGCAGGACTTCTTCGGCAAGGAGCCGCACACCGGCGTCAACCCGGACGAGGTCGTGGCGATGGGCGCCGCCATCCAGGCCGGCGTCCTCCAGGGCGACGTCAAGGACGTCCTCCTGCTCGACGTGACTCCGCTGTCGCTCGGCATCGAGACCCTGGGCGGCGTCTTCACCCGGATGATCGATAGGAACACGACCATCCCGACCAAGAAGTCGCAGACCTTCTCGACCGCCGAGGACAACCAGAATGCGGTGACGATCCGCGTCTTCCAGGGCGAGCGCGAGATGGCGGCGGACAACAAGCTGCTCGGCCAGTTCGACCTGGTCGGCATCCCGCCGGCGCCGCGCGGCGTGCCGCAGATCGAGGTCACCTTCGACATCGACGCCAACGGCATCGTCCACGTCTCGGCCAAGGATCGCGGCACCGGCAAGGAGCAGCAGATCCGCATCCAGGCCTCGGGCGGCCTCTCCGACGCGGACATCGAGAAGATGGTCCGCGAGGCGGAGAGCTTCGCCGAGGACGACAAGAAGCGTCGCGAGGCGGCCGAGGCGAAGAACAACGCCGAAGGCCTCGTCCACTCGACCGAACGCCAGCTCGCCGAGCATGGCGACAAGGTCGACGCGTCCTTGAAGTCCGAGATCGAAGGCGCGATCGCCGAGACCAAGACGGCGATCGAGGGCGGCGACCCCGAGACGATGAAGGCCAAGGCGTCCGCCCTCGCCCAGGTCGCGATGAAGCTCGGCCAGGCGATCTACGAGAAGGAGCAGGCCGCCGGCGCC
>Ga0213876_10000333_pt1 | contig 41201 bp, 22 predicted proteins | sample BarmaccomBMRX_R9_FD_160113 | JGI IMG/M metagenome (GOLD analysis project Ga0213876, IMG submission 160113) | Root-associated microbial communities from Barbacenia macrantha in rupestrian grasslands, the National Park of Serra do Cipo, Brazil - RX_R9 | ecosystem: Host-associated > Plants > Roots...
CCGTCACTGGCGCTCGCCCCGGTATCGGTGGCTGCGGTCAGCGCAATCCCTGTCGGGATCGCCGGGGCGGCGGTGTCCACCGTAAAGGTCCGGGGCGTTGCCGCAGCACTGACGTTACCGGCGGTATCCGTCGCGGTGGCACTGACCGTATGCGCGCCGTCGGCCAGGGGGGCCGCAACGTTGTACTGCCAGACCCCGCTGCCGTCCGCAGTGGTGGTGCCGACAGCCGTCCCGTCGATATAGACGGTCACCAGGCTGCCCGCGGTGGCTGCCCCCGTGAGGGTCGGCTGATGATTACCGGTCACCCCGTCACTGGCGCTGGCTCCGGTATCGGTGGCTGCGGTCAGCGCAATCCCTGTCGGGATCGCCGGGGCGGCGGTGTCCACCGTAAAGGTCCGGGGGGGTGCCGCGGCACTGACGTTACCGGCGGTATCCGTCGCGGTGGCACTGACCGTATGCGCGCCGTCGGCCAGGGGGGCCGCAACGTTGTACTGCCAGACCCCGCTGCCGTCTGCGGTGGTGGTGCCGACCGCCGTCCCGTCAATATAGACCGTCACCAGGCTGCCCGCGGTGGCTGCCCCCGTGAGGGTCGGCTGATGATTACCGGTCACCCCGTCACTGGCGCTCACGCCGGTATCGGTGGCTGCGGTCAGCGCAATCCCTGTCGGGATCGCCGGGGCGGCGGTGTCCACCGTAAAGGTCCGGGGGGTTGCCGCGGCACTGACGTTACCGGCGGTATCTGTGGCGGTGGCACTGATCGTATGCGCGCCATCGGCCAGGGGGGCCGCAACGTTATACAGCCAGACTCCGCTGCCGTCCGCGGTGGTGGTGCCGACAGCCGTCCCGTCGATATAGATGGTCACCAGGCTGCCCGCGGTGGCTGCCCCCGTGAGGGTCGGCTGATGATTACCGGTCACCCCGTCACTGGCGCTCACGCCGGTATCGGTGGCTGCGGTCAGCGCAATCCCTGTCGGGACTGCCGGGGCGGCGGTGTCCACCGTAAAGGTCCGGGGGGGTGCCGCGGCACTGACATTACCCGCGGTATCTGTCGCGGTGGCACTGACCGTATGCGCGCCGTCGGCCAGGGGGGCCGCAACGTTATACTGCCAGACTCCGCTGCCGTCCGCGGTGGCGGTGCCGACAGCCGTTCCGTCGATATAGACCGTCACCAGGCTGCCCGCGGTGGCTACCCCCGTCAGGGTCGGCTGGTTATTAGCGGTTATCCCGTCACTGGCGCTGGATCCGGTATCGGTGGCTGCGGTCAGCGCAATCCCTGTCGGGATCGCCGGGGCGGCGGTGTCCACCGTAAAGGTCCGGGGCGTTGCCGCGGCACTGACGTTACCGGCGGTATCTGTGGCGGTGGCACTGACCGTATGCGCGCCGTCGGCCAGGGGGGCCGCAACGTTGTACTGCCAGACTCCGCTGCCGTCTGCGGTGGCGGTGCCGACAGCCGTCCCGTCGATATAGACGGTCACCAGGCTGCCCGCGGTGGCTGCCCCCGTGAGCGTCGGCTGATTATTACCGGTCACCCCGTCACTGGCGCTCACGCCGGTATCGGTGGCTGCGGTCAGCGCAATCCCTGTCGGGATCGCCGGGGCGGCGGTGTCCACCGTAAAGATCCAGGGCGTGGTCGCGGCACTGACGTTACCGGCGGTATCTGTTGCGGTGGCGCGTACCGTATGTGGACCGTCCGGCAATAACCCAGCGAGGTTATACTGCCAGACCCCGCTGCCATCCGCGGTGGTGGTGCCGACAGCAGAACCATCGATATAAACCGTCACCAGGCTGCCCGCGGTGGCTGCGCCCGTGAGGGTTGGCTGGGGATTATTGGTCACCCCGTCACTGGCGCTCACGCCAGTATCGGTGGCTGCGGTCAGCGTAATCCCTGTCGGGACTGCCGGGGCGGTGGTGTCAATCACTACCGACGCGTTAGCGGAAACCACACTGTTCACGCTGCCGAGCGTAGCCATCGCGCTAACCGCATGGCTGCCTTCACTCAACGCACTGGAAGGGGTAAATGACCAGGCGCCACTGCCATCCGCCGTTGTGGTGCCCACTGAAACAGCATCGACATACACAGTCACGGTACTTCCCGCCTGGGCCGTGCCGATAAACGTTGGCTGTGCATTGCGGGTTATGCCATCGGAAGCGCTGCTCCCCGTATCGCTGGCGGCCGTGATCCCCGTGACAGAGGGTACGGGAATGGACATAGCGATAGAGCGCGTTACGGTCGCACTGTTTTTGATTCCGTCGTTCACCGTGATACTGATAACCCGGGTTGCTGTATTGGGTGTGGTGGCCCCATCAGCCCAGGTCACCGCCCGTAATGCCGACTGCCACTGACTAAGTGTCGCGGTAGCGCCAGCAGACGTCAGCGTTAATACTCCCGTGCCGCCATTATAACTGGCAACGATATTGCCAAATGTCGCGCTGTTGGTATTGGTAAAGGCCAATACATCCTCTGCGGAGTGGAAGTTGCCGGTAATGGCGACGGTAGCGCTGGAAAACGTGGCGTTATCCAGGTCTGATAATGTCAGACCGCTGTCCACCGCAATGGGCGTACCAGGGGTTCCCAACGGATACGTGGTACCAGGGCCAGATGTTGTTGCAATAGGGCTTTGATCCGTACTGGCAACCGTCACGTTTCGTGTCGCAGCGGTACTGGTTTTCGTGCCATCGTTGACACTAAAGCTGATGGTTCTTGTCGCGGTATTAGGGGTGATTGCCGTATCCGTCCAGGTCACGGACCGCAATGCAGCCTGCCACTGACTAAGGGTCGCGGTAGCACCAGCAGACGTCAGCGTTAATATCCCCGTGCCGCTATTATAGCTGGCGACGATATTGCCAAATGTCGTGCCGCTGGTATTGGTAAAGGCCAATACATCCTCTGCGGAGTGGAAGTTGCCGGTAATGGCGACGGTAGCGCTGGCAAGTGTGGTGTTATCGATATCGGAGATCGTGAGAGCGCTGTCGATGACAACGGGCGTCGAGGGGGTGTTATCCCCGGCGGTAAAGGCAACACTGCCGCCACTGGTCGTCAGTATCGGCGTCTGATCTGTCGCGGTAACGGTTATCTGCCGTGTCGCTACAGCGCTGTTTTTCGTCCCGTCATTAACGGTAAAGCCCACCGTCCGGGTCGCCGTGTTCGGTGTCACCGCTAAATCTGTCCAGGTGACTGCCCGTAATGCCGCCTGCCACTGGGCAACTGTTGCCGTCGCCCCGCTTGACGATAAGATCAATATACCGGTCGCGCTATTATAACTGCCGACAATATTGCCATATGTCCCTGCATTGTTATTGGTGAATGCGAGTGCATCCTCACCGCTATGGAAATTGCCGGTAATAGCCACGGTTGCCGAAGCGAATGTCGTATTGTCCAGGTCTGCTAAGGTCAGGCCGTTATCAACAACCACTGGCGTCGGCGCGGTATTATCACCAGCGGTAAAGGCTGCGCTGCCGCCGCTGGTGCTCACTATCGGTGTCTGATCGACAGCCGTTACCGTGACCGTCCGGGTGGCGACCGGGCTACTGTTGCTGCTGCCATCAGTGACCTGGAAACTGATAGTGCGGGTGGCTGAATTGGGCGTAACGGCAGTATCCGTCCAGGTGACCGCTCGCATCGCCGCCTGCCACTGCGCAATCGTCGCCGTCGCGCCACTGGAGGTCAGTGTTAAAACACCGGTTGCCGCATTATAGGAAGCGACAATATTGCCATAGGTTGTCGTGTTGGTATTGGTGAATGACAGAACGTCTTCGCCACTATGAAAATTCGAGGTAATGGATACCGTGCCGGACGCCAGCGTACTGCTGGCATGATCAACAATACTTAGCCCACTATCGATAACCACGGGTGTTGAAACGCTATTATCCCCGGAGGTAAAAGCGGCACTGCCGCCGCTGGTGGTAACCAGAGCATTATTGTTCATGGCAATGGTGACACTGGATGCACTGCTGGTCTGCCCGCGGCCATCATTCACCACCACTTGTATTGTACGGTTTCCCGTTGTCGGCGTGGTGGCGCTATTGTAATAGGTCAGGGCATCAACCAGTGTCGAGACACGGCTGGCTGTCGCGTTCGCGTTAAAGGTAATACTCAGATTATCGCCGTTAATCCCATCTCCGTTGGTGGCAATACTCCCGATAGCGACGCCGCCAACAGAGATAACACTGCCTGCGGTCGTGCCATTACTGGCGGTCACCGTACCACTGGTATCGATACCCAGAACATCTTCTGCGCTATGGCCGTTAGCGGTGATCTGTACTGTCAGGTTTCCGCCATTGAAACTGGTCGTATCGCTATCAGTGACCGTTGCAGCGGTTCCGCTGTCCAGATGCACTGCCGTCCCGCCTGCATAAAATGTCCCGCTATCGCCATTAAGATTGCTGATAACAGGCGCGACGTCCGCAGCAACGGTGACAATACGCGTTACGGTGCTACTGGTATTACTGGAAGCATCGGTAATGGTAAAAGAGAGTGTTCGGGAACTGGTATTTGGCGACAGAGAGCTATCCTGATAGGTCACCGCTTTCAACGCTGCCTGCCACTGCGCTGTCGTAGCCGTGCTGCCAGAAGAGGTTAATGTCAGCAGGCCCGTGGCACTGTTATAAGAACCGATAATATTGCCGTACGTCGTGGCATTAGTATTACTAAAGGCCAGCACATCTTCGCCACTGTGAAAGTTTCCGGTGATGGCAATTGTCGCGCTGGTCAGCGTAGAGGCGGCGGTATCGGTTAGCGTAATACCGCTATCGATGGCAACAGCGTTTCCAGTACCGCTGCTGTATGCTGTGCTACCACCACTTGTCGTTAATACCGGGCCGGGGAAATGGAAGTTAGTGGCATTAATCGCGCCAATACCAATTAAGCCTGTAATAGTATGGCCATTTGCCGCCGTAACGCGAAAGGAATCAATGCCCTGAAAAGCGGAATTAGAAGAGACATTGAATGTGACAAGGTTGCCACTGTTGTATATGTCACTAACATTCAATGTTAACGAGGCACCGCTGACCGCAGAACCATTCAGATAGCCGGTTAATGTAACCGTTCCCCCGCTAAAAGCGGAATCATAGCCATTAACCACCACGCCAATAGAATTCAGCGTAAACAAAGAACCATCATTGGGTTTTACCGAAAAATAAGTAATTTGCTTTAAGCCATCGCTTAAAGCATCAACGGTTTCCACTGAACTGGAACCATCTTTTTCCACAATAATCATTTCGTTCGCACCATCAGATGGTGAATTCATCTGCATGGTAAAGTCCCAGCCCATGTAATTAGGCGCCGTTAGTGATGACTGGCCATTGGGGACGGTAGTTATAGAACCATCGAGGGAGTCAAAGAGCGTTGTTCCTGACGTAGGACGGGTAAGGAGGCCATCGTAGCCCACTAAATCCAGGGCCGCGACATGTAACTTATCGGTGCTGTATTCGAGTGTCCAGTTACCGCCCAGTGCTGCGGCACCGGTGGGATCCGTAGAACCCGCGACGGCATGTTGCGTGTCCTTAGCCAAAGCGCCAATCAATGCGGCACCGTCACTGCCCTGCGCAATACTACAGCCATACAATAAAATATCGCCATCCGCGCTCAGTGCCTTGCCGATGGTCGCCAGTTCACTTTCGTAATTCGCTATATTGGCGCTGTTCAGCGCCACCGTTCCCAGCATCAGGTCATTCTTTTCACCATGTGAAAGAATATGCATCGCACTGTAACCACTATGGGTACTGGCCCAGGCAGCGATTTGCGCCAGACCATCTTTTGAACTGTCCAGCACGACCACTTCATAACCGGACGGTAATTGATTGATCAGAGACTGATAATCCTTCACATCCGACTCCACAAATACGACCTGTGGCCCGCTGGCACTGCTCGTACCGGATGCAACGCTGGCACCGGAGGTTTTACTGGTATCCTGTGTTGTTGTGTTGGATGCAGAAGACGTTGAACTGGATGTGACGGCAGTGGTGCCAGATGTGGTTTTGCTGGTTTCGGCTGTTGTGGTGGTCGCCGCCGCCGTGGTGGTGTCCGTATGCGCCACACTCACGGATGCCGTGGTATGCGATGCCGTATCGGTGTGCGTGGCATCAGCGGTCGCGGTAGTTGCGCTGACGGCAACACCATCAAACATCATTCTTGGCTCCAGCGCCTGAAGCAGCAAGCGCCGGGGTTCAGGGGCAGCCGTTGAATTTATGATCGTTTTTTTTCCAGAAAAGACTTTCCACCACGACATAATCACTCCCCTTAGGCCCGAAGGTATTTGCCTTAAAAACCCGCAACACGATCCTATCGGCAGCTAAAAAATTTACTTTACTCTTACATTTTTTTACCAATCGGCAGAAAAGCACATAAAAATAGTGGGAATCAGGCGGTTAGCTTTCTTAAAAAAAATTAAAAAGAGGGAAATCCGTCACATATTTCTTTCAATGTAACGACAGTGTTACGAGGGGAATATCAACAACACGCTAAACGCTGGCCCCGCAACGGGGCCAGTTTCCATCACACTTTTTCAATAAAAGCCGGTAGTCCCTGACGCACGGACGACCCGGTTACCCAGTCAAGCCAGGGGCCGGGCACCTTGCGCGTGGGATCGGCAAAGCCCAAATCGTTGAGATTGACGCCGGATGCTATCTGGCTTTTATGCGCCAGAGGCTCACCGTCAAGCCAGTGCTGACGCGCCCCCATCTCCGTATGCCCGTATCCATGTTCCATAGCAATCACACCCGGCATCACCCCGGAGAGCAAACTCACCTGCGCCTCCACACAGCCTCCCGGCGTCGTTATCTTTGCCTTGTCGCCATGCTGTAGCCCAAAGCGTTTGCCATCGTCGGGATGAATGGCCACCAGCCCCATCGGCTTAACGTGATGCAGTCGCTCCACAACTGTCGTGGAGCTACTCATCAGGTTTGATTTAAAAGACATCAGTTTCATCGGCCATGTTGTCTGCGGGAAGACCTCATCCAGCGCTCGTCCATCGGACAACCGCGCGGGATACCAGGTCGGGCAGCCGCTGAATCGCTCTCCGGTCATGGCATATTTAAAGGCCGCCACCTGGGCGTTCCAGATCTGCAGCGGCCTGGCCCATTCACCGCCGACCATCCCCTCTTTACGCGCTGAGGCATCGGGCGCAAAACGCCCTCCCCGGCTGTAGAGAAAGGCAACGGGCAATGCCTCTTCTGATTTCAACGTACGCTTTATTGCCGGAAATATGCGGTCAACGCCGGACAGCGCCACATCCTGCTCGCCAGCCGGCGGCAGCGGTTTCTGCCCGGCAAAAGCAATATTGGCCGCCACGCGCAGGTAGTAATCCTCCGCGCGGTTCAGGTCATGCATCACCCCTTGCGCATCCGGTATCGCTTTCTCGCCAAATCCCGGCAACTGCATCCGTTTAGCCACCGCAATACAGAAGGATTCCATGGATACCGGGTCACCCTGTAGCGTTTTGGCGGTCGCGGGAGCAACAACAGGCCAGCGTGCCGTTGCGGTTTTACTCGCCACGCCCCCCCACGGAGCGCTGAATCCCCAGCTTTCAAAGTTATGGGTATCCGGCACGATATAATCCGCCAGCGCAGTGGTCTCATTCATAAAAGCATCGATGGCGATAAACAGCGGCAGACGTTGCGGATCTTTTAGCCGCTCTTCAATGACCGTGCGCAGACCGGGCACGCCGTACAGCGGATTGGTCATATTCGAAATCCACGCTTTTAATGGATAGGGATAGCCCTCCAGCGCGGAGGGTAAAAGTTCCGTCAGTTGTCCGGCAACAAACGGGTACCACGGCGCATTGGCGGGCCACGGTGACTGACCGACGGCCACCTTTGCCTGATACTCATCGGATTTGGCGTAGTCGGCTTTACTGCGAGCTATATTGAGCCCTTTGGGCGCGATCTTGCCGGGAAATCGTTCGATGTTGTAGCAAGGCCCGTTAATCTCGCCGTTGAATTTACCCCCGCCGACAAATACGCCGCCACTCAGACTCATATTGCCCAGCAGCACATTGAGCATCATCACCGCCCAGGCATTATAAAAACCGTTGCCGGACATCATCCCGCCATGGGTCACCACCGCCGCCTTACGCCCGTGATCGGTAAACGCTTTCGCCAGCGCATGAATCTGTTTAACCGGCACGCCGCATTCCATGCTGTATTGCTCCGGCGTGAAACGGTGGGCCGATTCTGTCAGGCATTGAAAGCTACTTTTCACCGTAACCGTAGCGCCATCGTGCAGCGTGACCGTCTGCGATACCCGCAACGTCCCGCGATCGCACTGGCTAACGGGTACCAGTTCTCCCGCCTCGTTCACCACCAGCGGTTCATCTGCCTGCCCGTCGCCGCCATTGAGATGGGATACGCTCAGGTGCTGTCCGCTCAGCGGATGATTTTCATCGGTAATAACCAGCCAGGTGGCATTGCTCCAGCTTTTTTCTCCGGCGCGCGTCATCGCTTCCCGGCTGGTCAGCATCAGGTACGCGGCCACATAGCGTTCGTTATCAATAATCCAGCGGATCATAGCCATCGCCAGCGCAGAATCAGTTCCCGGTTTTATCGGCAACCAGTGGCCATGGTCATCAGCCAGTACCGTGGTCAGGGGCAGCGCGGGAGACACCACAACGTAGTTAAAGCTTTTACGTAAGCGGGCGCTGGCAAGCTGCCTCGCCTGGCGTTTGAAGGGGTTCCCGGATTGTGCGGGAGATGTCCCCATAAACAGCGCAAACTCGACGTTTTCCCAATCGGGTTTAACGTGGGGATTTTTATCCAGATCGCCCATCAGCGCACCGGAACCGGCGCGATAAGAGAGTCCACAGTAGGCACCGTGCGCGCCAAAGTTCTTTGAGCCAAAACTGTTCAGCGCAAAACGGCGCAGGAATCCATCCCTGCCTTCATCGCTGGTGTTGGTAACCAGCAACTGGTTGGCCTTCGGGCCATAGGCGGGATGTTTCGCATCAACGGGCGTGTTGAGATCACGAATGGTACGCAGCCCGTCGACGTGGCCTTCGCCAAACAGGTTACCGCCCTCCACCACCTCTTTAACCAGTTGCTCAAAGCTGATGCGCTGCCACTTGCCTTCCCCGCGCTTTCCGGCGCGTTTCATCGGCGTAAGGATACGCAGCGGGCTGTTCAGGCTCTCCAACAGAGTGGCGCCGCGCGCGCAGGCGGTAGATCGCGATTCAAGCCCGCTTTCCCCCGCCATCTTTTGCAGCGCTTCGGAAAACGGCATCATGCTGTCAAAAGGCGTCTCGTGTGACAGCGGGTGCCATGGATTTCCGGCGATGCGTAAGACTTTATTCTCTGCTCTGTTCACACGCACGCGAATGCCGCACAGCGTCCAGCATCCAAAACACTGGGTCATAGAGACCGCCTGATCGGGGTTACTCTGCCAGCCGCTGCGTGCGTGACCTTCCGGAACAAGAGCGTTACCGTGGATCCTGTCCCGCGTCACCTTCCCGGACGTGCCATTGACCAGCCCGTCCACGGCCCGTTTTGCAACATCACGATAGCTCAAACCGAACGCGGCAAAGCCCCCTACAGCTACCCCAATTTTTAGCCATTGACGGCGGGATAATTCAGACATGACGGAACCTCCTTGAAAGCCAGTTGACGCATTCCCTGATGGTTATCATGAGGGCGAACCACAGCCCAAAGGTGCCGATAATGGCCAGCAGACCGTCGGTCCCAGGGGGAAGGTGGTAGTCGTTAATCAGGGCGTTGTATTTCGGGACCGTTTGCCCGCCAATCAGCAGCGCCCAGCGCAACGTCCAGCACAGTGCCGCCACCAGCAGCGTGCTCGCCAGTGTCAGCGATAACGGAAAGTCGTAGCGGTTCGCAGCGAGCGCCAGTACCAGCACGACGCCCCATAGCGTCATCATCACCAGCATGTAAAAACGGATATCCGTAGCAAGCCGCCACTGCTGGCGCAGGGCCTCGCCCGACAGCGTATCCCCCAGCAGCCATACCAGCGCCACGACCCCGAGCAGCAGTAGCGTTACCACCTGCCCTTTCGCCAGTAATTGGCCGCAATAGCGATGCTTATGCAGGGCCAGGCTGAGTATCGCCAGCAGCGCACTCATTGCACTCACGAACATCACCAGCGGATACCCATAGCTGAACCACATCGGTCTGGCCTGCACGACCGAAACTTCGCGTCCGGTATAGAGCAGCAAACCGACCGCCGTCAGCGCCGCGGCGAGAGCTATCCAGCGCATCAACGGTGTAAAGCGTTCCGTGACCACGCGCAGATGGAAAAGCAAAAACCACAGCCCAACGAACACGGTAAACAGCGGTAAAAACAGCGCGCCCCAGGGCATCCATGACCAGGGCGTCGGCCAGGCATAAAAGTGCCAGAAGCGGGCGGTCTGATGCAGATCGGCGGTCAACGCCAGCGGCGCGGCAATCCCGCAGGTTAAAGCGAGGAACAGGCAAACTCGCTCGAACGCTTCGCGATACCGGTGCTGAGACCAGCGTGCCGCGCAGGCCAGCAGCACCGCGCACGAGGCGATACCGATAAAGAAAAAATACTGTACGGCCCAGGGAAGCCAGGTAATGTCCTGAGGCTGAGCCAGCACCTCATCAATGATCATGGGTGACATATTTCCACCTCCTGCCAGAGCGCGGGCTGCGCACGCCCCTGCAACGGGGAGACAAAGGCGTCGTCGAGCCCCAGATAAAAGACGTGCGGGTGGGTGTTATTCTCCGGCTTGAGGACTTTTATCGCGTCCCGGTGCGCCGCCAGCAGCGTGCTGATCGTACTGTTGGGATCGTGTAAATCGCCAATAATCCGCGCGCCACCCACGCAGGATTCCACACAGGCAGGGAGCAGCCCAACCTCCAGTCGGTGTGCGCAAAAGGTGCATTTATCCGCCGTCTGGGTCGTGTGATTAATAAAGCGGGCATCATACGGGCAGGCCTGCACACAGTAGGCACATCCCACGCAGCGGGTGTTGTCGATAACCACAATCCCGTCCTTGCGTTGAAAGGTTGCCTGCACCGGGCAAACCGGCACACAGGGCGGATCGTCACAGTGGTTACACAGACGCGGCAGCAACACGTTGGTCACCTCGTCGCTGTCGGCGAACTTCACCTGATACTGGTTAACCGTGGTGCGGAAAGCCCCCTGCGGGGTCTGGTTTTCTATGGTACAGCTCACCGTGCAGGACTGGCAGCCAATGCAACGGCGCAAATCAATAAGCATGGCGTAACGCTGCTTGTCGGAGCCTTCGTGCCGTTCAGGCTTTAATGAGAGACTCGCCTGCGCCAGCGGTATCAGTGATGCCCCGGCGGTGACAACACTCAATTGCTGCAAAAAATGTCGCTTACTGATGTCCATAGTGACCTCCAGTCAGTGCGCGGCTAAGGAAAAGATTAGGGATGGAATTACCTAACCAAATGTGATTAGTTACAGTCTAAAAATCCCGCCGGGTCGCCCTCTATTGTGGTTAACCACATAAACGAAGCGGGCTTGATCTACCGCAAACGAAAAGGGGCATTTTTCGCATGGATCGCATCGCAAAAATCCTGTTGTGCCTGTTCATCGTCGGGTTTAGCGCCCCTCTTCTCGCCGCTGACTGGACCATCGGCATCCTGGCATTGCGCGGTGAAGCGGCAACTCAACGTCACTGGCAGCCGCTTATTGACTCGCTTAACGACACCGTACCGGATGCCCATTTTCGGCTGCTACCCCTTGATCTCAACGCGATGCGCGAGGCGGTAAACGCAGGAAGCGTCCAGTTTGTCATCACCAATCAGGCGCAGTTTGTGCAGCTAAATAGCCACTATCATTTGCGCTGGCTGGCATCGCTACGATCCGGGAAAGGGGCCGCCGGGGAGAGCATGGCCACCGGCAGCGCTATTCTGGTTCGCCGTGATAGCCCCATCGCCCACGCGCGGGATCTGGCCGGACAAACCCTGGGCGCAGTCGATGCGCAGGCCTTTGGCGGCTATCTGCTCGGTTACCGTGAACTGCTGGATGCGGGGTTACGTGTGGACGATCAGGTGAAGGTGAGATTTTTGGGCTTTCCGGCCGATGCGCTGCTCTATTTGCTACGCGAAGATGCCATTCAGGCTGCCATCGTTCCCGTGTGCCTGCTGGAAGACATGGACGCAGAAGGTCTTATTGCGAAAAACGCCTTTCGGGTTCTGCTCCAAAAACCGTCCGCATTTCCCTGCCTGACCAGTACCGCACTCTATCCTGACTGGTCGTTCGCTACCCTGCCCGGCGTGGGTGACCGGGTTGCCGATGCCGTCGCAAAGGCGTTGCTGACGGCCCCCCAGAGCGGTACCTGGCACTGGGGCGCACCCGCCTCAACCAGCGATACCGAAGCCCTGCTTCGCGAACTTAACCGCCACCCGGAGCAGCAGCGGATCGGGCAAACCCTGCTCGCCTGGCTGAGCCAGCACAGGCTAATGCTTGGGCTGATCCTTGTGCTGGGCGTGCTGTTCGTTGCCAATTATGGTTGGGTGATGGTGCTGGTAAACCGGCGCGGTAAAGCGCTGGAGCAGGCAAACGCCCGGCTACGCGCCCAACAGCAGACGCTGGAGCAGGCCCGACAGATGAGCGTACTGGGTGAGATGGCCTCCGGTTTTGCGCACGAGCTTAACCAGCCGCTATCGGCAATCCGCATGTATGCGCAGGGAGGGCTTAATTATCTCCCTCAGCCGGAAAAGAGAGAGGCCGTAGAAGAGGCGCTACACCACATCGATGCTCAGGCCGAACGCTGTGGACTTATCATCAAATATTTACGGGAATGGGCGAGTCCGCAGCAGCAAAGTGAAAATGCGCCCTGTGATGTCGCAGATACGCTCCGACATGTGCTCAGGCTTTTGCAGCTTGATAAAGCGTCACCCGACCTGCTCGTTGAGATAAACATCAAGCGCCCCATGCCGCTTTCTCTGCCACCGGTCCTGCTGGAGCAGGTGCTGGCAAATATCATTTTGAATGCGGTCCAGGCAGGCGCCACACGCCTTTGGGTAGCGGAGGAACGTGTCGGTCAACAGCAGCAGATTACGCTACTGGACAACGCGGGCGGCCTGTCAGCGGAACAGCTCTCGGCACTGTTTCGCCCTTTTCACTCCACCAAAAAAGGCGGTATGGGGCTGGGACTCGTTATTTGCCAGCGCCTTCTGCGCAGCGTCAATGGTGAGATTAGTGTGAATAATCACAGCGCCCCGGATGGGCGTTATGGTTTACTCGTTGCCCTGACCTTTCCGACAGATCAATAACACAGAAGATTTAAATGATTCATTTAGTGGATGATGACGAAGCGGTGACCCGCTCATGCTCTTTTTTACTGGAAAGCCTGGGATACACCGTTCAGTGCTGGAACCAAAGTGAACGCTTTCTGCACGAAGCAGCGCTTAAAGATACGGGCGTCGCGCTGTTGGATATGCGGATGCCTGGCATGGACGGGCATCGCCTGTTTCAGGCCATGCGTCACGATAACAGCACCCTTGCCGTTATTTTCCTGACAGGCCATGGCGATATCCCGATGGCGGTAAAAGAGATCCAGTCGGGTGCCGTCGATTTTTTACAAAAACCTGTCGCGCTCGATGCCCTAAAAGAGGCCATCAGTAAAGGCTACGAACACTCTGAGCGGCTGGCGAAAATACAGGAGCTTAAACAGCGTTACGGCCAACTGACACCCAAAGAAAAAGCCGTGGCGCATTATGTAGCCGCAGGCATGATGAATAAAGATATCGCGTCGCAGATGAATATTGCATTGCGCACGGTGGAAGTTCACCGCTCACGAGTTATGGAAAAAATGGACGCCAGAACAATGGCAGAACTGATCATGCAAATGAATAGCATTGATCTGTCAGGAGATAATTTAGGTAATCAGTAAACTTTTCACACGCTCTCAGGCGGAACGAGTGTTGTATTCATTATCAGATTCACAGGATGCGCCATGTGACGTACTCGTCATGCTGATAACCATACACTAACCCCTTATTTTTGCTGGCAGAAAAGCCAAAAACAACCAGCAAATTCTGGGGCTTAGCAACGGAAATGACGCAGCACGTGAACAGCCGGTTTAGATAAATTTCTGGGCTGCGGTCATAATGTCATCCGATGAAAGCTGTCGGTCAGTAGCGACACGAATCTCCAGATGATCACCAGTGAGTGAGTGAACGCCTGCGTGCATAATATTTAGGGTCGCTTTCTCGCCGTTAGGGTATTCACAATCAACGGTCTTATCGCTGGCATTTCTGTCAACAGCTTTGACTGGCTGAGAGTTGAAAAAAACCAAAACTTTTGATGTCATAAGTCGGTCCTTAATTCATTACATGAGGCAGGCGAAATATCTATGCGATATGCGTTGCTGTGATATTTCTGACAAGCGGCACTGGATGCATTGTCGCTAAACTGTAACGTTCATTGGTTACCATAACGGTTTTGCAAAAAATACATTTTGCGCCATATGGATTAGTTTCTGTTACATCAAAATGCGAAACACGATATTGCGAGCCGTGACATTTTGGACAACGAAGATGAATATTAGAAATAGTGAAAGTGTCCTTAAAGTACTACTACATTAACAGCGGAAGGGCCTTTCGGACCGTTTTCGACTGAGAATTCAACTTCTTGATTTTCTTCAAGCGTTTTAAATTCATTGCTTTGAATAGCAGAGAAATGCACGAATACATCTTTGCTACCATCTTTTGGAGTGATAAAACCAAAACCTTTTTCAGGGTTGAACCACTTTACGTTACCTGTCGTTTTTGAAGACATAATTTTTTACCTATATAAATGTAAGCCTTTCGGCATGCAGGGTCCGATTACAGAATAATCGCATAACTTTCAATGAAGACTCAAAAAGAGATATCTAAGGATACTTAAAATGAGGGCAAAAAATGGAATGCTTTGGACTGGTCTGTGTATCAAACCGACAACTCATTAAGGCATGTCATATCCTATTATGCAAGTTTTATTTTCCTGGTCCATTCTCCCCCGTTACGTTCGCAAGCATTCATTTAATGTTGTCATCCCCGGCGGCTCGTTTCTGATGCTGGTGGCAATCATGTCCTTTAACGTCAAGACATGCGACGCCTTGAGATGAAGGCTTTAACCTTTAACAAAGTGTCGCTGACCAGAGTAGCGAATGTCCCCTCTTAGAGGGGATCGAAAAAATGATTATGGGCAATGCGCGCCCGGATAGTGTATGGTTACAGCCCATTTATCAGGAAAGACCCTATGCCACCACGCAAAGATTCAAAAAATAATCGCAACTATCTCGTCAAATGTACCTGCCCTCACTGCACCAAACAGTCAGAACATAGTTTTACGCGAGTCCAGAAAGGCTTGTCATTGATGTGCCCTCATTGCAGTAAACTTTACAATCAAGACAAAACGGCCTTTGCTTAAGTACGGTGTATGTCCCGGAAATAAAGCGGGTTCAGAAAAGTTTATAACACTTAAGTATTAACTTCGTACGAATCTCTCCCGTCTGGCTTTTTTTCACAGACGGGCTCCACCGATGTAATTACCCCCTTCACTCTCAAACGATATTGCCTGACCAAACACTTTCCAGAGGAATTGTCTTAATTTCTTTCGTGTACAAACTGTAACAAAATAAGCACAACAGTCATCTGGCAAATGCTATAAATATTACCAGGATGGCAAATATAGAGCGCAGAAATAAGGAGTAAAGATGAAAGTTAAACTAACAGCCCGATTTATGGCCAGAGTACATTTATTTTTGGCGTTAATTTGGGCGGTGCTGACAATCCCAACATTGTTATGGTGGAAAAACAGCATACTCTGGGTTTCGCTGATGAGTATTTACGCCATCGTCATTTCGCACCTTGCAGCTTATAGTGCCGCACACGCCGAAAAAGCCGCCAGCCAGGCACTGAATGAAAGTGGCGAAGCGAATAAAAAAATACATGCGAAAAATACAGAGGCCGCAGAACAATAATCACCCGGAATTCACCTCGCCTGCTTTGCAGGTGAGGACAGATTAACCGGGCGCGCTTGCTTCTTAACGTTGCGACAGCGAATCTCAAGACCGGAAATCGTGAACAGGATAATTTCGGCATCCTACCGGGGTAACGTCACTCTTCCCATAATATTCTCTGCCGGGCAGATGTCATACCTGGACCAGGCCAGAAGAAGTTTTTTAAACCCTCCAGTCTTCCAATAAAAATCAAAAGGTCACTCCTCACTTTTTGTAAGTAGGGGAACTCGGTTGATATTGATAATGTGGCGAAGACGCTGCGCCATTTTCTTTTTTTCTTCCTCCGAAGTATCCATGCAACACCCTGCCAGTTCCTGCCAGAGAAAAAGCGCCCCCTCTGCCATGGTGTACCATGTATCCGCCAGATGACCGTACTCAGGGTCGCGCTCCCTGATGGCCTTGTCCATCATAAGATTCAACACATTCTCAGTATGATCGGTTATCACATCAAGCCGCATAATTTATCTCTCCGCGATACATTATGTATGAGATAGCGTAACGGTATAAGATCGTTAATAATATTCATATACTACTTAATAATATATTTTCAGAATACGCTTCAATTTTGATTTTTGAGACGAGGCGCAAAAAGAACTCTTCGCGGGCGTCAGTCGGTGAATTTATATCTGCAAAACATAATGTTAGTTAACGTGCCGCGCTGAGGCAGTTGTGAGTCTCATGATGTTGTACGGTAATGAAGGTTCGCGAACCTTTTTAATTGAAGCACGACTGCATAAAAGTTAATAAATACTTAAATGAATTTTCCTGGGCTCGGCAAAAACGTAGCGAAGAAGAATAGGCTATTCTGAAAACATCAAACACTGCGTTACCGGGGGAGTGGGCCGAATATATTGCAGAAACAGATGACATCTCATATGCATTTCTCCTTTAACATTACCTTTTTCTATGAATAACAATTCAGTTTTTCATAATAATAAAGTTGTAAAGATTAGCCAGAAATGTGCCGATAGCACTTATAAGACAACACAGCAAATAAGGAAAATAACGATATGTCATGGATTTATCGTATTTCTATGAGAATGAAGTTATTCATCGCGTTATTCCCTCTGCTACTTGCGCTGATATGGTTTGCCGGTTCAGGCATGCTCAGCCGTATCGGTACCGAACGACAGATGGACACTATCGGTCAGTTAACAACGCTTGCCCGCAGCGCGGGAGATGTTGTCCACCAACTGCAACGTGAACGTGGAATGAGCGCCGGTTTTATCGGCGCGCGTGGACAGCAGTTCCGCGATGAAATCGTCGTGCAACGGAAATTAACTGACGACGCGCTGGTAAAGTTGAACCAGGCGCTAGCCAGTACGGACACGAATTTAACGCAGGGCAATATTGCCGCCCCGCTAAAGATGTTTAAGGAGAGTATTCAGTCCCTCGACGCCACCCGTAATGCGATAAGCGGGCTGAATATAGAGGCGTCAAAGTCGACGCAGTTCTATACGCAGACCATCTCCGGGCTGCTGAGTTTCGTTGGTGGCATAGGTCAGTTAAGCGCCTCCGGTCCAATGGTGAATGAGCTGGCAGCCTTCTATAGCCTGCTGAATTTAAAGGAGCAGGCCGGCATTGAGCGCGCCCTGCTTACCAATGTCTTCTCTGTTGATCGTTTTAGCGACGGTCAATTTCGTATGCTCAGCGATGTGGTAGGTAAACAAGAAGCCTGGCTGACCGCCACCCGCCGCTTTAGTAGCGCTGCTCAGGCTGCGGAGTTGGATAAAGCCCTTGCGTCTGCCGAGGTCACCCGTGCTCTTGAGCTGAGAACGATTGCCTTAAATAAGGCGCAGGAGGGGGGATTTGGCGTTAAACCGACGGACTGGTTTACTGCCCAGACCAAACGCATTGAGATACTTCGCCAGGTAGAAACCCAGGCGGCGGATACCCTGCTCGCGCATTCGGCTGCGCTGGCCCACAACGCACGTGTTGACTGGCAATCCTTCCTGGCGATCAGTCTGGCAGCCCTGCTCATTGCAATCGCCTTTGCCATGATGGTGGTGCGCAGTATTCAACAACAACTAACCAACACACTAAAAACCATCAATGAGATGGACGGCGATTTGACCCGCCGCCTCGATGTACCAGGTAGCGACGAGCTTTCTGCTCTTAATCGCGCCTACAATCAGGCAATTGAAAACATTCAGCATATCGTGCAGGAAATTAAATCGGGCGCGCTGATACTCAGCAACGCCAGCAGTGATATTACCGACGGTAACCAGGATCTGGCTCAGCGTACCGATGAGCAGGCAGCATCCATCGTTGAAACCGCCGCCAGTATGGAACAGATATCGACGGCCATCTCCCAGACGGCCCATAACGCCAGCGAGGCGGAACGACTGACCCAATTGATGGCAAACGACGTGCTGGATGCGACCCGCGTTTCCAACGAGGCCAGCCAGAGCATGGCGGCTATCCGTTCGTCCAGCGACAATATTTTCCAGATTGTGGCGTCAATCGATGAGATCTCGTTTCAAACCAACTTACTGGCGCTAAACGCCGCCGTTGAAGCCGCCCGCGCGGGGGAACTGGGCAAAGGTTTTGCCGTTGTGGCGGCAGAGGTGCGTCATCTCTCCCAACGCTGTGCCAGAGAGGCCAGCCTGATTCGGGAGTTGGTTAATCAGAATATGGATAACATTGGCGAAGGGGTACAACGGGTTTCGGCATCCGAGGCGGCACTGAAAGCGGCGGCGGATACGACCGGGCGGATGAAGCAATATGTCAGTGATATCGCCCGCGCAGCCAATGAACAATCGCTTGGCGTAACACAAGTGCATCAGGCATTGAATCAACTGGAGCAGGTCACTCAGCAAAACGCGTCGCTGGTTTCCCAGATGGCAACCGCCAGTCAAATGCTTGACGCACAGTCGAAATCGATGTCCACGCTTGTTGACCGCTTTGTATCCTGAGATAACGGAAAGCAGACATCAGGTCTATCCGGGTGTCTGCCGCCCTCTCAGGACTCAACAACGCTTAATTATATTAACCGTAAACGCGACATAACGTCCCGGTTATACTCAACGTCCAGCCACCGGTCGCTGCCGGAATAAACACCGACTGCCCCGCTTTGAGGGTCACCGTTTCGCCGCAAGGATGGTGCAATAACGCCCGCCCATCGATCACTAAAACAATCTCTGCACTCGAAGTCTGTATAGCAACATCTTTCACATCGCTATAAACATCAAAGCAAAAATCCTCCACCGGAATCGGATAATGGTGTTTTCCTGCTTCACTTATCGGTTGCATGCGTAATTGCTGCGCATACACTGGTTCAAATACCGTGCAGGCCATAAGCTCCTTCAGGTTAATTTTTTTCGGCGTTAACCCGGCCCGCAGAACATTATCGGAGCTGGCCATCACTTCCACGGCGACGCCATGAACATATGCATGTAACGTACCGGGTGAGAGAAACATCGCCTCCCCTGGCTGCAATGTCAGGCAATTGAGAAAAAGCGGCGCGAAGAGGCCAATATCGTCAGGATAATATTGATGCAGGCGTAATATAAACGTCGCCAGATTATCGTCATACCCGTCCCTGGCATTATCAATAAGCCGATTTAATGCCTGCTGTTTTTCCTCCTGCGGTAGCTGCATCACCAGGAGGAAAAATGCCTGCAGTGTTTCTGCGCAGGGGGAGACGGCTAATTGTGTTAACGCATCACTGAGCGACGGAATAGTAAGCGGCGTAAAATTGTCCACGATGTCAGCGGGGTTACGAAAACCGTTCATCGCCATAAACGGCGTCAGCGCATAAACCAACTCTGGCTTATGGTTATCATCGTTGTAATCAGGTGGGTTATCCGGATTTTGTTGTTGGCGCTGAAACCCCGCCTGCGCCTGCGCTTTTTGCGGATGAACCTGAATCGACAGCGCACTTTCAGCGGCAAGGATCTTTAACAGATACGGTAGCTCACCGAATTGCCCGGCAATTTTACTGCCGAGCATGGCCTGCTTATCAGCGGCAATCAGTTCCGTCAACGAACAGGTGCCGTCTTCACAGACAACCTGAGAAATCCCCGCCGGATGTACGCCCATCCATAATTCTGCCTGCGGTTGGTCATCGGGATTCGGGATATGAAAACGCGTGTTGAGCGCGGAGCGACTCCCCCACGGATAATTCTTCACCACATTTACGAGTGGATAGAAACAGTGACTCACGTCGATTACTCCTCGTCAGTGAACTGGTTGGTTTGGGCAAGCGTCTTAAACCATATCCCGTTGCGCTTTATATGCCGCTCCCCTGTTTCAATATCGAGACGATAAAAACCATAGCGACGTTTAAAGGAATTAATCCACGACCAGTTATCAATGAAAGTCCACTGGTGAACACCAAAACAGTTCGCCCCATCCGCAATAGCCCGATGTAGTTGAATTAAATGCTCCTTCATCAGACCGATACGGAAACTGTCGTCAATCGCGCCATCAGCCTGAACCGGTCCCTCTGATTCAAGGTCCATAGCAATACCAATTTCTGCCAGATACCATTTAATATTGCCGTAGTTGTCGCGGATATTTGCGGCGATGTCGTAAATCGCCTGCGGCAAAATTTCGTTATTATCCCGGTATGGGTTAAAGCGCCCGTGCGGATTCACATAATTCTCGAAATAAAATTCCGGGGTGAAATAATCGAGGGTGTAGGCGGACTCCCGTGCTTTTACACGCCGGGGGACATAATAATTGACGCCAAGAAAATCGATATGCGACGAAGTAATCAGGTCAACGTCGGCTTTCGCCACCTCTGGCAGGCACTTATTCGCAACGAGGATTTCGCATAACTCTTTCGGAAACTGATGTTTCACCAGCGGATCGAGAAAACTGCGGTTGAACAGTAAATCGGCATACGCGGCGGCTTTTTTATCTTCAACAGAATCATTGCGGGTGTAGGACGGCGTCAGATTCAACACCACACCAATCTCGCCGCCCAGCGCCAGTTGTCGATAGACCTGAACCGCCTTTGCATGCGCCAGCATAATATTGAATGCCACCTGCGCCGCCAGCTTGCCATCTTTTTTGCATGGATAGTGGAAATCGTACAGATAGCCCCCTTCAACCGGCACAATCGGCTCGTTGAAGGTTATCCAGTATTTCACTTTATGGCCGAACAGGGTGAACGCGGTCTGTGCAAAACGGGCGAACAGGTCGGTAACTTTCGCTGATTCAAAACCGCCATATTTTTTCTGCAGCGCTTCGGGCATATCAAAGTGGTAAAGATTGATCATCGGCTCAATGCCGTTGGCGATCATCTCGTCCAGATATGCATGGTAAAAACGCACCGCGTCGGCATCGGGCTCACCCGTTTCAAAGTCGGCAATCAGCCGCGACCACTGAATCGAAGTGCGAAAAGAGTTGAAGTTCAACCCTTTCATTAACGCCACATCGTCTTTGTATTTGGTGTAGGTTTCACAGACCTTTTGCGGCCCCATTTGCTGATAAAACCGCTCAGGGTGTTCAGCAAACCAACTGTCCCAAATGGAACGATGGGCTTTCCCTTCTACACCTTCGGTTTGTGGGCCAGATGCTGCTGCACCCCAGAAAAATCCGTCCGGGAATTGATACCGGGTCATAACGCCTCCTCAGATAAAAAAAGGCTGCGCCCAACGGACGCAGCCAATGTCACTACTCTGCAGTCACTTCAATGGATTTAATAAACATGTAGCCCCAGTCGCCCGGGAACTTGCCGAAGCTAATGGTGTTTATGCCCGCGTTTAGCGTCACAGGCACAACCATTTGCTGACCTTTTTCATCGGTCTGCGGGAATTCAACTTCGACTGGCGCCCCCTCGTTCACAACAAACGAATTCTTTTTACCGCCCCATTTACCGTTGAAGGTCACGTGTAACGCGAAGCGCCCCTCCCAGGGAACCTCCACCTGCCAGGTAACCTTGTCGCCTTCACTGGCGAACGGGCCGAGAAAACCGTCGTCGCCAATGGCAAGCTGGTTTTCACTGGCTTTCACTACATTCAGTTTGCCTTTACTGACGTCCAGCACGCCGCCGCCAAAAGTACAGTAATCAGCGGGTGATTTACCGACGGCCTCTTTCACCGTGACGTTGACGGTTTTGCTCGTACTCAGCAGGCCGTCGTCAGCCGTAAACGTCAGGGCATAAGTACCCGGCGCGGAGAACCAGGCACGCGTGTCGGCTTTACTGCTGTCGCACAGATGCACCTTGTCATTGCCGTTATTGCTCCAGCTCAGCGCCAGTTTGCGGTCAGGCAGATTGTCGTCTGTCGCGGTGGCTTTCAGCGCCACGCCTTTATCCTGTGTTGTCGCCAGGGAAGCGGTCAGCGCAACGGTCGGGGCTTTATTCTCCTGAGTATGTTTCACGCTGATCACGTTCGATGGTGCTGATGCCCCGCTCTCGTTTTTGGCTATCACGCGGTAGTAATAGGTTTTTCCCAACTGCAAGTTGCGGTAGTCGTCGCGGAACAAGGCCATCGTCGCCGGGTTCCACTCGTTCACCCCATCAGAGATATCTTTGCCGACCACCTGCCAGGGGCCGGTTGCCGATGTGGCACGCTCAACATCGTAGTCGCGCCCAACGGCGGCCCCCATCCAGTTAATGGCAAAAGGAGAATTGGTTTCACGCAGACGTGGCGCATCCGGTACGGGTAGCGCAGGCGCCTTATCTAAACCGGCAAGCTGCGCTGAGGCCGTGCGCACCAGATTCACCACCTCCATTTCCTGATTCGCTTTGCCTTCTGGCGTGAATCCTGGCAGGTGGTAGCTGTAGTGGCCGGTGTACTCTTTGTGCCAGTAAAAACCGCCATCATGGCGATGGCCGCGAAAGCCCCAGATAAAGCCGCCAATGGCCTGCGCGCCGTTGACCTCGCTGTGCACAATCGACTGCATAATGTCATTGAGATGCGTATGGTCGAGCAGGCCAAATTCGCCGACCAGATAGGCTTTTTTACCGCCAATGGCCTGCAGATCTTTGCTGACCTGATCGGGGTGGTTATTCCCGGCATTGGTGTAGTAGTGGTTGCTGACGATATCGATATTCGGATCGGTCAGGGCAAACGCATTTATCTTTTTATAGGTGCCGTCGACGATGAGCTGATGCGGTGCCCACTTGCGGATCCATGCTGCCGTTTGTTTGAGGAAATCGGCATTGGTATCTTCCAGCTCATTGCCCGTTTCCCAGGCCATGATTGCTTTTTCATCGAAGTAGGCTCGCCCGGTTACCGTATTGGTACGAGTAATCACCTGACGAATAACGTCCAGATAGGCTTTAAAGGTTTTACTGTCAGTACGGTAAAAATCCTCGGGTTTTTCATGATAGAACGCGGCCAGTTGTTCACGGCCGCCCCACCACCACCAGTGATCGATAAAGGGCAGGATTAAACGCAGCCCTTGTTTATCGGCTTGCGCAATCATGTTGTCGTAAACTTTCATCGCCTCTTCATTCAGACGCGGCATGCCATCCGGCGTTTCAGGCGCGAGAATATGCGTTGCGCGCCCGCAGGCTACATCGTTTTCCTGTTGAACAGAGAGTACATAGACACGCTGCGCTTTGGCGCCGGTTTGCACCATCGCGCGGATCCAGTTTTCCTGTTCTTCTGCGGTTGGCCATTTGAAGTACTGCCCCCAACCGCGGGGATCGGCTTTGCAAACCCCACGCGCGTCATCCTCAATGCGATGCAACTCCGGCGCGTGGATACCGGCAAAGCGAAAGACGTTGTTGCCGTCTTTCAACTGCGCGCCATCACGCGTGATAAAATTTTCGAAATGCGACTGTTCTGCGGCCATGGCCCCTGCGCTTCCCCACACCGAGAGCATCGACACCAGTAGCCATTTACGTATCGGTTTAGACATGTTCATCTCTCCTTAGAACCACACTTCCGCCTGGACGCCAAAGTTTACGGTGTCCGTACTGCCACTGCGGCTGTATCCCCCGGCGGAGATGGTGTTGGTGCTCCAGTCATAGTTGCCATCCAGGGCATCAGATACGCCTTTATCCCATTTGGCGTACGTTACAAAGAAGCGCAACTGCGGACGACTCCAGTAACCCGAGTCGAACGTCAGGGTTGGCGCGACGGTCACTTTCGTCAGCCCCCCTTTACCTTTGCCATTCACGCCTTTGTAGTTTTCATCATCCAGATACTCGTAGCCCACTTCATACTGCATGGCGAAATTCTTAGTTATCTGGTGATACGGACGAACCCCGGCAACCCAGCGCGTGCGGCCCCAGCCGTCGGCATCGCTGCTCCACCAGCGGTAATTTTTATCCTTCTGGTAATAGGCGAAGGTCGAGATATCAACGTTATTCACTGATGCCATGCTATCCAGTATGACGCGCCACGACTGGGTATCGTCCAGGTTGGCCCAACCCCAGCCATTTTTACCTAACGAATCCCCTGCCCCCAGGCCGCGCCCATACTGCATAACCAGTTTTGAATAGCCGCCGGTCAGCCCCCAGAAACCATCAAAATTGTAAACCCCGGTGATGCCATAGCCTTTTTCAGCAGACGTTGGATGGTTTTCGTTGCGGTTCATGTGATGACCGACGAATTCAAGATCCAGACCGGTGCCGCCGATTTTCTTCAACCACACGTTGAGGGAATAGTCATCCGGATACCCCTGGTCGCCCTTATCAACGGGATAAGCTTTGGTTTCATCGGTCGGAGAGAAGGCATAGACACCAGCATCCAGGCTGGCAAAACCGAGATCCATATGATCGAAACCGCCACCGGTACCGTTGTACTGAATGTATTCCCAGTCGTACTGGTGACTTGAGGTATTGGAACTGCTGTAGCGCTTGCCACCCCAAAAGGTGATGTCCGGGGCAAAGTCGAGGTTGCTTAATTCAACAAATCCTTCGCGGAATTGCGCGTCATGGCCGTCGTCGTCCCGGCAGTTCCAGTCAGCGGTACATTTGCTCTGATGGGTAATATTGGCCTGAATTTTTGCTACCGCGCCTGATGTTGATTTCAGGGTAACCTGTGGAATTAATTCGATTTTAGTGTCTTCTTCGTTCCCCAGGCGCCATTTTCCATCGGGCATCAATCCTACGGAGTCGACGCGGTTGCCATCGGAATTCGCCAGAATGCCGGAACGAATATAGCCGTGAAGCGTGAAGTCATATGCCTTGACCTCCTCAGCCTGGGCGTTCGCGCAGAGTGCAGCATTAATGAGTAAGGCCAGAGGTATTAATCGGTTCAACCTATTCATGATTTTCCTTTTTCTTTTTCTGAGTGAAAGAGCGTCTTATTGGCGCGAAGGGAAATTTACGGATCAAAAAAGGAAAAGTACATCCGGACATGGAAAGCGCTTTCCATAATTGCCGGATCAAATCACAAAATCGAGAATAATGGCAATGATAACGTGATGAAAATCACATAAATGGGTGTGGGTTATAAAAAAGCCAGCGCGGTCATCGCGCTGGCCGGGAAACGGCGGCAGGTTTACTTACTCTCTGCATCCAACAACTGGCGTTCATACACCCTAAAGAATGGCCGGTAGATCATCCAGGAGTTGAACAACGCAAACAGGCACATAAACATATTTTTCCAACTGCCGTTTGCTGACCAGGCAGCGCCAAGCGGCGATGGCATTGACCAGGGCAACATCGCCACGGCGCGGTCCAGTACGCCAAGGTGGGTGAGATACCAGGCAATACAGGCATTGATGACAGGAACGAAAATAAAAGGGATTAAAAATATGGGGTTAAGGATAACCGGAAAGCCAAACAGAATAGGTTCGTTGATATTAAACAGCGAGGGAATAAAGCCAATTTTCCCGACGCTTTTCAACTGCCGGGAACGGCTGCGTAGCGCCATAAAGATCAGTGGTAAGGTGGAGCCTATTCCGCCAATCAGCAGATAGAAATCCCAGAAACCCTGCAGATAAATATGGGGAAGCTGTGCCTGCCCGCTTGCCAGCGCCTGCTGGTTTTCAAACAGATAAGTCATCCAGAAGGGGTTCATGATGCCGGTCACAATTAAGGCGCCATGGATGCCGACAAACCACAATAAATTACAAATAATCAAAGAGATAAGAATAGCTGTCAGCGTATCAGAGGCGATAATTAACGGGCGAAAGGCTTCGCTTATCAGACCAGGCAGGATCATGCCGGTGGTCAGCTTTAACGTCATATTTACCGCCGTGACAGACAGCATCACCACCAGCAACGGCACCAGGAGCTGGAAACCATTTCGCGTCATCACCGGCACCTCATCCGGCAGGCGTATACACCAGCCTTTATTGTAAAAAAATCTAATGACTTCAATACTATAAAAGCTTGATATCAACGCGCTAAATATCCCTAACCCTCCTAAATAAACATTGCTCCCATCCGTGGTTTTAAAGCCAATAAAGAGCAGAAAACTTATGCACCCTGTCAGGCCCGATAACCTTTCCGGCAACTGGTATTGCTTAGCAAGACTGGCGCTGGCCCCAAAGGCAATGATTAACGCCACCAGACCAATCGTCAGTTCAAAGGTGGGTAAAAGCATCGGGCGAACAAACTGGTAGTAACCACCAAACCATGAGAAAGGGTTAATGGAAACAGGCGGAAAGATCAACGGCACCATCAGGCTACCGACGATAACGAAAGGCATTGCCAGCGCAAAACTGTCGCGCATGGCGGTGATGTGCTGGCTGCGGGTGAGCATATTGGCAAAAGGGGTAATACGTTGCTCGATCAGCACAACAACAACATTCATAAACTGAATGTTCATGATGGAACCTATTTAATCCACGAAGTCGCGGGATCATCGCTTACATCGATCCAAAGTGAAAGTCTCAAACTGGTGATCGTGCTCACATTTAATGCATCCATCTACGGAAAGCGCTTTCCGTTTTGAATCCACAAAGTCTATAGTGCGCCCATTCTCGTCACACAGTCAGGAGTCTTTTCATGAAAAAAATCATGCTTTGTTGTTCCGCTGGCATGTCGACCAGCTTGCTGGTGAAAAAAATGGTGGAAGAGGCGGAAAAGCGCGGTCTGGACGTTGATATCAAAGCCTTTGGTGTCGCGGAATTTGAACAACAAGTGGGGCATTACGAGGTCGTTCTACTTGGCCCGCAGGTGAAGTATATGCAGAAGGATCTGCAACACAAAGCGAATGCCTACGGTATTCGCGTTGAGCCCATCAACATGATGGATTACGGGATGCAGAAGGGTGCAGCAGTTTTAGATTTTGCCCTTTCATTAATCGACAATAAAAAATAAGGGACACGCCATGAGTTCTCTGTACTCGAAATTAATCGCGGTGATTGAGCAAAAAATCACGCCGCTGGCCGGCGCCGTCGGCCAGCAAAAATACGTTACCTCTATTCGTGACGGTTTTATCCTTGCGCTGCCGTTTATGATTGTCGGCTCTTTTATGCTGGTGTTTATTTTTCCGCCCTTTTCCCCCGACACTACCTGGGGATTCGCGCGCGCCTGGCTGCAATTTTCGCTCGATCATCGCGCCAACCTGATGCTGCCGTACTATTTCAGCATGGGCATTATGACGATATTTATTTCCGTCGGGGTTGCCGCCAGTCTCGCCCGCCATCATGAACTGGATCCGCTGACGTCAGGCATGCTCTCGCTGATGGGCTTTTTGCTTATCGCCGCGCCGCTTAAAGATGGACAAATTTCGACGGCGTATTTCTCCGGCCAGGGGATTTTCACCGCCCTGCTGGTCGCCATCTATACCACGGAGCTGTACGCCTTCCTGCGTCGTAACAACATCACCATCCGCCTGCCGCCTGAAGTCCCGACCGGAGTAGCACGTTCGTTCGAAATTCTCATCCCGGTTCTTGCCGTGGTGCTGACGCTGCATCCGCTGAATCTGGTTATCGAAGCCCAATTTGGCATGATCATCCCGGAAGCGATCATGTCGCTGGTTAAACCGCTGGTCGCCGCATCGGACACCTTACCCGCCATTCTGCTCTCTGTGCTGGTGTGCCAGATCCTGTGGTTTGCCGGGATCCATGGCGCGCTGATCGTCACCGGCATTATGAACCCTTTCTGGATGGCGAACCTGTCCGTCAACCAGGCGGCCATTGCCGCAGGCACCGCCATTCCCCACATTTATGTGCAGGGTTTTTGGGATCACTATCTGCTGATTGGCGGCGTGGGTTCAACCTTACCGCTGGCGCTGCTGTTGATTCGCAGCAAAGCCGTGCACCTGCGCACTATCGGCCGCATGGGTATCGTTCCTGGTATGTTCAACATCAATGAACCCATTCTGTTTGGCGCACCGATCATTATGAACCCGCTGTTCTTCCTTCCGTTTGTGCTTGTGCCGATGGTCAATGCCACTCTGGCCTACCTGGCACTCGACTTTGGCCTGGTCGCCCGTGTGGTCTCGATGACCCCGTGGACCACGCCGGCGCCGATCGGCGCCTCCTGGGCGGCGAACTGGGCCTTTAGCCCGGTCATTATGTGTCTGATTTGTATGGTCACCGCCACCGCCATGTATTTTCCGTTCTTCAAAGCCTACGAAAAACAGCTACTTGCACAAGATGCCGCTGAAAATCAGCCATCCGGTGCTACAGGCCAGTCAGAAACCGCATAACTGCAATAACCGAACTCAGAGGATGTTATGGAATTAGAAGAGCAAGTCATGGGCATTATCATCAATGCCGGACAATCACGCAGCCTGTGCTATGAAGCGCTGCAGAGCGCCAAAGAAGGCAATTTTGCCGATGCTGATGAAAAAATGCAGCAGGCGCAACACTTTGCCCGTGAAGCGCATTTAGTTCAGACCCAGCTTATTGAAGCCGATGAAGGCGAAGGAAAAACCAAAATGACGCTGGTGATGGTACATGCCCAGGACCACCTGATGACATCCATCCTTGCGAAAGAGCTAGTGACAGAGCTTATCGACATTTACCGCACGCGCCATTAATTGCACGACACCGAAGAGAGGCGCCGCCTCTCTTCTTTATACCGGAGGATGACAATGCTTCACCTTGGCCTCGATATTGGCGGTACAAAAATGGAAGCGGTACTGCTGGACCAAAACGGCACTGTTCGTTTTCGCGAACGGCGTCCGACCTGGAAAGCCGACTACGCTGGGTTTATTCATCATCTCGCCGAGATGGTGCACTACATCAAAACCGAACAGAAGCAGGAATTTACCATCGGGATTGGGCTACCGGGCGCGATAGACCCGGAAACCGATCTTATCAAGAATTGTAATTGTCTGGTGCTGAATGGCGAAAATTTAGCAAAAGACCTGGCCTGTCGCCTGGAACAACCGGTTTTTCTGGCCAACGATGCCGACTGTTTTACCCTCTCCGAGGCCATCGACGGTGCGGGCCAGGGTTATGGGACAGTGTTTGGCGTTATTATCGGCACCGGATGCGGCGGCGGCGTGGTGGTAAATGGACAGTTACTCAGCGGCCCCAACGCCATTGCAGGCGAATGGGGGCACAATCCACTGCCAGGCTGGACAGCAGAAAAAGATGGCCCGGTTCAGCACTGCTATTGTCTGCATGAGAACTGTATTGAAAGCTATATTTCCGGCACCGGATTTAGCCGTCGTTTCAATGAGAAACAGGCAAGCCAGCTAAGCACGGAGTCGATCATTGCCGCAGCCGAAGCAGGCGATCCGCTGGCATTCGCCCATTATCAGCACTTTATCGACGCTTTTGCGCGCAGCATCGCCGGGGTTATCAATACGCTCGATCCGCATGTCATTGTGATTGGCGGCGGGCTTTCTAACGTTGCATCGATCTATCGCGACCTTCCCCCGGCTATCAAGAGGTACATTTTTTCGTCCTCTTGTCACACTGCTATTGTGAAAGCCAGGTTCGGCGATGCCAGCGGGGTTCGCGGCGCTGCATGGCTGCCCACGCTTCATTCACACCAAACCGATACGGCGCGCCGTACGGCGTAAGTGACTAAAACTGGTCTGCATTTATGGTATTATTGGGAGAAAATTGCCATACAGAAAACACCATGCCTACTATTGATGATGTTGCAAAATTAGCCAATGTTTCCCGCGCCACGGTTTCACGCGTGCTGACCGGCACACGTGGCGTGCGCGACGATAGCCGTGAAGCGGTATTAAAAGCCGTCGAAGTGCTCGACTATCGTCCCAGTTTTGCGGCGCAGACGCTGGCCAGTAATACATCAGGTTATATCGGTATGGTGTTGCCCGCGCATGAAGCCAGTTTCAGCGCGACGCTTTTGCCTCGCCTGTCGCTTGCGGTGAAAGCGCTCAATAAATCATTACTGATTCAGTACGTTAATGATGAAAATGAGCAAAAAGCCGCCATACACAGTCTGCATCATCAGTGCGCTGCCGTGGTGACCTTAAGTCATGCCAGTAGCGATATGCCAGCCAATGTCATCGCCTTTGACGCCTTTTCCACTAAAGGAAGCGCCAGCCAGGGGTATAACTATGCTTTCGCGGCAGAAAGCGCCTGTCGTTACGTGCTCGGGAAAGGACACCGCAATATTGCCTTGCTCGTTGATAATGAAGACGACGTTGCCAGCAAGCAGATGCTGGAAGGGTATCGCAGCGTTTTGCAGAATTACTCGCTACCATTTAACCGCCAGTTGCTGGTCATGGCCAACAACAATATCGAGCAGGCATTGTTAAAGCTCATTAACAGTTTTACAAAATACACGGCAATCATTGCCAAACGCGACAGCTACGCCGCCGAGGCCATGCGTTTATTGCGTGAATTTAATATCGCCGTACCGCAAGAAGTCTCTATCGTCAGCCTTGAGGATTCCCCGCTTGCCGCGTTGCTTTATCCTCCGCTCACCTGCATCGCTTACCCTGTCGATCAATTGCTGGAACAATGTTTACAACGTATTCAGTCGTTAATTGATGGGCACCCTGTCTTTGTGGAAGAGGGCAAATCGATAACCGGACGCCTGGTGGCTCGCGCATCCGTAACCGATATTAACGCGATATGAAATTCCCTTTCGCGTAAATGGGCGCAGCGGGAAGGCCTCGACATAAGGAACACAATGTTGCGTAAATCTCATCTCGTTGCCTGGCCAGCCCTTATTGCATCGCTATTTTTACTTACCGGCTGCCCTCCCCCGCCCGAGCATACGAACTGGAAGCGCGCGTCAACCAGCGAACAGGGCGTCATGGCTGCGATGAAAGGCTGTGGCGAACCCGCGACAGGTTCCGTGAGCGACTTGCCACTGAACGCCCAGGCGCTACAGTTTCTGTGCATGCAACATCTCGGTTTTACGCGTTCGGATGGGTTAGAGCTGTGTGCATTAATGAAAGACCAACCGGCGTGCGTGGCAGAAAAACAGGGCCATCAGCTTAGCGTGCCCCAACTCGAAGCGTTGCCGTTTGTTGAAGATGAAGGGTTTTTCCCGATAAAACCAGGTTCCGGGCGAAATGAAGCCATGCAAGTGAGCTGGCGTAAAGCGGGCGCATCCCAACATTTCTCTGTGCAGGTTGCCAATAACCAGCAAACGTTGCCCGTCATGTACGCCTGCGGCTACCCAAAACCCCTTGGTTCAAATTTGGCTGTTGCGAATATTGGTCAGACAGCGAAAGCGCAACGCTGCATGATTAATCACGGCTTTGAACCGAAAAAACAACGGATGCTGGTTTGTCAGTCTTACCCGCAAGTGACGGCTTGCCGGGAAGAGGTTGAAAAAAGCGGCTGATGTGATCTGCTGTTGCTCATCTCTTTTCAATCGATCCCTATTTCCGACCATGCCAATGCTTAGCCTGTTCACTTCTCGCTCATAGCCACCGTAGCGAGAAAGAACCCTGCCGCATTGGTAGGCTTACTCGCCCCTTCACATATCCGGTACTTCCGGGTATGTGAAGGGCTATCGGTAAAGTCCGCGCAATATCAACACCCTGCCCCGTTTACGCCGTCAGCGCGCGACATTCCGCCATAAGATATTCGCGCTAATGCCGCGGCTCACTAAAATGGCCGCGTCGCGGAGGTGCGAATGGAGAAACCCAGAGAAACAGCGTCATCCTGGTCAACGTCTATTACGCTCATCACACGGTCATCCGTGCTGACGTGGCGCGACCTTAACGCCTGTGCTTTTTCCGGTTGCCCTGCCAATTCGTAGGCCTGTGCCAGATCGCGTCGCCAGTTGGCATTCCATGGGCAGGCCTGGAGTCCCTTTTCCATGTGCCCGATACCATCGGCCAGGTGCCCTTTGCGCACACAAATCAGGCCCACCATAAAATGCGCGGTAGCGTGTTCGGGCAGGTGGTGCAGCAGGCGTCTGAAAAGCATCTCGGCTTCATCAAGTTTTCCCTGACGATAGTAGGCGATACCCTCGGTCTGCATTCCCGGCACCGGCAGGCTTACCATCTCAACAGGCTCATGCACGATCTTCGCATTGGTGCCCGCGATAAGCGGCGCCAGAAAGTCCGCGTAACGCCGCCAGCGTTCGCGCGCGGTCTGATAGATAGGCTGACGCACCTGCCACACACTGGCGGTCTTGACCGGCCTGTCCAGTTCAGACGTGTCGAGCACCTGTGGCTCCCACTGCACGCCCAGATAAGCGAGCATGCGGCGCGCCTCACGCTCCGGGTCAGAGACGACATCCTCGTAGCGCACCTCAAGAATTTCGCCGGGGAATAGCTGGTTCCAGTGGTGCATCAACAGATTATGGTCGGCCAGTTGTTCACCAATCCATTGCAAATCATAGGCAAAGCCCATACCGCCATGTTTGGCCGCGTAGTCGGTGAAGTAGTTGGAGATAGCGATATCGCGCGGGTCGCGCCGCACTGAGATTATCCGCGCGTTCGGGAACAGCAGCTTGATAAGACCAATGTTCTCGAAATTGTGCGGCAGCTTATCCACCACATGCCGAACCTCAGAAGCGTTTTCTGGCACGGTTTCCCGCAGTTCCTTGAGCAGGCTGGCGGTGATACCCGCCACGACATCGGCCGACAGATCGTCCACACAGTCAGGGTAATGGTGTCCTGACCCCGTATGACGTTCCCAGCGCTCCAGTCTGGCGATCGTGCTGGGAATTACCCCCAGTTCACCCGCGCCGTGAATTTGGCTGTGCCCCGCCAGAATCTGTTCAATCAGCGTCGTACCCGAACGCGGCATACCCAGTACGAACACCGGCAGCGTTGAATCGTTGCCGATGTGGCGCCGGTGCTCGTAGAGCGAACGGCTGAATGCGTGGCGGATACGCGCGCAGCTTTGTCGGTGTGCAACCGGGTCGTAACGTAGAAGTGCGCGGTAGGCGGCATTGGCTTCGTTGGCCAGGGTGAAGGCTCTGGCGTACTCTTTGCGTTTTTCCCAGGCGGCAGCCAGTTGCAGCAGTAACCCAGGCTGCACCGGGCCGGACAAGCCAGGCCGACGCGCCAGATTTTCCAGGCGAATCAACGTCTCTTCATCTTGCGGAAAACGACGGGCATTGATCAGCGCCGCATGACCGCGTGCCGGGTCGATCGCCAAAATTTGTTCGAACAGCGCAACAGCCTCGTCGATGCGCCCCAATTGCATATATAACAGTCCCAGCCCTTGCAGTGCGGGGAGCAGGTGCGGATGTGCCTGTAGCACGTCGATGTATCGCGCCTCCGCCCCGGCGTACTGCTGTTCCTGCGCGTCTGCACCGGCCAGTGCTACTTGCGCCTGCGCCAGCCATTGGCCGATTTGCGCGGCGTCCATATCGGATGAAGGCGTCAGCGCTCCGGCCTCCTCAATCGCCTGCTCAGCCATGTTACGCGCCAACGCCGGATGCCCATGGGTAGCGACGCTGGCCAGCTTCAGGCGCAGAGGAAGCGTCATTTTTTGCTGCTGCCCGGCCAGAGTAATGGCGCGGTGCAGCAAGGCAATGGCATGCGGTATGCGCCCCTGCAACTCCGCCAGTTCAGCGTGCTGTAGGTACAGGTCCGGATGTTCCGGGTAATGACGCAGACCATGGCGCAGCGCATCCTCGGCCTGGGCATGGCGTCCACGCTCGGCCAGACGCTGAACATAACCGATTAGCAGGCCGCAGTAATCGTCCTCAGCCAGTTCAGCATGGCGTGCGTCCAGCCAGGCATCAGCGCGGGCGAAGTCGCCACGGGCCAGCCACAGCTCCAGACGCAGGCCGCGCAGTTGTTGATCGTGCAGCGCCACCTGCTGTGCCGGCCAGTGCTCCCGCTCGCCTGCCCAGAAGCGGTCTGCGGCGGCCAGCGTCTCTTCGGCCTGATACAACGCCTCACTTTGCAGATAGAGACGCAGCAGTTGCTGATAGACGTCGATACGTGATTGCAGGCGCAGACTGCATTCATACAGGGGGATAGCCTCCTCCTCCCGCTGATGCTGCACATAACAGGCAGCCAGACGCGCCAGCAGAAGCGAGTGGTCTGGTGCCTCGGTGCGGGTTGCTTCCAGCAGCGTCTGCGCCGTGGCAGATTCCCCAAGAAGCAGGTGCGCGGCAGCCAGGTCGACACGGGCATCGACCTCCAGTTCAGCCGGGATCAGCACCCCCAGCGTCTGGCGAGCCGCCTCTGGCTGGCCCAAATGGGCCTGAGCCAGGGCCAAAAGCACCTGTTCTGCTGATGAGAGCGCCGGCAGGCTCAAGACAGCCTCCTGCAGCGCCTCGAATTGCCGCATTTCGACCAGACGGCGTAGCAGAATCAGTGAACCTGTCATGGTATCGCCAGTCCTTGCGAGGTGAGGACGCCGGCAGGCATCGCCTGCATATACGCCTGAGCAAACGAATTATCCGCATTCGGGTTTGCGGCCCAGGTGCCGTTCCAAAGATCCGCGTTATTTCCACCACGAGCGAATTGGCCATTTGCGGCAACGCCGGCGACATTAGAAGAAAACGTAGAAGAGAACCCCGCCACCCAGTTAACGGAATTGCCGCCGTGATTCATCGCCATTACTGCGTCGCCATGGCTTCCCTTAACAGCACTACCCGTGCCCACCAGCACAATCTTGTCGTCCGTGCCCAGATTTTGCGCGCCCGACCACATTTCGTTGCTATCCAGCCCAACCAGCGGGCTGTAAGTGCTGTTGACCTTGATATAGATGGTGTACGCGGTATTGGCGTCAAAGACACGTCCGTTATGCTCGGAGCTTTGTCCCGTCGTCAGGTCGAACACCACGATGGAAGGATCCCCGACCGAGGCGGAAGCGGTCGTGAAATTCAACCCCGTCGACGTGCTGATACCTGCAAAGTTATTCCCCGCCGCGTCATGCAGCGCGGTACTGTCGATTTGGACATGGTAGTTTGCGCCAGCCGCCAGATCCGTTGTCGGGTTGACCGTCACCGTGTGACCGCTGATAGAGACCTGCGAACTGTCGGTGATGTCGATGACCTTGTTCAGACTGCTGTTGCCGTCGTTAACGAGGGTGATATGGCCGCTGCCGGCCTGCACGTTCTCGCTGAAGGTCAGTGTCAGGTTAGCGCCCGTGGCAACGCTGCCGCCGTTATCCTGCGGCGTGCTGCTGGAGAGCACAGGCGCTGTGCTGTCTACCGTAAGACCGGTGCTGTCCGCCGCCGTGGCCGAGGTGTGGCTCGCCGTGGTGGCCGTAACAGAGACGTTGAGACCATGAACGTTGTTAATGGAGCCAGCGGCAATAGTGTATTGGGCCGTATACTTACCATCGCCAGCGGTGACATCACCGTGGGTACCATCGTCCCAGGCCGCCACCGGCGTGCTGGCGCCAAACTGGCTGAAATCCATGGTGACGCCGGTCACTGTGCTGGTATTGGCGTCGCCGCTGGCTGAGTTATCCCATACGGCGGTGACGGTGTCGCCGATCTTGTAGGTAGTGCCGTCTGTGCCACCTGGCGTGGAGGTGATGGCGATATGGGCATCGGTCACTATCGGTAACGCTGGAGCAGGGCCTGCATTCAGGCCGATCTGATAGATATCACCGACAGCATAGCCGACCTTACCGCCATCGCTTGTGTCGGTATCAAACAGCACTGAGTAGGTGATGTCATGGCCGCCCGCGCCATCGGAGACGATCCGCACGTTGTACAACTGCCCGCCCTGGGGCACCGTGATACCGGTGTCCGTCACCGCACTGGTCAGCTCGCCGGTGGTTTTGGAGATACTGACCTGGCTCAGGCCGCCGTTTCCGTCAGGGAACACGAACACCAGATCCGTACCGTTGTCGTACACCGTGGCTGATGCCGCCAGGTAGCCGGTGGTGCTGTACTGCAACTCATCATGGGTCACCTTGTCCATCGCACCAACGTCCACGGCGTGGTAGCTCTGGGTTCCCATGTTATAAACGGTGTTGCTCTGGACATTGGTCGTGATGAGCGTGCCGTTGTTGTTATAGAGTGTGACCTGCCAGGTCGCACTGTGATATTCCTGACTAAAGACAGCAAAACCCCCATCGAAAGCAATGGCGTTAGTCGGCGAACCCTGCTCGTCGTTCCAGTTAACGCGCTGCCAGGTCGTGCCGCTATCGAAGTTGGCCAGCGAACCGGTGGCATCGAGCTTGAAGATGAAGGCGCCGATAGGCGTGCTTGTCGCCGACTGACCAGGCGTGCCTATCCAGTCGTAGACCTCGGACGCCAGTACATAGCTGCCATCGCTCAGTGCCGTCAGCACACCCGGCGTCAACTGGAATTTCATCAACTGCACCGCCGGGCTGGCGACGCCGCCGAAGTTTGCGCTCGAACTGTTGCCGCCAATCAGGGTCTGCGCGCCCTGGGTGAAGTTTAGTCCGCTGCCGTTGTAGTGGAAGACAGAGATAGCTTCCTGCTGATCGGTCCCGGCCCCCATCGTCTGGTAGGCGATCGCGAAATCACCGCCATTCGCGCTGCTCTGCGCCGCGATGGTGACCCCGCTACCAGGTGCTGCCAGGGTGTTGCTGGATTGCAGATTGCCACTGTTGTCATAGATCGCGTAGTGGACGCTGTAATTTGAGTAATTAGCGGTATCCACCTGCGACCAGGCCACGACGAAACCGCCGTTGGCCAGCGCTTTGACCTGTGTATCCATCATGGTGTAGCCATTAGGGATACTGATATCGACGGTCTTGATGACGTTATTGCCCGCGTCCAGCACCTTAATGACGCCAGCGTAAAGCGGGCCGGTCGGATCCCAGGAAATATTGTCGCCGCCGGTCTGCTTCATGTACTCCAGGACCGTGTAGCCGTTACTCAGTTTCTCCAGACCGACGTTGATGGTCATCTCGGTGGATGTGTCGGTGGTACTGCCCGAGACCAACGCGCTGCCATTAAGGCCAGCACTGACGTTAAGGGTGACAGTCTGGCTGCTGTGGTTGCCAGCGGCATCGGTCGCGGTAACGATGAAGTTATAGCTGCCCTCGATAGCGGCGTTGTTCAGTGTGACGACGCCGGTGGTGGGGTTGATGGTGAAATTGGCGAGACTGTTCGCGTCCAGACTATAGGTGATGGCATGGGCGTCTGTGGCGTTGGCGTCGTACACCTGGGTGCCAGCCGCCGTGCCGCCAACAATGGTAGAGCCAGTAGCGGTGGCGCCGCCTGCGATAACGGGCGCGGTGTTGTCCACAATCACGCTGCTGCCGGAAATGATGGAAAGATTGCCTGCCGCATCAACGGCATAAGCGTGGTAAGTGCCTTCGGCAAGGCCAGTCAGCGCCAGCGTGGTGCTGGCGTTCGCTGCGACGGCAACGCTGTTCACCAGGTTGTCGGCGGCGGCGGTGAGGCTGCTCAGATTCGTCACCGTCACGCTGTCGCTGATCAGGTATACCGTGCCGGCCTCGGTGCTCTGCACGGTGACCGTCTGGCTGCTGTTCTCCACACCATCCGCGTCACGGGTGAGCGTGACGGCAGGCGGCGTGGTGTCAACGACGTTGTAGGTGACGGTATGCGTGGTCTGGTTACCAGCGGCATCGGTGGCGGTGACGGTGAATTGCGCACCGGTGGCCTTAGCCGGGCTGGAGAGCAGCGTCACGACGCCGGTGCTGGCGTTGATGTGGAAGTGCCCGGTGTCGCTCAGGCTGTAAGTGACGCCGTGCGCATCGGTGGCGGCAGCGGTGTAAACGGTATCGCCGACGGCAGTGCTATCGGTAATATCGGCGGCGGTAGCAGCGCTGGTGAAGACAGGCGCGGTGTTGTCCACGATCACGCTGCTGCCTGAGATAGCGGAGACATTGCCGGACGCGTCCACAGCATAAGCGTGGTAAGTGCCTTCGGCCAGGCCAGTCAGCGCCAGCGTCGTGCCAGCGTTCGCCGCGACGGCGACGCTGTTCACCAGGTTGTCGGCGGCGGCGGTGAGGCTGCCCAGATTCGTCACTGTCACGCTGTCGCTGACCAGATATACCGTGCCGGCCTCGGTGCTCTGCACGGTGACCGTCTGGCTGCTGTTCTCCACGCCATCCACGTCGCGGGTGAGCGTGACGGCAGGCGGCGTGGTGTCGACGACGTTGTAGGTGACGGTATGCGTGGTCTGGTTGCCAGCGGCGTCGGTGGCGGTAACAGTGAATTGCGCGCCAGTGGCGCTGGCCGGGCTGGAGAGCAGCGTCACGACGCCGGTACTGGTGTTGATACGGAAGTGCTGGGTGTCGCTCAGGCTGTAGGTCACGCCGTGCGCATCGGTGGCGGCAGCGGTGTAGACAGTATCGCCGACGGCAGTGCTATCGGTAATATCGGCGGCGGTGGCAGCGCTGGTGAAGACAGGTACGGTGTTGTCCACCAACACACTGCGGCCGGAAATAACAGAAAGATTGCCTGCCGCATCGACGGCGTAAGCATGGTAGGTGCCTTCAGCGAGATTTGCGGCAGAGATAGTTGCGCTGGTATTGGCTGTGACAGTCGTGCTGGCCCACTGGTTGCTGGCGGCGCCCGTAATGTCGCTAAGCTGACTGACCACGACATTGTCGTTGACGAGATAGATGGTGCCGCTTTCGGTACTTTGCACGGTGGCATGGCCATCGTGGTTGAGCACGACGAGGTTTTCATGGATGCTGCCGTCGGCGTTAAATTTCTGCACAAAGAGGTGATAGCCTGAAATGCCGCTGGCATAACCGTACCAGGTCACCATGTATTCGCCGTTTGTACCAACGGCGGTGACTTGTGGATAGAGGTCGGTCGCGCCGCTGGAAGCTTGCAGTTGTACGACACCGCCCACCAGGCCGCCACTGGCATCGAATTTCTGCACATTGACGTCCCAATTCGAGCTGCCCAAACTCATCCAGGTAACGACATAGCCGCCATCGCCCAGCGCCGTGATGCGCGGTAATTCGTCGTAGTTGTTGCTCGTATTGTTGTGTGATGCGTCCAGTTGCACGGTAGCGCCCACTTTGCTGCCGCCAGCAGAGAACTGTTGAACAAAGACAGTGTAATCGTCGGAGTCGTTTGTGTTGGTATATTCCATCCATGTGATGGCGTAGCCACCGCCGGTCAGCGCTGCAACGTACGGGTAGGTATAGTCGCTACCGAAATTACTGTTACTCGCCCCGTCCAGTGCGACGATGCTGCCAACCCTGGCGCCGTTGGCATCGAACTGCTGCACATAGGTGCTGCTGTTGTAGTTCGAGTTGCTGTAGTTGTAGCCGGACCAGGTAACGACATAGCCGCCATTAGCCAGCGCCGTGATCTGCGGCACGGTTTCGTAGTTAGTACTGTTTCCCGTCGAGGCGTCCAGCAGCACTTGGGTGGATGGGGTGCCGGTAGCGTCGAACTGCTGCACGTAGATGTGGTAGTCGCCGGAGGTTTGGCCCTGCCAGGTCACCACGTAGCTACCGCTGTCCAGCACGGTCACCTGCGGGCTGGCGTTGTTAGAGGAGCCTTGCGCAATCAGCGGCACGGTGTTGCCCACTGCAACACCGGCGTCATCAAAGCGCTGCACATAGACACCGCTGCCGTTGATGTACCAGGTCACGATATAGCTGCCATCGGTAAGCGTCGCGATCTGCGGGGCGATATCCTGCGCAGAAGCGGCCCCATCAAGTTTCACGGCTGTGGATATTGGGCTACCGTCAGCATTGAACAACTGCGTATAGATGCTGCTGTCAGTGCTGGCGCTATTCTTGCCGGTCCAGGCCACGGCATACGCCCCTGCATCGTTAATGGCCGTCACACTGATGACACTGTCCAACGCGTTGGAGTAAGTGTTGGTCGCGCTTGATGCGAGCTGTACGGGATCGCCCATCGCCACACCCTGCGCGCTCAGGCGCTGCGCATAGATCCCGTAGCTGCCGTTGTTGTTGCCTGCCCATGTCACCAGGAAGCTACCGTCGCCCAGCGCGGTTGTGTCGAAACCGTTGGGGTAAATGTAGCCGGTCGCTGGGCTCAGCATTACGGGCCCCGTCGAGCTGCCGTCGAGTGTGACAGTCGGTGCGATTTCGTCCACATCGGTGACATTAACGGTGACGGTCTGCGTGGTCACATGGCCTGCCGCGTCAGTGGCGGCGACGATAAAGGTGTATGCAGGCGCGTGGGTGCCTTCAAAGTCAGGGCTGGCTTTGAAAGTGACCGCACCCGTTGCCGCATCGATAGTGAAATACTGGGCGTCTGCGCCATTATCCGCATCGATCAAGCTGTAGGTGACGTGCTCGCCACCATCGGCGGCGTCATTGTCAAAGGCCTGCGCGGTATAGATGGCGGTGCTGGTGGCGGTATTCTCGGCAACGCTCACCGTGGCGGTGGCGAAGCTGTCGCTGCTGTTGCCCGTGGTGAAGCTGGGGGCGACCTCATCGAGGTTATTGATGCCCAGCGTGACCGTGCGGTCGCTGGCATTGCCGGCCGCATCGGTGGCAACAACGGTGAAGCTGTAGCTGGATTTGCTTTCAAAATCCGGGTTGCCGGTCAGTGTGACCGCACCGGTGGTCGGGTCAATAGTCAGACCCGCGTCGCTGCCCGCTTTCAGCGAGAAGGTCACTCCACCGCTGATATCGCCGCTGTCGGTGGCCGTGGCGGTGTAAATCACCTGACCCGCGCCGCTGTTTTCGTTGATCGCCGTGGCCGTCGTGCCGCTGGTGATGGTCGGCGCCACTTCGTCGAAGTTATTAACCGCCAGGGTGACCGTGCGGTCGCTGGCATTGCCTGCCGCATCGGTGGCGACGACAGTGAAGCTGTAGCTGGATTTGCTTTCAAAATCCGGGTTGCCGGTCAGCGTGACCGCACCGGTGGTCGGGTTGATGGTCAGCCCCGCGTCGCTGCCCGCTTTGAGCGAGAAGGTCACCCCACCGCTGATATCGCCGCTGTCGGTGGCCGTGGCGGTGTAAATCACCTGACCCGCGCCGCTGTTTTCGTTGATCGCCGTGGCCGTCGTGCCGCTGGTGATGGTCGGTGCCACTTCGTCGAGATTGTTAACCGCCAGGGTGACCGTGCGGTCGCTGGCATTGCCTGCCGCATCGGTGGCGACGACAGTGAAGCTGTAGCTGGATTTACTTTCATAATCCGGATTGCCGGTC